>Ga0134125_10002668_pt1 | contig 21011 bp, 18 predicted proteins | sample KB31751_FD_96464 | JGI IMG/M metagenome (GOLD analysis project Ga0134125, IMG submission 96464) | Terrestrial soil microbial communities with excess Nitrogen fertilizer from Kellogg Biological Station, Michigan, USA - KB3-175-1 | ecosystem: Environmental > Terrestrial > Soil > Unclassified ... | reverse complement strand
GAAAGGGGAAATTGGGCGGCAATTGCCAGAGGATCGGCCCCAGCTTTTGCTTCAGCCCCAGCACGCCGGAGGCGAAGAAATTGGCCAACGGCGGCCCCGCGCGGGTCAGCCGCAACATATGAGTGATATAGCGCGGCCCTTTGAGGGCGAAGATGAAATCCTCGGGCGTATCCTCGTACCAGGCACGGAAAGCATCCGGGCGCTGCAGCGAATAAAAAGTGCCGTTGATCTCGACGGTGGAAAAGGCTTTGGCCGCATAAGCCAGTTCGTCAGCCTGCCTCAATCCTCTGGGATAAAACCGCCCCCGCCAGGGCGCATAACGCCAACCGGAAATGCCGATGCGGATGTTTCCCTTGGCCATGGAAATGGAACTCCCATGCCTCCGGGGCGGTTTCCTTATGGGAGGGGAGGAGCCATGGCATTCGAACAAGCGCGCAAAAGAATGGTCACGGCTCAGCTTGCGCGGCGCGGCGTGGGCGATGTCCGCGTTCTTGAGGCCATGGCGTGCGTTCCCCGCGAGGCCTTTGTCACCGCCGGGATGGAAGAATTCGCCTATGAGGACAGCCCGCTTCCCATCGACGAAGGCCAAACCATTTCCCAACCCTTCATCGTGGCGGCGATGGCCGAGGCCGCTGAGTTGGCTCTCCACGACCGCGTGCTCGAAGTGGGCGCGGGTTCAGGTTATGCCGCCGCTATCTTCAGCCGGCTGGCAGGCCAGGTCTTTGCCATCGAACGTCATCCAAGATTGACCGAAGCTGCCCGCGAGCGCTGCCGGTCATTGGGTTACGACAACATCGCGCTCAAGACCGGAGACGGCAGCACCGGCTGGCCCGAACAAGCCCCGTTCGATGCCATTCTGGTCGCGGCTGGCGTGGCGGCCCCGCCGGCGGCCCTCCGGCAGCAACTGAAAATCCGCGGAAGGCTGATCGTGCCGGTGGGCGGCACTGACGAGCAGCGCCTGATCCGCATCAGGCGAACGGCGGAAGAGACATTCGAGGAAGACGATCTGGGCGGCGTGCGCTTTGTGCCATTGATCGGGGTTCAGGGCTGGCCGGAACGGCGTTCGAAAGCAAAGAGTTCGAGGCGCGACAAGGCGGACAGCCTGGCGGAGATGATCGCCCAGGCGGCCGAGGAATTGCCCAGCTTCGAAGATCCCAATTTCGGGAAATTGTTTGACCGGATCGGCAAAAAACGCGTGGTGCTTTTGGGCGAGGCCAGCCACGGCACTTCGGAATTCTACCGCGCCCGCGCCGCCATCACAAAAAGGCTGGTCCGCGAACATGGCTTCAACATTGTCGCGGTCGAGGCGGATTGGCCCGACGCGGCGGCGGTGGACCGCTATGTTCGCCAGGGACAAAGCCGCGGCGGCGAAGAGATGCCGTTCCAGCGCTTTCCCACCTGGATGTGGCGCAATATCGAATTCATGGAATTCGTCGAATGGCTGAGGGGACACAATGAAGCGCGGCCGGACGCGGCCTGCGGCTTCTATGGCCTGGACATCTATAACATGCGCGGCTCGATGGCGGCGGTCCTCTCCTATCTCGACCAGGTGGACCCCGAGGCCGCGCGCGTCGCCCGCGAAAATTATGGCTGCCTCACCCCCTGGCAGCGCGATCCCGCCACCTACGGACGCGCGGTGCTCACCAAAGGCTACCGCAAATGCGAGGATGCGGTGATCCGCCAATGCCGCGCCTTGCTGGAGAAAGAATTTGTCTATGTGCGGCAGGGTGGCGATGAATTCCTGGACGCGGCCCAGAATGCCCGCCTGGTGGCGGCGGCGGAACGCTATTACCGCATCATGTATTATGGCGGCGCAGAATCCTGGAATCTGCGCGACACCCACATGTTCGAGACGTTGGAGCATCTGCTCGATTGGCACGGAGCGGACGCGAAGGCGGTGGTCTGGGCCCATAATTCGCACATCGGCGACGCGCGCGAGACGGAAATGGGCCGCTTGCGCGAAGAATTGAACATCGGCCAGTTGGTGCGGGAGAAATTCACGACTGACGCGGCGCTGGTGGGCCAGGGTACGCATCGGGGCACCGTCGCCGCCGCCTTCGATTGGGATGGCGAGATGGAGATCATGAAGGTCAATCCATCACGCAGGGACAGTTTCGAGCGGCTTTGCCATGAGAGCGCCCAGCCCCGCTTCCTGCTGGATTTTTCGCGCCATCCCGATCTCGCCGCGCGGCTTTCCACGCCTCGGCTGGAGCGCTTCATCGGCGTGATCTACCGGCCCGATACCGAATTGCAGAGCCATTATGCCGAGGCGGCGCCAGGCCGGCAGTTCGATCTCTTTCTCTGGTTCGACGAGACTATGGCAGTGACCGAGATCGGCCCGGAGCATGTCCGGACTGGCGTGCCCGACACCTACCCGTTCGGCGTCTGACGTCAATCGAGGCTGGCGAACAACCCGGCCAGCAACCGCCCCCGTTCGGCCAAACTGTCCACCACGATGTGCTCTTCCAGGGTGTGGAGCAGGTCGCCGCGCGGCCCCAACCCATCCAAAGTGGGAATGCCCATCGCGCCGGTGAAATTTCCGTCCGAGCCGCCACCGGAGGCTTCGCCCACCAGATCGATTCCCAGATCGGCCGCAATGCGGGACGCCTTCTCGAACAAAGCACGGTCTCTGTCGGTGGCATGCCAGAAGGGCCGCACCACTCCGGGCACAACCTCCACTTCCGTGCCCGGTGCGGTGGGACGCAGGTCCTGAAGCGCGCGGTGGCCGCGTTCCAGCGCCGCTTCGCTGGTCGAGACGGAGAGGAGCTCGGCCTCGCATTGGCGCGACACGCAATTGACCCATTGGCCGCCGCGAATGACGCCGGCGGAGAAGGTGCAATCCGGTTCGCTGAGCCGGTCCACGGCGATCACCTGATGCGCCATCTCCTGGATCGCCGAGCGGCCTTCATTGAGGCGCAGGCCCGCATGGCTGGGGCGCCCCCGCGTCACCAGCCTGTAGCGCGCCACGGCATGGCGGCCCACCACCACGGCGCCGCTTCGGCGCGCCGGTTCGGGGATCAGCACATAGCGGTGGCGGGATGCTTCATCCTCGATCAGGCTTCTGGTCGATGGGCTTCCCACTTCCTCGTCGGAGTTGAGCAGCATGGTAATCGGCAGCGGCGCAGCGATTCCGGCCTGAGCGAGCGCGGCGATGGCGGCCAGCGCGATCACGATTCCACCTTTCATGTCGAGAATGCCCGGACCATAACAAAGCCCGTCCACGCGCCGCCACGGCAATTCCTGCAAAGTGCCTGACGCATGGACGGTATCGAGATGACCGACGACCAGGATGCCGCCTTCACCGCGAGAAGCGCTGAAGCGGGCGCGCACGCAATCGCCAAAACCGGCCCGTCCGGCGATGCGTTCGACAGCGGCGCCCAGCGCCGTCATCTCCTCGCCCGCCAGCGCCGCCATGCGGCTGACCGCGGCCGCGTCATAGCTTGGGCTCTCGCACTCCACGAAGCGGCGCAAAGTGGCCAGCATCGCGTCGGTGTCGAAGGCAAGGCCGCGTAGATCAGGCATCCGCGAAGTTTAGGCAGCGGCGCTTTCAAGCGTCAACAAAGGGCCGTAATGCCGCATGGCAGACAGCGATGACATGCTGTTCCTTAGCGGCTTCAGGCGGGCTATAAGCCCCACATCCTCTCGCGGGCGCCGCCCGCCGTGCAAAAAAGGAGAAGCGGAGATGTCCGCCGCCCCCAATACGCAAAATCTCGATCATTATTGGATGCCGTTCACCGCCAACCGGCAGTTCAAGAAAGCGCCCCGCGTTCTGGAGAGCGCGCAGGGTATGTACTACCGTGACGCGGACGGAAACCAGATTCTGGACGGCGCCGCCGGCCTGTGGTGCGTCAATGCCGGTCATGGCCGTCCCGAAATAACCGAGGCCGTGGCGCGCCAGTTGGAGCGGCTGGACTATTCCCCCGCGTTCCAGATGGGCCATGCCGGGGCGTTCGAATTTGCCGAAAGGCTGGCGGCCATCGCGCCGGGCGGCGCCAAGGCAGAACTCGACCGCGTGTTCTTCGCCAATTCCGGCTCCGAAGCGGTGGATACCGCGCTCAAGATCGCGCTGGCCTATCAGCGCGCCATCGGACAAGGCACCCGCACGCGCCTGATCGGGCGCGAGCGTGGCTATCACGGTGTGGGCTTTGGCGGGATTTCCGTGGGCGGCCTGGTCAACAACCGGCGGATGTTTCCGCTTCTGCCGGGCGCGGAGCATCTGCGCCACACCCACGATCCGGCCCGCAATTCATTCTCGCGCGGGTTGCCCGAACATGGCGCCGAGCTTGCCGACGATCTGGAACGGCTGGTGGCTCTGCATGGCGCCGAGACCATCGCCGCGGTGATCGTCGAGCCGGTTGCGGGCTCGACGGGCGTGCTGCTGCCGCCGAAAGGCTACCTCGAAAGGCTTGCCGCCATCGCCAGGAAGCACGGCATTCTTCTTATCTTCGATGAAGTGATCACCGGCTTCGGCCGGCTGGGGACACCTTTCGCAGTGGATTACTTTGGCGTGGTGCCGGACCTGGTCACCGCCGCCAAAGGGCTGACCAATGGGGCGATCCCCATGGGCGCGGTCTTTGCCAGCCGCAAAGTGCACGACGCATTGATGCAAGCGCCGCCGGACCAGATCGAATTGTTTCATGGCTATACCTATTCCGGCCATCCTGCGGCCTGTGCCGCCGGCTTGGCGACTTTGGACATTTATAAAAAGGAAAATCTGCTCACCCGCGGCGCGGAGTTGGCGACGGAATGGGAGAAAGTGATGCATGGTCTCAAGGGCGAGCCCCATGTGGCGGACATTCGCACGCTTGGCATGGTGGCGGGGATCGAGCTCAGCCCGCGGCCGGGCGCTGTGGGCGCGCGCGGCTACGAGGCCTATCTCAAATGTTTTCATGACGGGCTTCTCGTCCGCGTCACCGGGGACATCGTCGCATTGTCGCCACCTTTGATTTTGGAGCCCAGCCACATGGAAACCATGGCAGCAAAGCTCAAGAAGGCGCTTCACCAGATCGCCTGATCCATATCAAGGCTGACTTGACCGGGATCGGCGCTGGACAGGCCCTCTGATTCGTCCGGCCGTTCAATCCGGTTGCCCGCTCCACGCGCCCGATTTAGGCTTTCGGCGGACGAAGAAATTCGTCATTGGGGGCTTTGCTTGAATCAACCTGTCCTGGCGCTGGATATCCCGCGCCTTTTGTCCGGAATTGCACCCAGCTGGGTCAGCAAAGCCGCCTGCGCCCTCTTGGGAATCGGGCTGGCGGTGGTGCTGCGCTTCACCGTGGACCATGTCGCGCGGGGGGCCGCGCCTTTCGCATTTGTTTATCCCGCCGCCCTGATGGCCACGCTCCTGGGCGGCTGGGAGGCGGGCCTGGGCACCATGGCCGCCACAGAAATCCTGGCCTGGGTCTTCGTGGTTTCCCCCGGACCGGGAGGCAGCCATACGTCGATCCAGATCGCCTCCATTATCCTCGTAACCCTCACGGCGATTGCGGTGATTGCCGCCGGGGAAGGCTTCCGGGCCGCCCTGCAGAAAATCATCGCCGAGCGCAACGCCAAGCTTGCGGAGCGCGAATTGCTGTTCCGGGAATTGCAGCACCGCGTCAATAACGACTTCGCCCTGGTCAACAGCCTGCTCGATCTGCAGCGCAAGAAGAGCGCAGATCCCGAGACCAGGCGCGCCCTGGAGCAGGCGATCGGGCGCATCCGCTCGGTGGCGCGCGTGCATCAGCATCTTTACACGCTGCCCGACATCGGCGCGATCGATATCCGCCAATATCTGCGGGACCTTTGCGCGGCGATGGCCGAGGCCACCCTGCCCCCGGCCGGCATCTATCTTCGTTGCCATTGCGAGGAAGCCTATATGCCGAGAAGCCGGGCCATCGCGGTGGGGCTTGCGACCAACGAATTGATCACCAATGCCATCAAGCATGCTTTCCCGGAAGGCCGCGAAGGCGACATCGATGTCCGGTTCGAGAAGACCGAGACCGGATGGTGCCTTAGCGTACGCGACAATGGCGTGGGCCTTTCCTCCATCCAGCGAACCAGGACCGGCCTGGGCGCCGGCTTGATCGAGGAGTTCGTGCGCCAGGCGGGTGGCACGCTTTCGCTCGAAAGTAGCAACGGCACCACCGCCAGATTGGCCTTGCCGGCCGGCGCCGCCTCGCCTTACCCCGGCGAAGGCATCCGGCACTCCGCCTGAAGGGTTAATTGGTGCCAATATGCGATGGCCTTATGGACAATCGCATGCAACCGGTCCTATCGTGACAATTGCGCCGTGTATTGGCGTTGCGTGGGGATAGTATCGTGCCAAAGGCCAATTCGCATTCGGTTGACAAAGCGATCGGCGGACGTCTCAAGCTCTTCCGCCAGCGGGCCAATCTTTCCCAGACTGCCTTGGGCAAACATCTGGGGGTTTCCTTCCAGCAGGTGCAGAAATACGAGAACGGCACCAACCGTATCTCGGCTGCCTCGCTGATGAAGATCGCCCGTTTCCTCAATATTTCGATTGGCGACCTGCTCTCGCCGCAGGGACAAACGGACGGGAAGAAAGCGGCTGGCACACGCGCCGACGTCACCCGCTTCGCCAAATCCCGCGAGGGGCGCGGCCTGATCGAAGGTTTTCTGGCCATCGACGATCCCTTCCTGCGCCGCCAGGTTGTGGGATTGGTGAAAGCATTGGCGCAGCGCGCCTGACACGCGTCCTTCGACGGTTGCATATTCCCTCCCGACCGCGCAAAGAAAGCGCGCTGTCCGGCCCGGGGAAGGGATGTCATACGCCGCCATCGTCATGCCCATCGCCTTTGGCGCTTTTCTTGCCACCATGATTGGCGGCGTGTTCGCGCTGTCGTTGCGCGACCGGCTGCATCTGGTACTGGGCTTCAGCGCTGGCGCGGTGATCGGCGTGGCTTTCTTCGACCTTCTCCCCGAAGCGGTGGAAACGGGCCAAGCATGGGGACCGCGCACCATTCTGGCGCTGAGCGCGCTGGGCTTTTTCCTCTATACGCTGATCGACCGGTGGGTAGCGCTGCACAGCCACGATGGCGACCAACATGGGGAAGCGCGCGGCTGGATCGGCGCTGCAAGCTTCTCCCTCCACAGCGTGCTGGACGGCTTTGCCATCGGCGTCGCTTTCCAGGCGGGCCGGGCGGTCGGCCTGGTGGTTGCCGTCGCCGTGCTGGTGCATGACTTCTCCGATGGCCTCAATACCGTCAACGTGGTGGTCACCAATGGCGGCCAAAGAAAAATGGCGATGCGCTGGCTGTTGCTGGACGCGGTTGCGCCCATGATCGGCGCGGGGTTGAGCCTGTTCTTCGTATTTCCCAAGAACGGCCTTTCCCTGGTGCTGGCCCTGTTCGCCGGATTTTTCCTCTATATCGGTGCAAGCGATCTTCTGCCCGAGAGCCAGCACGCCCACCCGCGCTTTTTCACGACCGTCGCGACCGTATTTGGCGCGGCAATCCTGTTCGCCGCGATACGCGTTGTCGGTTGATCCGATTCAATCCAGCCGCTCGATTCCGGGATAGCGGAATCGCCCGTCCAGCATTTCCGGGCGCGGCAGATAAGCCCGCATCATCAGGGCGAACGGTCCGGATGGCGCAGGCAGCCAGTTGGAGACTTTTTCTTCGGGCTGATCTTTCTGGATCAGGAGATCGAAGCTGCCGTCCTCGTTGCGGTGGAGGTCCGGGCTGAGGCTGCCCAGCGCATAGCGGTGAAGTACGTTGTCGGCGAAATACAGTCCACCTTCGGGCATCGCCTCGTAAATTGAAAGCGACCAGAAACCGTCCGCCAGCGGCGTGCCGGGAAGGAGCCGCAACCGATAGCGATGCCGTTCCTCCAACACTTTCCCGTCGGCATCGGTCAGCGCCAGGGCATAGACCGATTCGGCTGGAACATTGGCAGCCATGCCCTGGAGAGCGATCACGGCGCGGGTCCGATAGTCGGTGCCGAAATTTCCCACCGAACTTTGCGAATATTGCCACCCGAAGGTGGCCGGCCCGATTTCCTTGCTGGCGGCAATAAGTTCGGTTCGTGCCCCTGCGAAATCCCTGCGCCACCATTGGCGCTGCTCGGCGTTAAGTCCCGCAACGCAGCCGCCGATGCCGATCGCCGACAATTCCTTCAGGAGCGGCGCATCCGCGTCCGGCGGCGGGTCATCATGCAGGACGCGATTCACCACCGCGACGAAATTCTCGCCATCACCGGGGATGGGCCGGATCAGATCGGGCCGGGCGGGCGAAGGCCCCGAAAGCGTGAGCTTGTCCTGCAGACGGTGAATCTCGGCGTAATCGGAAGGCCCTGTCACTGCGATGCGGGCAAGAATGGAAACATGGTTGCCGGGCGCGCGCAGGACCCGGCTCCCAACCGGCGCTTCGACCTGCCGGCCGGGTCCCACGATCAGGTAGGAGCCGCCGTCGCCACCGGTGGTTCGCATGCCGACATACGCGAAATTGTTGGTGTAGGCATCCATGAAGGCTAGCGAATGATAGCGTGCACCCATTGCGGGCACCTTCAACGTCACCGGCCCCAACGAAAGATCGATCACGGCGCTGGAATAAAGCGTGTCGTGATTGGGTGTGGTCACCAGGCGGTGGCGATGATCCGAGAGGATACGGCGGTGGGCGAAGCGGTTGACCGGCACGCGCCTGGAATTGGCCGGGTCATAACTGAAATCATAGGCCAGCCTCGCCATCTCAAAAGCTGGCATGCCGTATTCCACGGCCCGGCCAATCAAACGCGGAATGTCGGCCATGGCTTGGGCCTAGGTGGCGGTCGCGTATTTGGCGGCGATCGCCTTGCGGTTCAGCTTGAGGTTGGGCCTGAGCATTCCGTTCTGCGCCGAAAACGCCTCATCAGCGAAAAGTATCTCGCCGATACGCACTTTGCGGCCCGCCATCATGTCGTCGACATATTTGCGGATACGCGCATTTGCGTCTTCCAGGCGATCCTGGCCCGGCACCACCACGCAAGTGAGATGCGACACGCCCTGTTTTTGAAAAACGACCGACTGGATCACGTCCGCGCAGGCATTAAGCTCGCCCTCCAGCACTTCGGGATGAATCTTGTAGCCGCCGGGCGTGATGATCAATTCCTTTTTGCGTCCGAGCAGTGTGAGATAGCCTTGGCGATCGAATTTCCCGACATCGCCGGTGGCAAGACGCTTTTCGCCGATGAAAGTATTTTCGTTCTCGCCGGCCGCGCACTGGAAGTATCTCCGGGTGAGAAACTTCTCGCGATGGATGATGATTTCGCCGTCATCGGCGAACGACATGGTGACGCCGCGCAAGGGTTTGCCCACCGATCCGTATCGCTTGGAATGGGGCGGACGATAGGTGAGAGAACCGGCCTCGACCATGCCATAGGATTCGGAAAGCGGAAGCTGCACGGTTTCGAAGAAATGGATGGTGTTGCGGCTGAGCGGCGCCATTCCGGAAATAAGAAGGCGCATCCGGGCGCCGAACATGCCATAGACGTCCCTGAACAACCGCCGGGCGAGACTTTGGCGCAGCCCCGACACCGGCAGCCAGGAGATCAGCCGCGCCGCCGCCCGCGTCTTCCAATCCTTCAATACCGCGGAAAAACGCGTGTGGGTGAGCTGGTAGAAGATGGGCGGCGCGATCAGGATGGTGGGCTCCAGTATCTTCATCGCCGGATAAAGCTGGGTGTAATCGGTCACCGCGATGTCGAAATCGTACCAGATCGAGGCGTAATACATCATCCGCTGCTGGAAATTGGACATGGGCAGGAACAGCAGCAGCCGGTCCTTGTGCGATACGCCGATCGCTTCGACCACCGGCGGCAGGGTCGATTCCGCGCCGCTGCGGCTGATCACCAGCCCTTTGAGGCCCCCGGCCGAGCCGGAAGAAAACGCCAGGCAAAGGTCGTCTTCCTCATCGCCATCGGCATAAGGCGCCCGATCCAGGGCACGCACGTCCCCATTCTCCGCATCGATGAAAGCAACATGGCGATCGCCGGCATTGAACGCATGCCTGGCCTTTTGCGACAACAGCAGAAGAGCCAGGTTATGCGTCTCGACCAACTTGGGATTTAGGCTCGCGGTGAAATCGTCGGTGAAGGGTACGGCGATGGCGCCCAACCCGATCAGCGCCAGATCGTGCACGATATAGGCATAGGAATTGGACGCGAACATGCCCACGCGGACGCCGGGCTTCACATTCCAGCTTGTCAGTTGATTCTTGACGCGCGCGACATCACCCGCCAGATCGGCATAGCTGTACCGGACAGGTTTGCCATCCGCCAGCGCAGTGATCGCGCCCTTCTTGCCGGAAAGTCCGGTGAGCAGCCGCTCGAACCGCATGGTCAGGCACGGACGCGCTGAAGCCGTTCGGTGGCAGAAATCAGATCGCCCACCGTGCGGCAATTCACGACAAGTTCGCCCAGTTGGTCGGTGCCGACGCCGAATTCCTCGTCAATGGCGAAGATCAAGGTCACCATCGCCATGGAGTCGGCATCCAGATCGGCGGTAAGATCGGTGTCCCTGGTGATCGCCTTCCGGCTTCGCCCGGGAAAGGTCGTGTCGAGCAGGGAGATGATGTAACTTTCAACCGATTGTGTGCTCATTTTCATTCCGTTTCGCTGGGATGCGTATCTTAGGACAAGTGAAGCCGCTTCAGGGCCAGGACATTCCCGGAAAGGGGCGTTTCGCGCAAGGAACGGATCATCTTGCCTGATAACCATAACGGGCGAAAATGTCCGACCAGGCGGTTTTGAGGCGCTCCTGCCAGGGCGGGGGCGGCAGGGAGGCGGACCGCGCCACACCTCCGCCGCGGCCCGCGCGCGCCATCAATTTCGGCCGCAGGGATTCGAAATCCGCCAAAGCGAATTGCCGGTAAATTTTTTCAATCGTGGCGACAGGGTCGGCGATGAGGTCCTCGAATTTGACCACTGCAAGCTGGTCGTCGCCCAGGCCGGCAAGGCCCGACTGAAGTTTCTCCTCGCAGCGCAACCTTTCCTTCAACACCAGCTCGCGGAGTTCGCGATTGGGCAGGCCGGGGACCAGGCCATAGCGCAGCGTAAAGGCGCGATAGGTCTTCATCATGGATTCGAACACTTCGGTGGGGTCGCGCACCATCAGGATGAAGCGCGCCCGGGGCAGCAATTTGCGCAGGGTTTTGACCCGGTAGGAATGCGGCGGCGACTTCAGGACCATGGCTTTCCCGTGATGGGCAAATCGAACGGCCCGAAAGAAGCGCAGAAACACCGTCTCCCACTTCTTCCGTTCGACGACCGGCAGATCTTGGGGATCGGCCAACATCATGGCTTCGCCGAAATCGGCGGCCGCGATCAGGCCCTCATAGGGAGACCGCGCGCCCAACGCCAGCAACGCAAATTCATCCTCTTGAGGGGTGCCCCATCCGGTGGTCATGCCGTCCTGCGGGCGCCGGATTTCCTTATCCCCGCGCGCCAGGGCCGCCTTCCCGGTGAAGACGAAATGATGGGGATGGAAGGCGGCATAGTTGGACGGAAAGCAGAAGCGTTGGTCCTGGGACAGGAGCTCATGCATCAATGTCGTGCCCGAACGCCAGAAGCCCAGCACGAAAATAGCATCCGCCTCTCTGATCGGGCCCGATCCCACGACAAACGACTGGAATGCCGCCACGACGGATCGAACCGGTCCATAGAGATAGGCCTGCCGCAAAAGCCCGGGCGTCACTGGCAGGCGCCAGGCGCGGCGCAACCGGGACCATGCCCCGGCGGTGAGATGAAGATATGTTGCCGCCACGATTTGCCTTTGAATGCCGACTATTCTTTTTTCGACGGCAATATCTTGTTTTCCAGGCTCTGCTTCACCCGAAACAACTCCATGGCCTCGTCGTGGAAGCCGAAATCCTGGAGCGCGCGCGCAATTCCCCCCAGTGACGCCAGGAAATAGGGAAGCGAGTGGGTTTGCGGGATTTCTTTCATTGCATTCTCTTACCGACCGGCGGCAAGAGGCTCCATTTGGCGCTTTTTGTGACTGTTCCGTAGTGTGAAATGACCTGCGAAACGGCTTCGTGGAACATGGCATTTGGGAGCGTCCCACCGTTAAAACAGACAGACGCGTCCGAGATGTATGTGAAATCATGACTGCGATGATGCGCGTCGATTGCTGTCGCAAGGCATGTGATCTCGGCATAGAGACCCGCGATGGCAAAATTGCCCCTGGAGTGATCCATTGTGCGAACAAATTCGCTATTGGAATAGCAGGACGGCTGCAACAGGTCGAAGACCATGTCGGAGCGGGCAGGCTCGAATCCGGGTACCCAAGGCGGATAGCGGTGCATCTCCGAAATTTTCCTGGCCGCGATATTGCGAACATGCGCAACAGGAAAGCGGCAGACTCTGGCATGCTCGAGTGCATCCCTGCAGTTTGCGAGGATTTGTGCGTAGGCGGGCAAATCCATCGGATTGCCCTCTACTTGCCGGTGAAGTCCCACCAGCACCAGCATGGGCGTCACTGTCTGGCTTTTGAATTCTAGAAAATCGATGACCGGTGTCATGCCAGCGACATTTCCTTCGATGGTCGCGTGACCGAACGCGCCGATGACGCGTCTAATATCCCAGGCACATGCCAGCGACCTTCAGGCCGAATGACTTTATAGGGATCCGTTCCAACACGCACCGCATCGGGATGTGGCTCAATCCGGGCGACCATCTCGACATAATCGAAATCCGAGAAAACAAGAGCCGGTCTATTTTCCAATATCTTGAAGCCAAACCGTGCGTTGAAATTTATCATATGCCTCTGGACGTGCGCATAGAGCGTTCGATAACCCTTCATCCTCGCGAACTCCATGCTCGCACGCACAAGCTGAAAGGCAAGCCGAGTGCCGCGGAACTCTTTGCGGACCGCCAATCTCTCGATTTTTGCAAAGTCAGCAAAATATCGGATGCGAATACAACCTGCCGGCTCGTTACCGACATAACCCAGAAGATGAGTCCCCGATACATCGTTGCCATCGAACTCCTCATCGTATGGGCATTGTTGTTCACCCATATAAACGGTGCTCCGCACGCTTATGACACGCATCAGATCGTCCAAAGTGCGCGCTACCGAGATGCTCAAGCCATCCGGGCTGGCGCCTTTCCGATAACTGTCATAGATGGGTGGCCGTTGGGGGGCGCGCCGGAATTCATAAAGATGAGGTGCAACCACGCAGCCGATTGTGGGACATTTGGTCAGGCCGAGTGCCTCGTTGTAACGAACTCCTTCCGGTGTATTTGGCCGCGAATAAATGTTCACCCCGTCATAGGGAGACAGAGCCAACCGATCCATGAGCAGACTGATCCCGCCTGACAAATTGCCGGGGGCATAGGTACCCCACATGTAGATGCCGGCCGGCTTTTCTCCCGGTTTTGCAATGAGAGCGAGATCGGGATCCGCGCCATTGAACGTTTTGAGCGCCAGTTGATGCAGACCCTTGGCCGTAAGAGGGAGCATGGCGAAAAAACCTTCGCCAATTGGCGCGGACGGCTCGAAAGTCCGCTTGCGCGCCACTGCCCACACACAGTCCGGGTTGTGCGCCACAACCCGTCGAACTGTGCAGTCTTCCGCCATGCCGGGAATATGCGGCCTGGCCAGGCTCACCAAACGTTCCAGTGTCTCGGGATGGGCCCGGAATATAACTAAATACCTGGCTAGCCTGCTAGAATCGAGTTGATCCAGTCGGCGCTTGATTCCCTTCCGGCGCTGAGGCTCGGAATCTTTGCGAACTAGTCGCAGGGGGTGTTCGGTCATCGGTGTGCCTTTGCGCTAGTAAGTCGTGATACAAACTGTTGCTGGTACCCTGAGGGGGTCATTCTTTCTTGGTGAGCGGCTTGAGTCAGCATTCTTCGGAGGAACAGGGTGTTCCTCAAGGTGAACATGCACTTTTGGTTAAACCCAGAAGGGTTCCGGATTGGGAGAGTGTGCGGATTTTCCTGGAGGTCGCTCGTTCCGGAAGTTTCCGGGCAGCCTCGGACAAGTTGGGCCAATCCATCAACGCGCTTAGGCGGAAAGTTGACGAGATCGAACACGCTCTTGGCGTGATCCTTATGACTCGACATGTTGATGGCGTTCGAGTCACTGCGGAAGGCGAAAAGATCTACCGGGCGGCCCTACACATGGAAGCCGCTTCTTTTGACTTGGTGCGCGCGCACAGCACGGGTGAAAAAGACGTGGAGGGAGAAGTCCGGCTGGCGGTGACAGAAGGGTTGGGTACCTTCTGGTTGGCGCCTCGATTGGTTGAGTTTCAGCGGGCAAACCCAAAACTTATGGTGAATCTAACTTGCGCCATGAAGTCGGCGGACGTTTTGCGGTTGGAAGCCGATGTCTCAATTCAATTGGAGCGTCCGGAGATACTTGATCTTCGCGTGGCGAAAATCGGTCGCTTGCATTTCATGTTTTTCGCTGCCAAGTCGTACTTGGACACTTATGGTTACCCAAAATCAGTCGCCGACTTGCAAAACCATCGCTTGGTAATCCAATCGGACGATGACAAGAGATGGCGAGAATTGTACGACCGACTATTTCCTGGCGTCTCGCCGATTGGGTTTGTTTCTTTGCGCAGTAATGTGGCAAGCGCCCATTATTGGTCTATCGCCAAAGGGGCAGGCATCGGTATGCTTGCTACATACGGATCTGTCATCGGCACGCACCTTATCCCCTTAGATATAGGGGTGACCCAATCACTTGATATTTGGATGACGTATCACCCTGACGTGAAACGTATAGCACGCGTGAAGCATACGATCGATTGGCTCATGCAATCTTTTGATCCCCAGCGTTTCCCCTGGTTCCGTGATGAATTAATTCATCCGGATAAGCTTGCAGAAACTTATCGTGGCGAACCTTTGGTCAACACGCTGTTTGCAGGCTATGCTGCAACGTCATATTTCGATGAAAGCAAATTGGGGGTTCCCCAAAAATTGTCGAGGTAGGTGGACAAGGGGCCCTCAGCCTTGGCCGGCAGGCATAAAGATCAGCGCGCGCGCTTCGATGCTCTCCCTGGGAAGAACGAGAGGCGGCGCGCTGGGATCGTCGAAAGCGGTGTGGGCGGTAAATCGCGCCTTGGCGCTTTGATCAGAATCGAAGCCTTTGAAGATGATCGCTTCGCTTTGCGCCATCTCGGGATAATAGTACCAGCGATGGTTAGGGCTGTAATTGAAACTGTAAGTCTCGGTCCGCCTGTCGCGATAGATAAGGTCGGCGGCGATGCGATCCTCGGAGGCGATGGAACGCGCATCGCAAACCGCCAGCGGCGCATCTTGTAGCGGTCCCCGGATCGGCCGCCAGACATTCACTTCCATGTATCGGCGCTTCAGCCTTCGTTCCGCTTCCCCGGGCGGCAGAAGATCGCGCACCCGTTGGGGGCCTGACTCCTCGGTATAATCATTATGGACGTGCCGGGTCGGTTCACGCATGCCCTTTGCGCCAGCGCGGATCCTGGGTATGGAGCGGATAGTGTGGTCGAAGATCAGGATCTTTTCAGCTCCTGTGATCCCCATCAGCAATTTTTCGAGCTCCGGATAATAGACCTCGGTGATCTGGCGTTCGTCATAGAAATCCGCCACCGCGGTTTCCTGGACATGGAATTGAAACCCCTGCTCCTCCAAGGAGGGCAGACTGGCCAGTCTGCGTGCATTGTGCACGACGACATCCGTCACGGTGTTCAATTCGCCCCATGCGGCGGGCACACCTTCGGGAGGTTCGAACATGTAGAGGTAGGGCTTGCGCTCCGTGCGTGAAAGATAGTGCAAGGTCGCCTTGACGCTGGCCGGCTGCTCACTGGAACGAGTCATCTTGGTTTCCTGGCTGGCGGCGAGCTTCTAGCATAAAATATCCCTGAGCTTGATATCCGGCTCGGCGGCGATCTTTGCGGTCACATGCCGGAAATGGGCAACGAAGGTCTCCATGCCCTTGGGCGTGAAGAGCCCGGTATCGTAGAACAGCTTACCCAGCAGGCCGTCGGGATATTGCGCCAGCCCGAGATAGAGATCGCGGTAGATGGCAGGCTTGGCTGCGTCGGGCCCCAGCACGACGTCGTCGAAAGGCGGAAGCGAAAGCAATTCGCCCGCCGAAAAACGCTTCTGCAACGGCACGAAATTGAACACGGTGGCGCAGAAAGGCTTTGGCGGCGCGAAGATCGCGTCATATAGCTCGCAGGATATTTCCCGATGCGGATAGCTGCCGTAAAAATCCCGGGCGAATTTGGTGAGGAAAGCGCCAAAGCGCTGCTCCGGCTCCAACTGGGCCACGACCGGCATGTTGGTGACCAGACATCCGATTGTCTCCTGGAACAGGGGCTTGACCCGGTCGGCGGTGTAAGCGGCGGAAAGAATTTCTTTTTGCCCGCTCCAACGGCCCAGCGCGAGTTGAAACGACGCCAGCAGCAGCAAGGTCAGAGAAATGCGATGCGCGGCTGATGCCGCCACGAGGCCCGCGAAAATCTCATGACGGATGAAGAAATAAGAACGGCCTCTTCTGTTGGCGCCCGTCCGATGGTCGTGGGGAAGCCGCGCCGGCGCCAGCCCGCTCAATTTCTGCCGCCAAAAGGAAAGGCGGCCCGGCAAATCCTTGTCCAGCGCCGCCCTCTGGCTTTGGGCATATTCGATAAAGGACGCGGCCCTTGCCGGCGAGACAGCCTCATCGCCCTTCAACGCCGAATGAAAGAGACGAAAATCAGTCAGCAAAATTTGCGATGACCAGGCATCCGAGAAGAAACCGTGGGCTAGGAAGCCCAGGGTGACGTTGTCCTTTTCGTCGCGGAAAGCGCGGACACGAAAGCCATCCTGGGCATAAAGATCCATGCCCTCCTTGGTGAATTCCCCAATCGGGGATGGGGGCGCATCCGGGCGATCTTCTTCCAATTGGCGGCGCAGGATATCGACCAGCGGAATGCGGGAAACCTTCCACGTCTCCACGATTTGAACGGCCCTGCCGTTCCTGAGCGCCAGCCGGGTCCGCAAGGCGGGATGACGTTCCACGGTTTGCGCCACCGCCTGGTATGCCAGGCCCATGTCCGGCGCCTTCCCAAGCGGGACAAACATCGGGTTGGTGAAAGGCACGCTGCCGGCGAAGCGATCCATCCGCCAAAGCTGTTCCACCCGCGGCGGCAAGGCATCAGGCTCCGGCTCTGTCAGGCCGAGTGCCGTCCTGGCGCGCGCCTCAACCTCCGGGGCCACACCGTTCTGGCAGTCCGGCGCAACGGGGGGCGCAGGCGAAGAGGATTCCACTGTCATTCAGGTGTTAAATCTCCATCAGCCCCCGGAAGCTACTTATTCCGCTTATGATTTTGCCCCGCGTTCCGTATTTGGAACGCCCCGTTCCGACGTGAAAACAGACAGCATTAGGCGCCACCTTTTACGCTGGCCCCGACTCGTTGATTTGCCGTGAACCAAGGTCCCGACAGCGGATAGGCAGGAGAAATGGATCGTTCAGCCATATTGATTTCAGAACGAGCGCCTCTGCGCCCCTCCGCGCAGCTCAATGCGGCCCGGGTCATCGGGCAAGTTAAATGGTTCGATTTTACCAAGGGTTACGGCTTCATCACCCCTTGCCAAGGCGGCAACGATATCCTGTTGCATCAAGTCTGTGTCCGCCATTCGGGCTTCCGCACCGTCCAGGAGGGCGCGACAGTGATCTGTGAGGTGGTCTCCGGCGCGCGTGGCCAGCAGGCCGTTCGCCTGGTTTCGGTGGACAATTCCACGGCCCGGCCCATGCCCGCCAGTGGCGACCGCCTTCCTCGTCTGGTGAGCGAGGCGCGCGGGCCGGCCTTCGAAGGGGTGGTGAAATGGTTCAACCGCTCCAAGGGATATGGCTTCATTTCGCGCGGCTCGGGCACGCCCGACGTCTTTGTCCATATGGAAACGCTCAGGCGTTGCGACATTGGCGAACTGCGCGAAGGCCAGCATGTGGTGATCCGGGTCGGCCAAGGCCCCAAGGGTGAAATCGCCGCGGACGTGATGCTGACCGAGGACGACGAGCACTGACGCACTGACTTGTCAGCCCTGGCGGTCAGCATAGAGAACCGCCACCGACCCCACGCCCAGCAAATCCTTCAGCATGGTCCGGCCTGCGGGAAAGTCCCGCCCGGTTAGAAGTTCGCGATAAGAGCGATCAAGCTGGAGTAAGCCCGCGTCTTCTGCCAACCGTGCGACCACAATCAATCGGGATTGCGCATGAGAGCGGGAAAAGGCCAGCACATCCGAGTTGGTGGCGAGTGGCTGGTAGTCCCCCCGCGACCAAAGTTCGGGATCAGCACGGCGCGCTGCCAATAATCGGGCGATCACGGTTTGCTTGGGCCGGCTTGCTTGGGGCAGCGCTTTGGCGCGGCTCCAGAAATCCACCGGCCGCCGATTGTCGGGATCCACCAGACTGAAATCCTCGAATTCGCAGCCTTGATAGAGGTCGGGAACGCCGGGAACGCACAGGCGCAGGACAAGCTGCAAAACCATGTTGGCCTGGGCGAAAGGCCGGATGTGCGCGAGAAGCGCGGAAATCCGTTCCCGGAAAGGCGCGCATTCCTTTGCCAGGATCAGGTTCCGGGCGTGGCCGCAGAAGGACGCTTCATAAGCCTGGTTGGGCGCGGCCCAGGCGCTGCGCAATTTCGCCTCGCGCAGATGTTTGCGGCACCAGCCCTGGATGCGATCCGCGAAAAGAGCGTCCGGCGCATCCGGCCATGCGCCCAGAAGCGTCTGGTACAGATGGTAGCTATCGGCGGAATCGATTCCGGGCGCAGCCGGCGCGGAGGCGACGAAACCTGCCCAAGCATCCGTCAGCTGACTCAACACGGCGATGCGGGCGCGGGCATCTTCGCCTCGCTTATGGTCGTGGGTGGCGGTCGTCAGCATTGCCGAAGGGTGGGTCCGGGCGCGCACGGCCATGCGCGCATGGAATTCCGCCACCCCCATCGTATGCCGCCGGGGATCGAACCCAACATCGTTGCGCGAAAGAATGCGGCCATAACGGTAAAACGCCGTGTCCTCCACCGCCTTGGCCGCCACCGGTGCGGACAATTGGGAGAAGCGGCGAAGGGCATCACTGACCAAGGGATCGCCATCCTGGCGGGCAAACAATGCCGCAATGCCATCTATCGTGTCCTTCAAATGCGGCAGTGCGGCGGCCGCGTGCGCGCAGGCCTCCGCCAGATAAGGCCCCGCGCCGGGCGAACCAGGCCCGCCCGCCGCATAGGAGCGATAACAGGCCAGCCGCGCGATGATCGCGGTGAGCGCCGCGTCGATCGCATCCGGGTCGGGCAGCACGCGGGCAAAGGCACGCACTGTCGCCTGCCGCTGCCCGGCGAATTTGGTGGCCAGCATCTCATTGCGGGCCCGTTGCTCTTCCTGCTCGAAGCTCAAACCTCGCTTGCTCTGGCGCTGCCACAGGATTTCCAGCGCGCCCTGGTCGGGCCGATGCTCCAGCGCCGAGACTTCATTCATGAAATCGTAGCCGGTGGTCCCATCCACCTGCCAATCAGTCGGCAGGATTTCGCCATCGGCGAGTATCTTTTCCACCACGATATAGGCGCCCGGCCGAAGCGCCTCGAGACGGCGTCGCAAGCGCCGGCAATAGGCGGCTGGATCGGCGATGCCGTCGATATGATCGACGCGGACGCCCTGGATCAAGTTTTCGCCATAAAGCGCGAAAATCGTGGCATGAACGGCTTCGAATACTTCGGGCCTTCCCGGCCGGATGGCGGCCAGATCGTTGATGTCGAAGAAACGGCGCCAGTTCAGCCGCGCATCGGCTTCGCGCCAATCGGCCAGCACGAAATTCTGCCGCGCCAAAAGCGTCTGCGAACCCTGGCCCGGATTGTCCTGGTCTTCGGGCCGGAGCGGAAAGCGATGATCGTAATAAGCGAACATCCAGGTGTTCGCCTCGCGCACCAATTTCAGGTCGCCTTTGGCCAGAGCCGCCTCTGGTGTCTCGCCCAGGAACGGTGCAAACACCTTGTTCTCGAGGCCCGGCGCATCCCAATCGATGTCGAAATAGCCGGCGTACCGGCTGGCTTTTCCGTTCGCCAAAAGATCGAGCCACCAAACATTGTCGGCTTTGCCCACCGCGACATGGTTGGGGACGATGTCCAGGATGATGCCGATGTCCTGGCGTTTGAGCGCCGAGGCAAAAGCGCGAAACCCCTCTTCGCCGCCCAGTTCGGGATTGATATGGCCGTGATCCACCACATCATAGCCGTGCTGCGAACCGGCCCGGGCGGTGAGAATGGGAGAGCTGTAGATATGGCTGATGCCGAGTTGGGCGAAATAGCCGGCCCATGGCGCCGCATCCGCGAATGTGAAGCCTTTGTGGAACTGAAGCCGGTAGGTGGCGCGGATCATGGCGGCTGCTTCAAGAACGCCGCGCGACGGCGCACAGCGCGTCCCTCCAAGGGATGATCGCTGCCAAGCCTCCGGCGCCAATTGGGATGCTCGTCAATGGTGCCGGGGATGTTGGGTTGCTCGCGGCCGCCAATGAAATCCTCGACCGGCAGCAGCTTCAACCGGCATGGCGTGGACGCAAGGGCGCAGAACGCGGCATCGACAAAACGGTCGGGCGCGTCGGCGGATGGCCGAAGACCTTCCGCCGCATCCCCGTCACGCAGTGTTTGCCAGAGCCGGCTTCGATCCTTTGCGCGTTCCTTTCCTTCACGGGCCAGCACACTTTGCCCGGCGCCCAGCCGGGCATGCCATGCAATGTCTTGTCCGCTCCACCATCCCGCAAGCGTGGGCAGATCGTGGGTGGTCGAAAGGGCGGCGTCCTTCCGTTCCCACTTTCCGGAAGGGATAAACCCGCCGTCGGGGGTACGCTCGAACCACAGCACGCGCATGCCCAAAAGACCGGCCCGCGCGATGTGGCTGCGAAATCCCCGGGGCACTGTCCCCAAATCTTCCGCCACCACCATGGCCCGGTGCCGCCGGGATTCCCGCACCAGCAGCGCCAGCATTTCGTCGCGGGGATAGTGAAGATAGACGCCATCGCCGGCGGAGGCCCCTTCCGGAATCACCCAGATGCGTTCCAGCCCCATGGCATGGTCCAGTCT
>Ga0134125_10002667_pt1 | contig 21028 bp, 21 predicted proteins | sample KB31751_FD_96464 | JGI IMG/M metagenome (GOLD analysis project Ga0134125, IMG submission 96464) | Terrestrial soil microbial communities with excess Nitrogen fertilizer from Kellogg Biological Station, Michigan, USA - KB3-175-1 | ecosystem: Environmental > Terrestrial > Soil > Unclassified ... | reverse complement strand
CGATTTTGAAGGCTACCTGAAAGCGAAAACTTTTAGCAACAATAGTATTAGAACTTTTAAAAGTGGAGTAAAGATATTCCTGCAAAGTAATCCAGAAGCCGATAGTTATGGATACAACCAGGTGTTATCTTATTTCGATACTTGGTATTGTAAGGGATTGAGCGATAATAGCCGAAAAGGTTTACTTATACACATCAAAAAATATTACGATTTCCTCTTGGAAGCAGGAAGAAGAGAGGATCACCCATGCAGGACACTGAACCTGCCAGGCGGAATAAACAGGGGCATTATACATTCCGATTTATTCAGTTCAACTGAACTGGAAACCTTGCTGAACAGGGAAGAGAAATTTGAGAAAGTGAGGTTGAAGAACCAGGTTGTTTTATCACTCTTAATATATCAAGGATTAATGCCAGCGGAAGTGATAAAATTGAAAACTGGTGATATTAACTTGGACGCTGGCACGGTCAACATAAGCGGTGGAAGAGTGCTAACTTCCCGAAAACTACAATTGCATACCAGGCAAATACTACTGATGGATAAGTACCTGAATGTTGCCCGAAAGAAACTATTAAAGACCCAAACAGACAATCTTATTATTAACTACCGTGGACTGGCAGACCATACGGATAGCATTCAATTTCTTGTTCAAACATGTAAGGGAATGTTTGCTGATAGATCCCTCACCACAAAGACAATTAGAGATAGCGTTATATCTAACTGGCTGAATGAAAAGAAGCTCCCATTGGAGCAAGTGCAACTACTGGCTGGGCATAGGTGGATATCCTGTACAGAAAGATATGTGGAGATTTCTATGGATGAACAGAGGGAAATATTAAAGAAGGTGCACCCATTGGGATAACTTCCTTAGCTTGCTAAAGTGATATTCTTGCTTACCCATGTATAAATTAGCTCTATCGTCTCTCTAGGAGTCAATTCTTCAGCTTTGAGCCCTAATTTCGAGGCCATTCGAGGAAGAGCTTTTTGGTATTTACAATAACCTTTCCAAACAATGCTTGGTGAAGGTATTGTTATTCGTTTTGTTTTCGCAGCCAAAAAATCTCTAACATGCTTGGCGGCTTCCTCAGGATTATTATGATGTGCTCGAATATCTTGCCCACCAATATCCGATAGATACTTATCGTAACTATTAGGTTCTTTCTCAAGAATTCGGCAGGATTTATGCGTTTGCTCCTTACTTCCAAAAATTTTACAACCAACAAAAAGCCCTAATTCATAAGGCATATTGAATCTTGCTAATTGACTTATAGGATCAACACCAGCATAACTAATATCGTGAATTGCATATTTACATTCCGATATCATATTATAAATATCCTGAATACGTATGTTTGAATCGTCATGTCTTTCTTTTGCGGATCTTGGAATAAATCCGCAGTAACAGACTGTAAATACTATGGCTTTATAAATCTCATCATACTCCTTATCAAAAGGACAATTAATAAATACACTTGAATTATACGTGTCTTTATTTATGACCATGAGTCTTATTAGGACGATGATGATGAGGGTGAGGTTTACTACCCTTGGTATTTTTCTCTCTGTCTTCCTCTTCAATTTTAACCAAGACTCTCTCTATTCTTCTCACTCTAGAAGGTCTTACGTAAGGAGGCATTAATATTTTTGGAACTGGTCGCATTGCTAACTATTTTTTATATAAATATATGCGGAAAATTATTCCGCTCAATTATTCTACAAATTTATGAATTTTTTTAATATATCCCTCACTTTTTTCCAAAACCGCACAGGGTATTTCCCCTACGACATTGAAGGCAATGTGAGTAGTATACTAATTGATGTACCCCACGACAGCATAGTGCACCAACGCTACAAACGCATTAATTATTATTACGATTTGGTGAGCGGCAATGTGGATGAGGTAATTTATGAACCTGATAGCATAGACCAATTCATACACCTGTACCAATACGATGCCGACAATAGGATAACCGATGTGATGACCAGTCGCGACAGCCTGTATTGGGAAAACGATGCAAGCTATGAATATTACGACCATGGACCAGTAGCAAGAGAAGTGATAGGACAACGGCAGGTACAGGGTATTGATTATGCATACACCTTGAACAAATGGATAAAGGCAGTAAATAGTGGCTTGGGCAGTTATAAAAAGCTTACCTGGCCAAACTTTGATATGGGTAAAGATGGCTTCTCGCATGGCTCTAATGCCACTATTGGGCGAGATGCTTATGGCTATGTAATCAATTACTTTACAGGTGACTATCGTTCCATTGCCAAAACTTATGATATAACTACAGGCTTACCTACCACAGACCTATACAATGGCAATATTAGCGGGGCAACGTACGCCATAAGAACATTGAGCCCTGCGGTAATAGGATATACTTATGGATATGACCAATTGAACCGTATGGTATCTGAACTGGCTTTCAAAGGAATAGATACGGCACATAATCTTTGGGTGTCAACCGATAGCATAAAAGATTTTAGGGAAAAAGTAAATTATGATGATAACGGAAACATTTTATCGTATCTTCGTCATGGAAATACTGCGGTAGGTTCATTAGCTATGGACAGTTTAACGTATCATTATAATTTGAATACTAACCAACTAAGAGAGGTTAACGATGCTGTCAGTGCAAGTAATTATAGCGTTGATATAGATAATGAAACGAGTAAACATAATTATCGTTATAATGGTATTGGTGAGTTAGCCAGTGATAGTATAGCAGGTATTGATTCTATATACTGGACAGTGTACAATAAAGTAAAAAAAATCGTCAAAACGAACAACGATAGCATTGTCTTTATGTATGATCCTATGGGTAATCGGTTAGAACAACGAAATTTTCCGCATAGTGGAACTGCCGATACCATAAAATATACACGTGATACAAAAGGAAATATTGTGGCTATATATGATAGAAAAAAAGATACCGTACGGTTGAGTGAATTTGATATTTATGGCGACAGACGTTTAGGTTCGTTGGATACAACCCTAAGAATGCAAAAATTTATAACGGGGCATGGTACACTTGATTCTTTGACTATTGCATATTTAGAAAGACAAAAACAATATGAATTATATAATCAGTTAGGTAGCGTATTGGTAACAGTGAGTGATGGTAAAACACCTATTGATACTCTCCACTATACTGGCGACACTGCGGGCTATTATTTACCCATAGTTGTAAATGCCCAAGACTATTATCCTTTTGGGATGACGGAACCTGGAAGGTCATATACTTTGGCAAATGATAGTTCATATAAGTACGGGTACCAAGGTTCAATGAAAGATAATAGTATTTATGGTGCAACCAACGTATACACAACACAATTTAGGGAATTGGACCCCAGATTGGGAAAGTGGTGGAGTACAGACCCTGTAGTACACGCAGGACAAAGTCCTTATTTGAGTATGGGGGATAATCCGATATTTAATATTGATCCTAATGGTAACGACAATTATACTGTAGATAAGAAAGGAATAATATCATTAAAAGAAAAAACAAAAGATAAGACTGATAAATTACTTGCCTTAGACGATAAAGGTAAGGTTCAGCAGAATAAATTTATTACAGTTCCAAAAGGCATTTTAAATCAGAAACAATCATTTGATACAAAAAATGATAAAACTGGTAAGCCAGAAACGACCGATTATTATAATATTAAGAATGACGCAGTTACTACGAATCTTTTTATTTTTTTAGCTCACAATACCACAGTAGAATGGGAAGTAGATCAAATTGGCGATAAAAAGGGCAAAGAGGGAGACAATATTCTTTCAACAACCCACGCTCCTGAGCATGTTACGCCTCCTACATATAATATTCAATTGAGACAAATGGATCATGACCATCCTTCTGCCCAGGCATGGGGAAATATTAACGGACCTTCGGTGTTAGATGTAAGTACTGCAAAATATATACAAAAAATGAACTCAAATGCAGTATTTAAGATTTATTATCCTTCCCCGGATGGACCGGCATGGCAAACTTATGATTCTACAGGGCCCAAAGTAATAATATATGTAAAGTAATTATTATTAATACAGTTTATATGAGACTTACTAAATATTCGATAACATTTTTATTGTTAATTAATGTTACAGTTTCTTATTCGCAAGGTAATTACGAAGAAAATCAATTAGTTAATCTTACAATCACAAATAATCAATTTAAAGCTATAGTTGATAGTTTCTTAAATAATGAAAGTCAATGCCCTTATTATAACAAGTTAATTACATGTATCAATATGTATGCGCGGACTTCTTTTACTTTTATTCGCCTGGAAGCATTATCAGCAAAGGATTCTGGCGTAGCATTAGGATTACACCCTAAAGGATATACTTATTTAAATAACCATTTATTGTTTTTTTATGGCGATACATGTTCGAGCATATTCTCAGCTGAGAAAAAAATGGAAAAATTTACCTACTTTGAACCTAATGATTCTTTGAGAGCCAATTCTCCGAGGCACACTGATGATTCAAATCCCTATTGGGTCTATCATTATTATAGCTGGAAGAATCAATTTAAACCTGCTATTAAATATGATTGTAATGGTAATATTTCAAATTATCCTCTAAAGGACAAATGGTAATGTTCCAAATTATCTGCAAGGAAGAAAAAGGCAAAAGCAACCTATAAAGGAATTTGATATAGGCAGCGAGCAATGGGGAAAATAATAATTAATTAACGAGAATTAAAGCACTCCATTGTTCCTGCCTTATTAAAATAACCACCTTGTTAAAGGATGAATGAAGCGGCGAAAGCCGTTTTTTTGTTTTACAAATGCCAGGCATTTGCTTGCGTCCATAAGTTAAGAGGAGCGATTAAAAAATCACAAACTAAATCATAACTAAATAACCAATGTAACATGGTACGTATTGAAAGAGATAAACTCGTCATTGAAATGGATGTACGGGATCCGAAGAGGTTTTATGGGCATCTGATAAATGACATACCCATCTGCATACAGGCGATAGCCGAGACCGGACTGAATGAAAGAAATCCGGCCTTACCCGATAGCCTCGTTAATTTACTGGAATTATATAGGGCACTCTTGCCGGAAAGAAAACAGGTAAAGAGAATATTTAAGAAAAGGAAAATAGATTAACTTTTGCTTTTAGGGCCCGGTGGAAGTTTAAATTCAAAAAGCTTAGAAGGAGAAACATCAAGCGCCCGTGCTATTTGGAAAATGGTACTTAAGGTAGGATTTATATTTGCTGTTTCAATTCTTCCTACCTGGCTTAAAGATACACCCGCATTATGAGATAAATCTGCCTGGGTAAGTCCCCGTTCATCCCGTACCTTTTTAAGCTGAATGGCAAATGCCTTTAGTCCGGCCTCATCAAAGAGTTGTTTCCTGACCTTCTTTTTTGGGGCACCCTTTTTTTTCATGGTGCAAAAGGAGGAATAAGGAAAGATATTTAAAATAGCACATGTGCTATAATTTGATTATTTTTACCTTTCTAAAACAATAAAATTATGAAGAAGAACATCACACTATTTATAGCATTGCTGCTATTTAGCAATGTATCATTTGCACAAACGCTTTACCGTACCTATTATGATTACGAAAAACAACATGTTCAGGAAGAATATTATGCTAATAGCTATGGTGTGAAAAATGGCGCATACAGGAAATACTCGGAATATGAAGGAATTCTTATACAAGGTAATTATAGTAATGATAAAAAAGAAGGCAGGTGGGTGGTTAGGGACGATAAGGGACAAATCACTTCCAATGAAACATATAAAGATGATGTATTAAATGGCCCGGCTATCTACTACAATGATCTATATGATCCCACTATACCCAGCTCATCGGGCTCATACAAGAATGGCGTCAAAGAAGGGACGTGGACTTTTATTAAACGTATTGACGCCCAAGACTATCGCTATCCTAATCCGGAAATACCACAACAAGCGTGGAGTGGTTGTCATTATATAAAGTATACGGCGAAGTACAATAATGATGAAGGGTTAAAAACTAATGGGCAGGTTACCCAAACATTTTATCCATCCGGGAAAATATATTTGCAAGGCACTTATAAGAATGATAATCCTATGGAAGTTTATATCTATTATCCCAATGGAAACCTTTTTGGTTATTTAGTGAACGGAGCAGTATTGAAAGTTGATAGTACTTTGATTTTTGGGACGAATTGGAAATACCCGGGCGGTAATAAAGATAGTGTTTCTATGTATAATTCAAATGTAATCGACTACCAAAAAACTAATATTGAAATGGCAGGAGAGAAATTCGCTTCGCAAAATAATTATCCTGAAGCAGAAAGTTCTTTTCTTAAAGTGCTTGTTATTGATTCGACCTATAACAATGCCTGTTACAATCTTGCTTGCTTGTATTCCTTGCAAAATATAAGTGATAAAGCTTTTCTATATCTTGATAAATCAATCCGGTATGGTTTTAAAGATTACAAACACATAATGCAGGATACTGACCTTTCTAACATTCGCAAGCTTGACAAATATAAAGAAATGATGGATCGTTATTTCCCAGGTTGGGACAAGTAACTCTGTTAAATACCATTTGAGATAAAATTCAGTGCACCAGATAATTCCAAAGCATTCTTATTTATAGGAATCTACCAACACCTGTAATAAGGAACTAATTCTTTCCGCCATTGCAGCAACCTCACTTTTTATAAATTTGAACCTGCCCCTGTCGACATCCAGCAAAACAACGGGTGTTTCACTAATTCCATATTTTTTAATAAGTCCCTACAATAGTGCCGATACTTCGCCCCCATATATATTTCTTATATAGTCGGAAAATAAGTTGTCGGTGAATACGTTTCCTCTCCCCATTAAATGTATGGGTTTCTCATCACCTTTTGTACCGAGTTGAAATATCCAATTCTTTTCGGGCATCACGCTGAATGAATAGTTACTCATTTTGTAGCTGTTTAATTTTCTTACGAACCCATATAATCGTTTTGCTTCCAAATGTTTTCTCCACTATCGCCTTAAATCTATCGTTAACGGTTTGGTCATTTAAATCACTTACCATATCGTATTGCACCCTATCGTTAGGATAAGCAATGTAAAACAAGTCTTGATCGCGGGTATTCAGAACCCTTAATGTGCCATTGATCCCAAACATAAATGAATCGGGCGATTCCTTAAAGCAATAATGTTCCATCCTTTCAGCCAACATGGAAACAGCATAATCCGGCAAATGTATTGAGAAAGTCAACATAGTCTTCCGATCCAAATGGCGAGCCCATACCAATAAGATGGCATTCCATTCCTTCAAGCAACCACAATTCTCTTTTATCTGATGCCATTATAAAATTATAACCAGGTATGGAATCAACAGTGATCGGAGTATTACCCATGTCTTTAGAAAATAGCGAGACAGTACAATCGCCGGGAGCACCTGGAATGTCATTCTGTTTTCTGAGAGGTTTATCCTTTTGCTCATTTTCATATTCCTTTTTATCCTCAAAAAGGGGAAAATAGTGCAGCTTTTTCATATTGATTTTATCATTTTTATACCTGATTTATATATCGGAATTTACCTGCTAATACCGGAATATTATCCTTTTGAAAGCCTTTCCTATGGCTTGATAATGGGATGTTATATGTAATGAATTGGTAGAGAGCCGTATAATTTTCACCACTTTGTGGCACCAGAATTCGCATGTGTATTAATTTCAAATGACATCCCGTTATCCGCTATGGAAGCGGTTCACAGGGTTAGTAATAATAACAATTAACAAACAAACAACATGAAAAAAGCAATGTCCAAACACCATGATGCAGTGGTAACGTTCCTGAAAATGAATCCGAATTCAACCTTTGATACCATTAAAGATGGTAATCCTAAGATCAGTGATATCATGCTGAGAAAAGTCGTAAAAGATTTGCAGGAAGAAGGGATGATAACCTCCAACGATGAGGATGGTGGCTATATTTTCACAGATGGCAAATCGGATATACAACCCAAAATAGAAGATAAAAAGAATAAGGAAATTACATCAACCGTGGGTGCAAAAGTAGTTGCTCCGGCAGACAAAAAGAAAAAAGTAGATGAATTTTTGGGAGACCCTACACCTTCTGGGCGCGACTTCTCCAAGTATTCCTTCAATGGAGTTAGCGGGCTATCCAAAGGCAAGGTAGTTTTAGCCATTTGCAAACAGTATGTGAAGGATAATTCCAAGACTACACTCGTAAAAATGCAAGAGGTATTCCAAAGTAAAGAGGTACAGCCCAGGTACGGAATTATTGTAGAAATCAGCCTTGCACGTAAAACCACCGTGAATAAAACAGAGCGCTATTTCTTCAAAGAAGCCGATATAATTAAGGTTGGTACTCAAAAGGCAGTAGTAACCAACCAGTGGGCGCTCTTTACATTGACACCATTTCTAAAGATAGCTAAGGAGCTTGGGTATAAAGTTTCTGTAACAAAGTAAGAGGCAATACCAAATCTGAGGGCGCATAATGTTGCGCCCTTTTCTTTTCTAATGATATATTGAATATTGGGGCTGTATAACTGGTACAAAATAATGGTTGCCCGAAATAAGCACATAGAAGCCATTCCTGATAATACCGATCAAAAAGTAAAAGTGGTCTGTAATAACCTAATCTTTTAAATGAACCAGTATGGTAAACAAAAGCACAAAAGTATGCCTGTTCATCCGGGTATCCACCCAACAACAGGATTATGACCGGCAAATATTGGAACTAACCAAATATTGCAGGGACAAGGGTTTTACCATAGCTAAAACTATTGCCACCAAAATATCCGGTGTGAAGAAATACGAAGAACGCCCAGATGTGCAGGAGTTATTCCAATCTGCCAGGGCCGGACAATTTAAGAAAGTATTGGTAAGTGAAATATCACGGATTGGAAGAAATGCAAGGGATATAAGGGACACCATAAATTACCTGCACGACCGGGGAATCAGTATTGTATTCAAGAACTTGGGTGGGCTGGAAAGTCTTGACGAAAACGGTAATGAAAGTTTCGTCACAAATATTATTATTGCAATATACAGTGAATTGGCACAAGAAGAAAAGCGCACACTTTCCGAACGCATTAAATCCGGTTTGCATAGTGCTAGAGCAAAGGGGAAGCATATTGGTAGAAAAAAAGGGATGTCCATGAGTAAGCAAGATATCTTGAAAAAATACCCGCGCCTAATAGCAGACTTAAACAAAGGAATGTCACTAATTGCAGCGATGAAGGTGCATGAGATAAGTAAGGGGACGGTGATTAAAGTGAAGAAGATAATCAAATAAGAGTAAAGAAGGGTACTCCTTCAGTTTTAGAATTGTACTTAAGAGTGAACCAAGCCAGAATTAAGTAACTTAGCATATTTATTAAACTGCTACTTTTACCATGCCAAATTTATTTTATTGACCGCATTATGGAAGGCTAAGAAAAATAAAAGCATACGGAAAGGTAATAAACTATAATTATACTGAATCTTCTGAAATAACTAAAGTAAGGTATGTTATTTTAAAACAGGAAAATATTAAATACAAAATTACAGGCTCTACTAGCAACAATTATGAGTAATACGACTTCAATTATTAAGTCTATTCGCGATATCATGCGAAAGGATACTGGAGTGGATGGAGATGCCCAGCGGATATCTCAAATGGTCTGGATGCTCTTTATGAAAATATTTGCCGATAAAGAAAATGAATGGGAGTTGTCAATTAAAGGGTATGAAAGTCCCATACCTAAAAAGTTAAAATGGCAAAATTGGGCGGCGGACGCCAATGGGCTAACCGGCGATGCACTTATAGATTTTATTAATGTAAAGTTATTTCCGGCTTTTAAAAAAATAGATTCTTCATCAAGTGAACAAGCAGGGATAGTCCGTTCAGTTTTTGAGGACACTTATAACTATATGAAAAATGGAACCCTATTTCGTCAGGTTATAAATGAAATCAATAAAATTAATTTTAGCAATTCTATTGATAACCACGTTTTTAATGATATCTATGAAAGTATTCTAAAAGAATTGCAAAGTGCAGGCTCATCTGGTGAGTACTATACACCAAGAGCAATAACGCAGTTTATGGTTGAAATGACAGACCCACAATTAGGAGAGTCCATTTTAGATCCGGCATGTGGGACCGGTGGCTTTCTTACCTGTAGCATTGAATATATGATTAGGCAAATTAAGAAAAATAGTGATAGAAAAACATTGCAGAAAAACATTAGGGGAATAGAAAAAAAACCTCTTCCCCATCTTTTATGTACAACGAATCTTATGTTATCTGGATTAGATTCACCTTTGGTACTAAGAGATAACTTGCTGTCTAAACCATATAGTAGTTGGAAAATAAATGACATGGTTGACATTGTGCTGTCAAATCCGCCTTTTGGTGGCTTGGAAGAAGATGGAACAGAACTTAATTTTCCGCAAGAGTATAGAACAAAAGAAACAGCAGATCTTTTCGTAGCATTAATTATAAAACTATTAAAAGATAATGGAAGGGCCTCAATAATATTGCCCGATGGATTTTTATTTGGTAATGGCGTAAGGACAAGGATAAAAGAGGATTTACTAGCAAAATGCAATCTACACACTTTGGTTAGGTTACCTAAGGGAGTTTTTAGCCCTTATACAAGTATAAAAACTAACTTATTGTTTTTTAAAAAAGGACAACCTACAAAAGAAATTTGGTATTTCGAGCATCCCTATCCCGAAGGACAAAAGAGTTATAGTAAATCAAATCCAATTACATTAAAAGAGTTTGATGCAGAAAAATCTTGGTGGAATAAAAGAGTTGAAACCGATTATGCTTGGAAGGTATCTATTAAGGATATTAAAAAGAGGGGTTATAATTTGGATATCTCAAGTCCCTATTACGGAGAGCAAGAAGAACAAATAAATAGTTCTGAAATTCTTAAAAGGCTTGAAAAATCGATTGAAAAAAGTCAAAAATTGTTAGTGTCTTTAAAACTAGAGTTTTGATGAGAGATTGGAAAATCGTAAAATTAGGAGAATTACTTACTGAATCAAAAATTGAATCTTCCAGCCCTGATACCCAAAAAAGGATAAGAGTAAAACTTAATTTAGGTGGAATTGAACAGAGACCTGATGTAAATGATAAGGAAGGAGCTACAAAATACTATATCCGTAAATCTGGGCAGTTTATTTATGGCAGACAGAATCTCCATAAAGGCGCTTTTGGTATTATTCCGCCGGAATTGGACGGCTTTGAATCTAGTTCTGATATTCCAGCATTTGATGTAGGTGAATTGTGCTATCCTGAATGGATTTTTTATTTTTTCAAACAAGGTGATTTTTATCTAAAATTGGAAACACTTGCAAAAGGTGTTGGCTCAAAAAGAATACATCCTGATCAATTGTTTGTTTTAAATATCCCACTTCCCACAAAAGAAGAACAGAGAGAGATTCTTAATGAAATTGTAAAACTAGAATCAAATCTGTTGAAGGTAACGACTGAATTGGATTATCAAATTTCACTCGTAAGGAAATTAAAAAGTACAAGGCTACAAGAAGCAGTTGAAGGGATACTAACAGCTTCATGGCGAAAGGAAAATAAAAATATTACAGGAACTAGTGACCTACTAGATACAATAATTAGCGAAAGAAAAAGATTGATAAAGGGGAAAAAAATTAAGGATGAGAAATTATTTAAGCCAATATCTTCGGGTGATATCCCTTTTGATATACCGGAACAATGGGTTTGGTGTAGGTATAAGGATTTACTAGCATACGGAACAAATTTATCCTACGGCGTATTAATCCCAGGAGATCATGTGCCAGGTGGTATTCCTTTAATTAGAGCGGGAGATATAGATGGTGCTGAAAAAGGGATCATGCCCAATAAATATATTAGTAAATCTATAGCTGATAAATATAAAAGAACAACGCTGCTTGGAGGAGAAATATTGATTGTGGTTGTTGGGAGTGTTGGTAAGGTTGCGCTTGTTCCAGATACATGGAAAGGTGCCAATATTGCGAGGGCTATTTCAAGGACAGTATTAAACGAATATATTTCAAAACAGTATTTTATGATTGTACTTGAAAGCCCATACATGCAAAACTACTTTCTAAAATCTACTAGAACTGTTGCTCAGCCAACACTAAACATTGGAATGATAGAATCGGCCCTAATTCCTTTACCACCTGCAAAAGAACAAAATGTAATTGCAAAAAAAATCGAAGATGCATTAGTAAATTTCAAGAAATTAGAAACCCAAATTCAACAATCAAGGAAGGTCGCACAGTCTTTGCCTGCTTCATATCTGAATGAAATTTTCGGAGATGTTCCAAATGATTTTACCAAATACCAGAATACAAACATAAAGCATGAGAATGGTAATACTAGCCTTCTCCATCTTCTCTCATTAAATAATGCAACAAATTATGTAAAAAACAATATGATTATGGAATTAGAACAATTATTAAAGCAAAATGGGAAAATGTCGGCAATAAATCTTTGGAAAATGTCGAAATTTGAAAATGACATTGATGCGTTCTATGAAGAATTAAAGAAACTTGTAGAAGGGAAAAAAATAATCAAAGAAAGTAATGAGAAAGGGTTTTTAGAGCTTGTAAAATGAGAATTGATAAAGTAAATATTAATGGGTTTAAAAACTTAAATCAATTTACTATTGATTTCAACCCTACAGTTAAACATACTGTTTTATTGGGGCAGAATGCTGCTGGAAAGTCTAATTTCCTGGAAGCGTTGGTTATTATATTTCGTGATTTAGATTTAAACGAGAATCCAAAATTTGAATTTGATATAGAATATCGGTGTAAGGATAATAATATCAGAATTGTTGGAAACCCTAATCTTAAAAGTGGATACAAATTTTATGTGAACGATAAAACCAAGGCTATTACAAAGACAGCATTTTATAAAGGGAAGGAAAAGCACTTACCCAAATACGTTTTTTCTTATTATTCAGGTGTTAGCAATAGGCTTGTAGAGCATTTTGATACCCACCAAAGGAGATTCTATGATGATTTATTAGCAGGAAAAGATGAACCGATGCGCCCTTTATTTTACGCACGGCTTATTCATAGCCATTTTGTTTTAATGGCATTTTATTCTTTTGGCAAGAAACATATTAAAGATTTTCTTGATGAATATCTTAATATTCTTGGTTTGGAATCAATTCTTTTTATCCTGCAAAAGCCTGTGTGGGTAAAAGATAAGAGAGATGCATTGGATTTTTGGGGAGCTAGAGGAGTAGTTAGAGAATTTCTAAATGATCTGTGGGATGCCTCCTTAGCCCCTATCCCTTATGAAGAGACGGTTAGAGAGGATTTCAGGAGAAATCATAAACAGGAATGTCTCTATTTGTATATTTCTAATCAAAATAAGCTTGAACAATTAGCAAAAAAATATGGCTCAAATGCAAACTTCTTCAAAATGCTTGAAAGCACCTATATCTCTGACTTAATACAGGAGGTACGAGTAAAAGTAAGAAAGAAGAATGTCAATGGTCATGTTACATTCAAAGAACTAAGTGAAGGCGAGCAACAACTCCTTACAGTTTTGGGGCTTTTAAGATTTACTAAAGATGAAGAATCATTAATGCTGTTGGATGAACCCGACACCCATCTTAACCCATTGTGGAAATGGAAATATATGTCTCTATTGGAAAAAGTTGTTGAGAAAGATGAAAGTAGCCAAATTATAATGACTACGCATGACCCTTTAGTAATTGGAGGTTTAAAAAAAGAAGAAATTCGAATATTCTATTTAGACAAAAAGGAAAAGAATATTAAATCTAGTGAGCCGGAATTTGACCCTAAAGGGTTAGGTGTAGCTGGTATTTTAACAAGTGATTTATTTGGCCTGCCGAGTACTTTAGATAAAGAAACATTGGATTTAATTAATAAGCGGAATGAACTAATTGTTAAAAAAGATTCCCAAGAACTTTCAAGTGCTGAAAAATTACAATTGAAGGAAATTTTCCAAACATTGGGACAGCTTGGAATAAACACTACTGACAGAGACCCATTATATGAGAAATTCTTAATTGAAATGAGCAAAAATAAAAATTTCAAAATAGAAAAATTAACGGTTGAAGATTTGGAAAAGCAAAATAAGATTGCTTCTGAAATAATGGAAAAACTTCTAAAACAAGAAGGGAAAAAATGATATTTATTGATTTAGAAAATAATCCTCCTAAAAATGCTTGGCTAAGAAAAGCTGAGACTGTAACCCAACAATTAATCAATGAACCAAATATTGATGCAAAAAAGGCTATCATTGAGGCTAATTCCAGATTATGGAATGAGTTAAAAAATCACATAAGGGATTTGAGAAACCGGAAATGCTGGTATACAGAATCAATTAATGATGGTGCCCATTGTCACGTTGACCATTTTAGACCAAAAACAAATGCGCTTGATGAAAATGGCATTGATAGAGGTGGATATTGGTGGCTAGCATTTAATTGGATGAATTACAGATATTCCGGACCTGTTTCGAATGTTCGAAAAAGAGATTACTTCCCTGTAATACGAAATAAAGCTAATAATTATGCGGATAATATTGCTGTAGAGGAAATACTTTTACTAGACCCTGTGGTAATTGGCGATCCGGGCAAGTTAGCTTTTGATATTGAAGGAAAGGTAATTCCAAAATCACAAGAATTGACTTCGAGAGATTACAAAAGAGCGACATATTCGATTGAAAGATATAACCTAAATTCGGAAGGGCTAAAGGAAGCTAGAAGACAAAAACAATTTGATATAAGTAATCTAATTAATAAGGCACAAAACCTAATAGCACTTGAAGCAGTGCAGCACGATCAGGCAAGAGAAAATCAAATTATGGAAATATGGAAAGAGCTTAGAAAACTGGCCCATCCAAACTCTGAGTACTCGGCTGCAATAAAATATTACTTGAAAAACTCTGGCTATGATTGGGCTACAGAACTATCAATGGTAGCATAGTGTACTAATTATGCAAATTAGAATTCCCATAAGCCGATCTCTCACAATAATATGAATCACTCTTCTTTCATCAATGGAGGCCATTTCATGCAATAACAGCAATGTGATGTAAGGCCACAAGGCCACTAAAAAACCATTGCTTTTGTGTGATTTTTGCGCTTTTTGGCGTGGTTTTGCCGGACAAGTAATATTCACTTGGAACATTCCCAGCTATTGGAAATATATAGTATGTGGAAGTGGAGAACCACAGATAAAATAAAATATTGCCCATCAGGGTTGGCTTTCTTCACGATGCTGTCAAAAAGCATTGCCAACTCGGATGGGCTTCTTATTCTATTGACCATGAACAAGAAACCATATTTCCTAAAAAAGAACAGGTTCGGGCTGGCAGAATTACCATATAACAAGCTTTACGAACCTATCATTACCTTAAGCGGGCTATACAAACACAAGGTTACAGCCGTGGAAAAGATTGTGCCTACCCGAACCACATACGGGAGTTTTTGTTTTTTATCGAGACCAAACACATCAGCGATATTAAAACCGTGAAAGTGGGTGCAGTGATAGCATATTTGGAATATTTATCGCAACGTCCTAACATACGCAGAGAGGGTGGTTTGAGTGAAGCTGCCATCCGGGAGCACAGGTATTCGCTAAGGTTATTTTTTGACTACCTGCTTACGACCAAACAAATAGAATCTTCTCCGGCGAGGTTTTCAAAATTTCAGACGGGAAGCAGGAATGATATGAGCATACTTACCGTGGAAGAAATAAAGCAACTCTATGGTGTATGCCGAAACCGTTTTGAACGGGCGATTTTATCGCTTGCTTATGGCTGTGGATTGCGCCGCTCTGAAATGGAAACTTTGGATGTGAATGACATACTTTATAGTAAGGGAACAATAAATGTAAGAAAAGGAAAAGATAACAAACCGCGTACGGTTCCGGCAACGGATAAAGTGATGCAGGATTTACGGGAGTATGTGGTTTATGAGAGGGATAAAAGAGCAAGACCGGATACCTTATGTCATGCGTTCTTTTTAAATAAGTATGGAGAACGTATGCAAGGTTGGGCATTGAACTGGTATTTGAAGCAGATGGTGAAAAGAACGGGCAATAAATCCATCTTATGCAAGGCTGTTACCTTACATACATTACGCAGAAGCATATCCGTGCATTTGATGAATAATGGGGCTGAGATGGACTTCGTAAGAAGGTTCTTAGGGCATACCCTACTCGACACGAGCCATTTATACACGAAGAGACGCAGACAAAGGGTAAAACCTTACGATGCATTGAATGACATTAGAAGCACCTAATTGTAAAAGCTATATGAATATAAGGAAACAGGGACAAAGTCCATTGGAAGACATCCAAGCCTATTTGGAGGGTAAAGGATATAGCCCCGGCACAGTCAGTTCATACCTGTATGTGCTTAAAATCTATTTTCAGGCTAATCCCAACATGGAAACCTATACCTATCAGGATGTGCTTACTTCATTGGAGCGTTATACAGGCGACCGGATGAAGCTGAATTCACGTAAAGGGTATCTGAATGCCATTAAGCAGTATTACAATTTTCTGATCGATACCGGAAAAAGGGAAGACCACCCCTGCAACTTATTAAATTTTAAGGGTAACGTAAAAAGGAAGATAATTCATTCGGATTTATTTGCAGCACCGGAGTTGGAGTTGCTGCTGCAAAAAGAAGAACGCTTTCCCAAACAAAAATGGAGAAACCATGTGTTGGCATCCTTGCTGATATACCAGGGAGCAATGCCCGGTGAAATTGTAAAAATGAAAGTAAACCATATAGATTTGGATGAGGGAACCGTTTATCTACCCGGTGGCAGAATACTCATGGCAAGAAAATTACCGATGCAGCCCAAACAATATCGCATCATGGATAAGTATATGAATGAAGCCCGTGAGGCCATGAAAAAAGAAGAAACCGATTCCCTGCTTTTAGGCTATCGTGGCAAGGCGATTTCCGTGGTCGACATAAACTATTTTATCGAGACATTCAAGGGGCTGTTTCCCGACCGGAACCTGACGACCAAAACCATCCGGGACAGCGTGATTTCTAACTGGCTTAATGAGAATAAATTTCCATTGGACCAGGTGCAAATGCTCGCCGGACTGAGGTGGATTTCGAGCGCAGAGCGGTACATTCAAATTGCTAACGACGAACAAAGGGAAATACTAAAGAAAGTGCATCCGTTGGGGTAGTATATTGATTTGAGTATTCACTATGATTGTACTATGTACAAAACATTTTATACCTTTGAGTAAAATACCTTATGGTAAAATACCAATTAGTATAAAATCATGAAAGATTCACCATTTATATACGGGACGACTGTAAGCTCCAAATCATTTACAAACAGGGAAGTAGAAACAAAAAAGCTCACTTCCAATCTGTTAAACGGCATCAACACTATGATAATTTCTCCACGCAGATGGGGTAAATCATCCTTGGTGGAAAAAGTAATTTATGATATAAACAGGAAGCAGAAGCCGATTAAGGCAATAGTAATAGACTTATTCTCGGTAAGTGGTGAGGAAGAGTTTTTAGAAACCTTTGCCCGTGAAATTATTAAAGCGTCTTCTTCAAAATGGGAGGAATGGATGAAGAGCGGTAAGGAATTCTTTAAAAGACTTGTGCCAAAGCTGAGCGTAGGCGTAGATCCTAATACCGATTTCAAACTCAGTTTCGATTGGAAGGAACTAAAAAAATATGGAGAAGATGTATTAAACCTGCCCGAACTTATAGCGCATAAAAAGGGCATAAAGTTTATACTTTGTCTGGATGAATTTCAAAATCTGGCCGCCTTTCCCGAATATGAGAATTTAGAAAAAAAGATGCGGGCAGTGTGGCAGAGACAGAAAGAAGTTACCTACTGTTTATATGGAAGCAAGCGTCACATGATGACAGATATATTCAACAACCCATCCAAGCCATTTTATCGTTTCGGAGATATTATGGTTCTTCCCAGAATAGAAACCCAAAAATGGGTGTCATTTATTTGTAAAGGCTTTAAGGATAGTGGTAAGCTGATAGAGGAAAATGATGCTGCTATCATACCCACGCTGATGAAAAACAACTCATGGTATGTTCAGCAATTGGCGCATTATGCCTGGAATCTGACGGACAAAAAGGCTACCAAGGTTGAGATAAAGAGCGCACTGAAAGAACTCATTCAGGCAAACACGCCACTTTATCAGAACCAGATAGAAAACATAAGCGGGACCCAGTTAAGCTTGCTGAAAGCGGTGGCCATGGGAGAAGCAAGGTTCACAAGCACCTCGGTTATGCAGTCATACCAGCTCGGCACGCCGGGAAATGTGACGAAAAACAGGAATATTCTTATTAATGGCGACCTGATATATGAAACTGAAGGAAAATATGAATTTGTTGATCCGGCATTCGAATTGTGGTTCAGACAGCAATATTTTAACCAACCCTATAAAATATGATGGCGACGTCATATTTCTATACGCCTCCCTTACCAAAGAGGAGAAGACAGGGTAGTAAAAAATTTTGACCACCTTACCAACCTTAAATTTTCCCTAACGAACGTGGTAAAAGGCGACTTAGTAACTAAGCAGTAACTAAGGTAGTAACTAAGCAGTAACTAATGATAGTTATTACTTTAGCCCTCAAAAGCCTATGAAAAACAAGTATGACACCTCCGTCGTATTTTTATATGCCACCCACAATGAGCACATGTTACCGGAGGAATTCAGAAAGAAAATACCTTACTCCACTATAGCTGACTGGCGCAAGATGGATTACAGTAACTATCTGGGACATGAATTCCGATATTTTTTTGATGATGCAGCCCAAGCAGCAGCTTTAAAAACAGAAAATGAAAATTTAAAGAACACGCTCACCAGTATAAAAAGGTCATGGGTGATGTTATCGCCTTACCTGATAAACCTTCTAAAAACCGCCAATAAGGACAAGGCGCTTCAAAGAAAAATACTGGAAAGCATATACCTGTTAAAGAAACAAATGGGGCTGGATAATACCTTAAAACTATTCGGGCTCTCAAAAACCTTGTATTATCATTGGCTATTGGAAGCGCGTGCCACTTGCTGGGATTCCTACTTGTCTCTGTGTGTAAAAAGACATCCACATCAACTACAGTTGAAAGAAGTAAAAATGATAGAGAAAATGCTGAAAGACCCTGAGCTGTACCATTGGCCTATAGCTTCCATTGCAAGTCAAAGTTACCGGGAAGGCAAGGTGATAGCTAGCCTGGACAGTTGGTATAAGTGTGCACGGATATTGGGTGTAACGAAGAAAGCGGTAAGGAAGCATAAAAAGAAAGTTGGGCTTCGGGCAAGTTGCCCAAATGAATACCTGCATACTGATACGACCTATTATCCTATGAATGAAGAAGAAATGGTAAGTATCACTTTCGTCATGGATAGTTATTCTAAAATGATATTGGGATACAACATAGCCAAACGTGCTAATTTTGAATCAGTACAAACAGCCCTTAGCAAGGCGTTGGACACAATCATGTTCCACCCTGACCAGCAATATAAGATTCCTGAAGAACAGCATAGTTATCTGGTTACAGATGGAGGAAGTGAAAACCACAATAAAAAGCTAAATGAATTTATTATCAAACTATCGGGTCATAAGATAACCAAGATACGAGCATTGAAGGACATCCGGTTTTCTAACTCTCCGGTAGAGGCCATTCATAAAATAATAAAAGGAAGGTATTTACGGAACCGGAAGTTTGAAACATGGGAAGGGTTTGTAAAATTTATAGCGTGGGCGGTGAAAGATTACAATGAAAAAAGGCCGCATTATAAGCATAAACCGCTAACACCAAAAGAGGTGTATTTCGGTCATAAAATAGTTTTTGACCATCAAAACAGAGTTAAGAACGCAATAAAAGTTAGAATTCAAGGCAATAAATGCTCGAAATGCAATGAATGTCTGTGTGTTAATGATTGTATTGCATGTTAGAATATGCACTTTGAGATGAAAGTAATCTACGGTACACCGTAGATTTTCGTCCGCTTTTTCCGTAAAACCGAAAAGGTAGGTGGCTAAAAAGCTTAAAATCTGGAGGCATTTTTTATTATTTTTAACAGATGAAAGAGGGTGGGCATACTGTTTGTTTTTCAAAAAACCGCACAGGGTATTTAGATTACGACATTGAAGGCAATGTGAGTAGCATACTAATCGACGTACCACATGACTCAATTGTGCACCAACGCTACAAACGAATAAACTATTACTATGATTTGATAAGCGGAAAAGTGACTGAAACAATCTATGAGCCCGATAGCATAGACCAGTTTATACATGTTTATCAATATAACTCCGACAATCAAATAACCGATGTAATGACCAGCCGCGATAGTTTGTACTGGGAAAACGATGCGAGCTACCAATATTATGACCACGGGCCACTGGCAAGAGAAATCCTTGGACAAAGACAGGTGCAAGGTATAGATTATGCATATACCATAAACGGGTGGTTAAAGGTAGTGAACAGCAGCCTCGGCAGCTATAAGGTGCGCACCTGGCCGCCAAGCGATATGGGCGAGGATGGGTATGTGCATGGAGCAAACGTAACTATTGGTAGGGTGGGTGCCGAAGGCGCTGTAGAAATTATTGTAATTGAAATTTTTACCAAATCAAAGTTTGGAGAGGGCCATTTTAGGGGCTGCTTATGGATGCGGATTAAGAAGAACCGAGATAGAAAGACTAAATATTTCCGATGTGATATTTCATAAGGGTATTTTAAATGTGAGAAAAGGCAAAGGAAATAAAAGCAGGACAATTCTTATGTCAGATACTATAATAAAAGATCTCAAAGAATATGTGAGTTATGAACGGAATAAAAGGATTGCAAATAATCTTCCCCTATGCCCTGCATTCTTTCTAAACAAGTTTGGTGGACGCATGGACGGGCAGTCTTATAATTACAAACTGAAAAAGATAATTGAAAGAACGCAGAACCCAAAATTATCGGGGATGGATATTTCTCTTCATAATTTAAGACATAGTATAGCCACTCACCTCTTGGATAATGGAGCAACCATAGAATTTGTACGGAGATTCATGGG
>Ga0134125_10002666_pt1 | contig 21031 bp, 13 predicted proteins | sample KB31751_FD_96464 | JGI IMG/M metagenome (GOLD analysis project Ga0134125, IMG submission 96464) | Terrestrial soil microbial communities with excess Nitrogen fertilizer from Kellogg Biological Station, Michigan, USA - KB3-175-1 | ecosystem: Environmental > Terrestrial > Soil > Unclassified ... | reverse complement strand
GCAGATCGAATACGAGTATCCGCAAGAGGACGTGACGGTCACGTACGGGTCGTCCGTGCCGCTGAAGCTCACTGCGCCGGGCACGAAGACCAGCCAGGGGAAAGTCGTGTCGTTCACGGTTCGGCCAAAGGCGAATGCGCCCGTCCCCGTGGAGCTAAGGCTCCGGTCGCCTGGCGGGGCGGCGTCGCTGACGGTCTTGCCTGCGGCTTCCGTCGCCCGGTAAATGTCCGAATGATCCAGTGCCCATTTGTTGCAGGCGGCTAGCGAAGAGATCAACAAAAGAAGAACGGGTATGCGTAATTGTTTCATACTATTTGCTTGATTAGAGTTTGAACCTGAATCCGGCGAGGAAGCTCAGCTTGTAATAATTCCTTTCCACGTTGGTCTGGCTGGCCTTGCTTTGATAGGGCAGCTGCGGACCGTATTCCTGGCCATTGGGGAATCTGATATACAGTTGAGAGGAAGCGTTGGTCAGGTTGTTCACCTTGACGTAGAAGGATAACCGGCGCGTCAGGCGTTGTTCGGCTGAAAAGTCCAGTTGGACATAGGCCTTCTGCCAAAGGTCGAAATTGTAATAGGGCGAGACCTGGGCGATCCGCTCGCCCGTATAGGTCAAAGCGACCTGGAGGTTGGTGCCGGTATGAGGGTCCCTGAAGAGCAGCGCCAGGTTGCCGATATGGTCGGCCTGGCCCTGGAGCGGCCGGCTCTGGTACACGGTGTCGGTCTGGATCGAGCTGCCGACATAGTGATACAGGAGTTTGGGCGTCGTGACCCTGGAATGAGTATAGGTGTAGTTGGCCGAGATGCCAAACATGCCGAAGTACTTTGAGGCGACGGCCTCGAGCCCGTAATTGGTGGCCTTTCTGACGTTCTGCGGCTGAATGAAGAGCGCGCTCGGGCCGCCGTTGCGGGTAATGAAATATTCGATGGGGTTTTGCAGGTCCTTGTAGAAAGCGCCGATCAGGAATTGGTCGGTGAGGCCCGGGAAGAATTCGTAGCGCAGGTCGAGGTTGTCCGCCCGGGTGTGCTTTACGTAGGGATTGCCGATCTCGTCGTAGAATTCGCCGATATAGTGATAGGGCTCGATGTCCGCGAAGGACGGCCGGCTGATCGACTTGAAATAGGAAAGGCGGAGGTTCTGGCGGCTGTTGAGGGCATACTTCAGGTTGATGCTGGGCAGCACGTCCGTGTAGTGAATGCTGCCGAGTCCTTCATCCGAGTTGGGCGGCTCGGCGGTGCTGTAGTCCTGTAGGGTGTGCTCCACCCTTACGCCGCCGACCACCTGCAGGGAACGGATCAGGTCGAACCTGGCCTGGATATAGCCGGCGCCGATCTTTTCGTGCGCCGTGTACGTATTATAGTTAACAGCGGTTTGGGAGCCGGTCCCGCCGCCCTGCGTCGTGAAGCTGAAAGGGACGGAGTCGATCGAATGGAATGGTTCGACCGTCGAGTACGACGGGTTGAGGACGTAGTAATTATAGTATGCGTCGCGCGTTTTCGAGCGGTAGAGCCCGCCCGCCATCAATTCTACGTCGCGCCGGGCGATCCGGGGCGTATAGGTCAGGTTGAGCAGGCCCTGCCAGTCGCGGTCCGAATTGCGCCGCCAGAGGCGGTTCATGCTCATCCCGTAGGTGGTCGAGTCGATCCCGGTCGTCTTACCGCTGTTATTCACGCTGACGTTGCCGTTAAAGTCATACCAGCTCTGGTCGGGAACGTTCCGGTGCGCGTCGGAGAAGGCGCCGGTCCAGTCCAGTTTAAGCCTGGAGCCCAGGACATGATCGCCGCGAAGGGTGGCGTTGTAGATGTTCTGGATCGTCCACGTGCTGCGGTTCTGGAAATCGACGTCGATGAAATTCGCCGAAGAGTTGGTGCCGACGGTTGAATCCGGCGTATAGCGCGTTTCGAACTCATTCTGGTGCACATACAAGTTGTACAGCGTCAGCTTATTCTTCGGGTTGATGACAAAGTCGATGGTATTGTTGATGGCGATACGGTTCGTTTGCGTCGAATATTGGCGGTCATAAGCGTCCGTAAATGCCGGCTGTTGCGGGTTGGATGCGTAACCCGGCGCGGTGGGGAGCACGGCGTCAGGTTGCGCGCTCGGGATCAGGAACTGCGAGTTGGACCCGCGGTAAAAGTTCTGGTAAGCGGCCGAGACCAGGACGCCGAGTCTTTTTTGCATAAAGCGGTTCCCGATCGTGATACCTGCCGTGCCGTTGATCGGGTTGGGGATATTGTGATAGTGCAGTTCGCTCAGCGGGAAATTGGCGGCCGTGGCGGCATAATTGTTCCCGTTCAGTTCTGCAGGGGATTTGACATTGACGCCGCCATGGTTGAAAGCGCTGAAGGGCCGCATCGAAAAGATGCTGGAATATCCGCCCGCGACGTTGGCGGAGAGCAGGAAATCGTCCGGCGCTTGTTTCATCACCAGATTCATGGTGCCGCCGATCGCATCGCCCTCCATCCTCGGGGTGAGGCTCTTGATCACCTCCAGTCTTTCGAGCAGCTCGGAGGGGAAAAGGTCCATCGGGACGAAGCGGTATTTATCATCCGGGCTGGCGATCTTGACGCCATTGACGAGAACGGCGTTGTATCGCTGATCCATGCCCCGGATAATCGCGTAGCGGCCTTCTCCGGTGGGGCCTGCCTGAAGGGTGACGCCGCTGATGCGTTGCATGGCATTGCCGACGGTAACGTCGGGGGACAACTCGATACTCCTTGAAGAAAGCAGGTTCTGGACGATGTCGGCGCGCTGCTCGAGCCTTCTCGCGCCATTGTCGGTGCCACCGCCGGCAAGGGTGCTCACCTGTACTTCCTGCAGGGTGGTACTCGCGGGTGTCATAGCGATGGAGACCGTCTTTTCCTCTTCTCCCGAACCGATCTCCACTTCGATCTCCTGCGAGGCGGTGTACCCGACGGAGGACACGCTCACCGCATATTTTCCCGCGGGGAGGTGCCGGAAGGCAAAGCTGCCGTCCAATTCAACGGTCGTGGTGAAGCGGGTGTGCTCGAGGACGACCGTCGCCCCGGTCATGGGTTCGCCCGTCCTGGTGTCGCGAACCTTTCCCCGGATGGTCCCTGCGTAGGAGAGGAAGCTGATACAACATCCGATGAACGAAAGAATCGCCGTTTTTCTCAAAAGCATGTGCAAATAATTTCCGGCAAAAGTAGCCGGTGAGTAAAACGGTTGCTGTTATCAGACAAATGGTAAAGAAAGCGTAATGCTGAGGTAACGATTTGATAATACAAATCTGGAGACGGATGCAGAAAGTATGGGGGCTGGTAAAAATAAGAGGGCAATAGAAATTGCCCTCGCGTCACGTCTTTGTGACCATTCAAAACTAAAAATGTACAGGCTGGTTAGAAGTTTGGCTAAACAATCGCTGGATAACCGTCAAATTTACGATTCTTAATGGATACCACAAAATGCCCCCTTCAATTCCTGACGGATTACGGGAAGAATTTCCGGAAACGTTTGCGCCGGAAAGGGGCTGGCCGCCAAGGGTGGGGCCTGAGGTCGATGGATGAGGCTGGCGGATGAGGCTGGCCGCCAAGGGTGGGGCCTGAGGTCGATGGATGAGGCTGGCGGATGAGGCTGGCCGCCAAGGGTGGGCCTGCGGTCGATGGATGAGGCTGGCGGATGAGGCTGGCCGCCAAAGAATTAGCCGGACAGCGATCCCTGGTCAGGTCAGCAATTTGCCGGGATTGGGGATGAAATTGAGGAAGGCGTGGAAGTTGGCCTTGTATTTTCTTTTGTCGAGTCGGTAGTAAAAGGCCCCCTTCTTCGAGCCTGATTTGTCCTTCTCTTTTTGCTTCACCAGCAATTCGGTAGAGAGCACCTTACGGCTGAAGTTCCGGTTGTCAAACCTTGTGTCATAGATGCTTTCATACAGTATCTGGAGTTGCGGGATGGTGAACCGCTGCGGCAGCAACTCGAACAGGATGGGGTGGAGGGCCGCCTTATAGCGGAGCTGTCGCTTGGCAATATCCACCATACGTCTATGATCGAAAATGAGGTCCGGCATTTTTTTGAGGTGGAACCATTCCGCGTGATATTCGGTGGTCAGCTGGCGGGCGTATTGATTGATGTCGATGAGCGCGAAGTAGGCGACACTCACCGTGCGTTCGACGGGATCCCGGTCGGGGCTGCCGAATGCCTCCATCTGCTCCATGTAGACTCCTTCGAGGCCGGTGAGTTTTTTCAGCACCCGGTTGGCGGCCTGGTCGAGACTTTCCCCGGGCTGCAGGAAGCCGCCCATCAGGCTCCAGTGTCCTTTTTTGGGTTGGAGCCCCCGTTGGATCAGGAGGAGCCGGATATCGCTGCCATCGAATCCAAAGATGATGCAGTCGACGGCGACGAGCAAATGCGTTTCGCCCGGGTATCGAGTCATGCAGTTGTTTTTAGTTTACGGACGAAAATAAGGTTTTTACCAAAATTTCACGTAGATGGCAGCCAGGATCAACAGGGTAACGACAATAAGCGCCACGATCCGGGGTTCCACCCTGAACATGCCTTTTTCGAATGTAAATGCCTTGGGATTGATCTTTGGTCCGCCGAGGCTGATGGCGATCATGACCAGGGAGGTGAACAGGAAAGCCAGGCCCATGGCGACCGCGAAGGGGATCTCGTACACCGTGACGAGGTGGCCGTGCTCCAGCACCTGCGTCGGATATGCCGTGTACAACCAGGTATTGTGACCAAACACTTCCGGCGCAAATTTGGGTTCGTTGAAGAACACGCTAAGGACAAACCCGGTGACGAGGCCGCCTACGGCTGCAGCGCCCGTCGTCCGTTTCCAGAACATTCCAAACAGGAACATGGCCAGCACGCCCGGGCTAATGAAACCCGTGTATTTTTGGATATAGGTGAAGCCGCCGGTGCCGCTGATCCCCAGGATATCCGTCCAGGTGAAAATGATGCCGACGATCATGGCCACGACGATCACGAAACGTCCCGTCCAAACCATCTTTTTCTCATCCGCGGTTTTATCGAAATATTTTTTGTGGATATCCAGGGTATAGATCGTTGAAATACTGTTGATCTTTCCGGCCAGCGAGGAAACGATGGCCGCGGTAAGGGCTGCGATGGCAAGGCCTTTGAGTCCCGCAGGCAGGAAGCCGAGCACGGAAGAATAGGCGTAATCCTTGCTTCCGCCTTCCAGTTGGAGGTGGCCATGTTTATACAGGACGAAAGCGGCGATACCCGGCAGCATCACGATCACGGGCATGAGGAGCTTCATGAATCCGGCGAAGAGAATGCCGGTACGGGCAGTCTTCAGGTTAGCGCCCAATGCGCGTTGGGTGATATACTGGTTACAGCCCCAGTAGTTGAGGTTGATGATCCATTGACCTGCGGCGTACATGGCCAGGCCGGGCAGGATCAGGTATTTGTTGATCTCCAGCTGGCTGGTGGAAGCCGTTGGTTTGGCAAATATCATCTTGAAATGCTCGGGTGCGTCCTTCATCATCGCGGTGAAGCCGGCGAAGGCGTTGTTGCCGAGACCGAAGGTTTTCGCGACCACGGTGAGGGCCAGATAGGACGTGGCCAGGCCGCCGATGATCAGCACACTCACCTGGATCACGTCCGTGTACCCGATCACTTTCATTCCGCCCAGGGCAATGATCAGAGCGAAAACGCCCAGGGCGATCATGACCACGTGAAGATACTGTCCGCCCAGGAGGCCGTTGATGGCCACCGCACCGAGGTAGATAATAGACGTCAGGTTGACGAAGATGTAGAGCAGCAGCCAGAAGATCGCCATGATCAGCGATACCGTCTCATTGTAGCGCATCTTCAGGAACTGCGGCATCGTGAAAATCTTGTTCTTCAGGTAAACGGGCATGAACCACACCGCGATGATGATCAGGGCGACGGCCGCGATCCATTCATATGCTGCCACCGCGATGCCCGCGAAAAATCCGTCCCCGCTCATACCGACGAATTGCTCGGCCGAAATATTCGAAGCGATCAGCGATGCGCCGATCGCCCACCACGTGAGCGTGCCCTCGGCCAGGAAAAAGTCCTTCGTATCGGTGACGGCCTTCCTTTTCCGGCGGTAGATCCAGATCCCGTAGACGGCGACGATCAGAAAATAAATGAGAAAGACGATCTTGTCCGAAAACTCCAGGTTACTGTTCATGAGCAATCGTTTTAGCGCGCGGTGGGGTTAGTGTTTCAGCTGATAATAGGCCTCGTTCCACCGCAGTTCGTTACGGAATTGGTAAATATCAGTATTTTTTCCGATCAGGACGAATTCGATGCCGATCATGTCGGCAAAATCTCGCATATGCCCCGCGGTCAGGTTTTGGCTGTACCCCGTATGGTGGGCGCCGCCAGCCAGTATCCAGGCGGAGCAGCCGGTGGGCATGTCGGGGTAGGGTCTCCAGAGCACGCGCGCGACCGGGAGTTTGGGGAGCACTTGCGTCGGGGCGACGGCCTCCACTTCGTTGACAAGTAGGCGAAAGCGGTTACCCATGTCGACGATGGATGCGTTGATGGCGGGACCGGCCGCAGCATTAAAGACCAGCCGCACGGGGTCGGCCTTGCCCCCGATCCCCAGGGGATGGATCTCGCAGGAGGGCTTGCCGTCGGCGATGGATTCGCAGATCTCCAGCATGTGAGCGCCGAGGACAAGCTGATTTCCCGGTTCAAAATGATAGGTATAGTCCTCCATGAAGGAATTGCCGCCGGGCAGGCCGCTGCCCATGACCTTCATCGCGCGGACCAGCGCCGCCGTCTTCCAGTCTCCTTCGCCGCCGAACCCGTATCCGCTGCTCATCAGCCGCTGCGCGGCGATGCCGGGGAGTTGGGTCATGCCATGGAGGTCTTCAAAGGTATCGGTGAAGCCCTTGAAATTTCCGTGTTCGAGAAAACGGCGAAGGCCCAGTTCGATGCGGGCGGCGTCCCTGAGCGACTGATGCCTTGCCTGGCCTTTCCGCAGCGGAGCGGCGACGGCATAACGTTCTTCATACTCTTTCACCAGCCCTTCAGTGTCGGCGTCCGTGGTGTCGTTGATGACCTGGACGAGATCGCCGATGCCGTGGGTGTTCACGGAATAGCCAAAAGTCAGCTCAGCTTCGACCTTGTCGCCTTCCGTCACGGCCACCTGCCGCATGTTGTCGCCGAAACGGACGAACCTGGCGCCCTGCCAGTCGTGCCAGCCCGCCGCGGCGCGGCTCCAGTCATTGATCTGTTGAAGGACGGCGGGGTCCTGCCAGTGGCCGGTGACGACTTTGCGGTTAAGGCGCATCCGCGACATGATAAACCCGAATTCCCGGTCGCCGTGGGCGCTTTGGTTCAGGTTCATGAAGTCCATGTCGATTCCCGCCCAGGGGATATCGCGGTTGAACTGCGTGTGCAGGTGCGCGACCGGCTTTTGAAGGATCCGGAGACCCCCGATCCACATCTTGGCGGGGGAGAAGGTGTGCATCCATGCGATGATGCCGATGCACTCGCGGGTGCTGTTCGCCTCCTGGCAGGTCGCGTAGATATCTTCGGGCGATTTGACCGTCGGCCGGTACACGACCCTCACGGGCAGATGAGATGAATCGTTCAGTGTCCCGGCGATGACTTGCGAATGTTCCGCGACTTGACGGAGCGTCGCTTCTCCGTACAGGTCCTGGCTTCCGGTGACGAACCAGACCTCGAATTTCTTTAGATCCATGTTGTTTTTATTGTTGGCCGTAGTAGGCGTTCGGCCCGTGTTTCCGTTCGTAATGTTTCCTGATCAGCGCGTCTTTGAGACGCGGGGCGTTGACGTCGATCTGAAGTGTCAGGTAAGCCATTTGCGCGACCGACTCAAGCACCGCGCTGTTGTAGACGGCTTTTTCCGGCGTCGGGCCCCAGGTGAACGGAGCGTGGTTGCCGACCAGGACCATTTGCACCTCTTCATAGTTCAGCCCCCGGTCCCGGAAGCAGTTGATGATCTGCGAGCCGGTCGAATACTCGTAATCCCCGCGGATCAATTCATCATCCATCGGGGGGGCGCAGGGAATATCGACGGTATTGTGATCGGCATGCGTCGTGCCGAAGATGGGAATATCGCGTTGCGACTGGGCCCAGGCGGTAGCGTAGGTCGAATGCGTGTGCGCGATGCCACCGATCTTCGGCCACTGTTTATAAAGGAGCGCGTGCGTCAGGGTGTCGGAGGAGGGGCGTAGTTTCCCTTTTACCGTGACGCCTTCGAAGTCGACGATCACCATTTTTTCGGGCGACAGGTCGTCGTAGGGAACGCCGCTGGGTTTGATGGCAAAGACACCCAGGTCGCGGTCGGCCGCGCTGACGTTGCCGAAGGTGAAAAGGACCAGCCCGAGCCGGGGAAGCTGCCGGTTGGCCTCGAAGGCGGCTTCCTGGATATGATTATATTTACTCATAGTCGTATGGTTGTGGATTCCACGAAACTGCCGAGCGACTGGTATTGCCCGTACCGGCGCGCATACAGCGAGGTGCGCGCTTTGTTCGGGGCGTAGGTAGCATCGAAGCCCTGGCCGATGGCCTGCATGGCGTCTTCAACGCTCGGGTAGATCCCCGCGGCAGTGGCGGCGAACATCGCGGCGCCGAGCGCGCAGGTTTGTTCCGACGCGTGGATGCGGATCGGCCGGTCCATGATGTCGGCCATCATCTGCATGATGAAGGGCGATTTTTTGGCGACACCGCCCAGGCCGATGAGGCCGCGGATGGGTACGCCCTCCGCCTGGAAACGGTCCACGATGGCACGCGCGCCAAAGCAGGTCGCCTCGGCGACGGCGTGGAAAAGCCGGGGGGCGTCTGTACCGAGATTGAGTCCCGTGAAGGCGCCTTTCAGCAATTGGTCGGCATCGGGCGTGCGGCGGCCGTTCAGCCAATCGAGGGCGAGCGGGTCCTCCGCCGACGGAGTCAGCGCAGCGGCCTGGCGGCTAAGTTCGGGAAGGATGCGGTCTGCGAGTTCCGGCCGGTCCGGCACGAGCTGCTTGAGCGGCCAGGAAAGGATGTCCCGGAACCAGGCATAGGCGTCACCGAAAGCGGACTGACCGGCTTCCATGCCGATCATTCCCGGTATAACGGAGCCGGGTACCTGCCCGCAGATCCCCCTGACCAACCGGTCCCCGATTTCCTGTGGCGGCGCGACGAGCATATCGCAGGTCGATGTCCCCATGACCTTGCTCAGGTGATAGGGTTCAATCTGCCCGCCGACCGCGCCCATGTGTGCATCGAACGCCCCGACGCCGACGATGACGGTCGTGGATAACCCCAGGCGGTCCGCCCATGCGTGGGAAAGGGTCCCGGCAGGCTGGTCCGCCGTATAAGTGTCCCGGTACAGCCGGGCGGTAAAACCCTTGAGCAGGGGGTCCAGGGAAGCGAAGAAGTCGTCAGGCGGGAAACCGCCGGCGCCGAATTCTCTTGCCCAAAGCGCCTTATGGCCGGCGGAGCAGACACCGCGCCTCATATCGGCCGCCCTGGTGCCGCCCGTGAGCAGGAAAGGGATCCAGTCACAATGCTCGACCCAGGAGTAGCAGGCCTTTCTAACGGACTCGTCCGCGCGAAGGATATGCAGCAGCTTTGCCCAGAACCATTCCGAGGAATAGATCCCGCCGACGAACCGGAGGTAGTTGGTGTCGAACCTTGCGGCATGCGCATTGATCTCTGCCGCCTCACGCACCGCGGTATGATCCTTCCACAGTATGAATTGGGCGTTCGGGTTGTCGCTGAAAGCGGGCAGAAGACCCAGGGGCGTGCCTGTTTCGTCGACCGCGACGGGGGTGGAACCCGTGGTGTCGACCGAGATCGCCCTGACCGAGCGGGCGGCCGCGGCGCCCGCCTGGCTCAGGCAACTGCGGATCGTCCGTTCCAGCCCTTCGATATAGTCGAGGGGGTGCTGCCGGAATTGGTTGACGGCCGGCTCGCAATACAGTCCCTCTTTCCAGCGCGGATATTGGGACACCGCGGTGGCGATCTCCTTTCCGTTCGAAGCGTCGACGAGGAGCGAGCGGACGGAGTCGGTACCGTAATCCACTCCAATGACATAATTCGCTTTCTCCATATGGCGTCAGGTTGGGCCATGGCGTCAGGTTGGGCCCTGATTTATTATTGTCAAAATAACATTTATTTTTTTGGTTTATGAAATATATTTTGGATCGCCGCGGGGGCCTTGCGGGCGCGGAGTGCGCTGGATGTGCGGGAGGGGTGCGAGACCGGGGGGGTAGGGTCGCGGGGCGAAAAGGGGTCAGGGGCCGACGTGGGAAGGGGCGAAGTGGGGTGACCGGGAAAAGAGAAAAGGGGCCGCCGCGGGAAAAGAGAAAAGGGGGCCGCCGCGGGAAAAGGGGAAAGGGGACCGCCGCGGGGAAGGGGAAAGGGGACCGCCGCGGGGAAGGGGAAAGTCGGTGGAGACGCTCCGCGGTGGGCCGTCCAGCCGATCACGCGGGGAATTAATTCCGCGATGAAAATGCATTTGTTCAAACAAGTGCGCTTTAAAAAAATAGTCGATTGACTATCAATTTGTTCTGATGCCGAAAAGCATTTGCTCACGCAAATGCCTTTCAAGTTCGCCCAGGACGAGCTGCCGCGCCGCCGCCGGGCCTTTCTTTTGCAAGTCCTTTAAAAAATGGCAGGAGGACAGGGACAAGGAAAAAAATTTTTCGGTTCTCAGTGGAATACGTTAAGATTATTCTATGATACTTTAAACGGATCAAATCAGTTCAATAATGTATCATAAAATTGGAAAGTGTTGATTCCTAGAAGATTATCTTCGGTTTTGCGTATTGGTTATACGACGAAATAGCCTAAATTGTCTTGCCCCTCAAACTGCCGCAAAGAAATGGAAAAGCTTAAAATCAACAGGATCAAGGCTGTATTGGCCGAAAAGGATATTTCGCATAAGGAATTGGCGATCAGGGTTGGCATCGCCCCGAACAGCGTTACCCGGATCTGCAACAATGAATTCCAGCCCACCTTGAAGCTTCTTCGCGAAATGGCGCTCGCGCTGGACGTCGATATCCGCGAATTGCTCATCTCCACAAGAAATTAGCCGGCACGGCCGCTGAACCGGCTGGCAACGCGATGCGGCCGCCGGCCACTTGTTCGGGTTGCGACCGGCAGGCCTTATATTCGTGAACAGGCCGTCTGGACCCGAAGTCGCCGCGGATTTCTCTGCCCCAAATCCGAGAATATAATTCTGAGTTTGGCTTTTTTTTGGAATTTTATTCGGAATGTTTCTATATTTGCAGAAGCAATGGACATTTCGTTGGACCATATCGACCTCCGGATCCTACGGCTGATGCAGGAGAACGCACGCATTCCCAACGTGGACCTGGCCAAGCAACTGGAAATGGCGCCGTCGGCGGTGCTGGAGCGGGTAAAGAAGCTCGAACAGAAACAGGTCATCCTCCACTATACGACCGGCATCAACCCGGCCGCGGTTGGGCAGAAATTGCTGGCGTTCATTTTTGTGCGGACGAAGGACGGCTTCGGATCGGGAGAAACGGGCGTCCAGCTGGCGAAGATCGACGAGGTGCAGGAAGTGCACAATATCGCGGGAGAGGATTGTTACCTCGTCAAGGTCCGTACGGCCGACTCTGCCTCGCTGATGGAGCTGATGCGGGCCAAATTTGCGCTGATCCCTACCATCCAGGCTACGAAGACGACGATCGTCCTGGAGACGGTCAAGGAAGAACAAAAGTTAACATTACCCATCACTAAAAAATAATTCTATGTCATCCGCTTCGGGTCAGGCGCCTTCAGCGATGAGGGTGGCGGCAGCTTTTACCACTGTCTATCTGGTTTGGGGTTCGACTTATTTCTTTATCCGGCTTTCCGTGGAGCATATCCCGCCGATGCTGGTCGGCGCCCTGCGGTATGCGTTCGCGGGATTGCTGATGCTGCTCTGGTGCGTCGTCAGCGGGGAAAAGATCTTTTCCTGGCGGGCGATCAGGCCGGCCATCGTGAGCGGGCTGCTGCTCCTGGTCGGCGGCAACGGGGCGCTGATCTGGGCCGAGCAATACGTCCCCAGTTCGCTTGCCGCGATCCTGCTGGCGTCCGGCCCGATCTGGTTCGTGGTCCTGGACAGGAAAATGTGGAAGGAAAATTTTAGCAGCAAGGCGACGATCTCGGGCCTGATCGTTGGGTCCGCCGGCGTATTGCTTCTTTTCGGCGAGCAGTTGTTCAGCGGACCGGCCGCTGACGCGGCGCATGCCGGGAACAAAGGGATGATCGCGCTGGTCTTGCTGGTGCTGGCGAGCATCTCGTGGGCTGCGGGTTCCCTTTACTCCAAGTACAAGGCCGCCGGCAATTCCAATGTGGTGAACGCGGGGTGGCAGATGACGGCCGCCGGAGTTTGTTTTATCGCCTGCAGCGGCGTTTCGGGAGAATGGAACGCGTTCCGGGCGCAGGACGTGCCCGTGTCGTCCTGGCTCGCGGTCGCCTACCTGGTCACGATGGGCTCGCTGGTGGCATACAGCGCTTTTACCTGGCTGTTACAGGTCCGGCCGGCGGCGCAGGTCAGCACGCACGCCTATGTAAATCCTGTCGTGGCGGTCCTGTTGGGGGTCGTTTTTGCCGGGGAACGGTTGAGCTGGCTGCAATTTCTGGGGCTGACGGTCATCCTGCTGAGCGTCCTGCTGATCAATTCGACCAAGTACCGGCTGGACCCGGGATTCGGTCTGCGGGGCCGGACGCGGAAGCGCGCCATAATTCCGGACGCGACGAAATAAATGAGCGTCTGTGCGCGTTCTGACTCGTATAGGATACCTCGTAACTATGCTGTTTTACCGGTTCTTGTGTATTTTATTGCTAGTTCTGACCACCACTTTTGCCTACCCTCAGACCGAACATCTGTCATTTCAGCATCTGGGTATCGTGCAGGGGCTGTCGCAGAGCAATGTCCTTTGTTCCCTGCAGGACAGCAGGGGGTTTATGTGGTTTGGCACCCGCGAAGGCCTGAATAAATACAACGGCTACAGTTTCACCGTCTTTAAGAATGAGATCGGCGACGACAAGAGTCTTGCGAACAACATGATCTACGACCTGGTCGAGGATTCGTGCGGCAACCTGTGGATCGCGACCTGGGGCGGCGGTCTGGACCGGTACGATCGCAAGACCGATCGGTTCACGCATTTCCGGCACAACCCTAACGATCCGGCCAGTATCTCGAGCAACCTGGTTTTGGCCTTGCTGAAAGACAGCCGGGGCACGATCTGGCTGGGGACGGAGGACGGCGGTCTGGACCGGATGGATTCCGCCGGTCATTTTGCGCACTACCGCAACCGCCCCGGCGATCCGGCCAGTCTGACCGACAACCATGTGCGGCGGTTGTGCGAGGACGCGCAGCACAGGATCTGGGCGGCGACCGTTAACGGCGGGTTGAATGTACTCGACCGGTCGACAGGCAGGTTCCGCCATTTCCTGCACAGCGACGGCGACCCGGGATCGATCCGCAATAACTATGTCAGCTATGTCTTTTGCGACAGCCATCAACGCGTGTGGGCGGGAACGGCAAGCGGCCTCGATCGCTACGATCCGGGCACCGGCAAATTCATCCATTACCCCGGTGACGTCAATAACCCGGACTCGGGCGTGACGAGCATGCTCGTCAATTCGATGAACGAGGACGCGCAGGGGAATATCTGGGTCGGTACCGAGAATGACGGGCTGATCATCCTGAACCCCGAAACCAATGCCGTCGTGCATTACCGTCATGACGACGTCGACCCCACGAGCCTTTCGACCAATTCGCTCTGGTCGATCTATATGGACTCGAAGCAGAACGTATGGATCGGTTCCTTTATAGGCGGGCTCGAATTCGTCTGCAGGGACGCCCGGAAATTTACCCGTTATAAACACAACTCCTCGCCGTACAGCCTCAGCAGCAACCAGGTGCTCTGCCTGCTGGAAGATTCCAGGAGGAACCTCTGGATCGGCACGGACGGCGGCGGGCTCAACCTGATGGATCGCAAGACCGGGCATTTCCGGCACTACCTTCATGTCCGCGGCGATCCCAACACGATCACCGGCAATTACGTGCTGAAGGTCATCGAGGACCACGAAGGCAACCTGTGGCTGGGTACCTGGTCCGACGGGCTGACGATCTTCAATCCGCGGACCAACAGTTTCCGCGGATACCGCCACGTGCCCGGCGACAGCACGAGCCTCAGCAACAATAACGTCTGGACGCTTTGCGAGGACCGGCTTCACCAGATCTGGGCCGGGACCTATGGCGGCGGCGTGAATGTGTATGACGGCGTCCACCGCGGCTGGGTACACTACCGCCATGATCCTGACGATCCGGGGAGCCTTGCCAACGACAAAGTACATACGATAATGGAGGACCGGGACGGGCGGATCTGGATCGGCACGGACGGCGGCGGGATGGACCTTTTCAATCCGCTGACGCGCCGCTTCGCGCATTACCGGCATTCCGCTTCGGGGAACAGCATCTGCAGCAACTATATCAACAACATTTATGAAGGACGGAACGGCGACCTGTGGATCAGCACGACACAGGGTTTGGGCAGGTATGAAGTGAATGCGAACCGGTTCACCGTCTATACAACACGCGACGGCCTGCCCGACAATGTCATCATGGGCGTACTGGAGGATTCGGCGGGCCGGCTCTGGATCAGCACGAACAACGGGTTGTGCCGGCTGGATTACGTGCACGGTCATACGAAGAATTTTACGGTGGCGGATGGTTTGCAGGCCAATGAATTCAAAGAACAGGCGTTTTGCCGGACCCGCTCGGGGGTGATGTATTTCGGGGGGATCAACGGGTTCAACGAAGTGACGCCGGACGGTATCCCGTCCGAACCGTTTGATCCGCCGTTGGTGATGACTAGTTTCCAGGTCTTCAACCAGGAATTGCCGATCGGGAAGAATGCAAAAACGTTATCCCTTCCCGCGGATATTTCCGAGACGAAACACATCACGCTACCCTATAGCGCCTCGGTCATCTCCCTGGCCTTTGCGTCCCTGAACTATACCGATCCTGGCAAAAAGCAATATGCTTATAAATTGTCCGGGTTCGACAAGGACTGGAACTATTCCGGCACGCGGCACTCGGTCACCTACACGAACCTGGACCCCGCCACTTACGTGTTCCGCGTGCGGGGGTTCGACAACGACGGCGACTGGTCGGGAAAGATCCTCACCCTCGAACTGGAGATCCGGCCGCCCTTTTGGCTCACCTGGTGGTTCCGGGTCATCGCGATCCTCGTTGTCGCCGGCGGCATTATCGCGTTGTACAGACTTCGCATCCGGACGATCAACGCCCAGAAAAAAGAGCTGGAGCGGCAAGTGCAGGAGCGGACGGAGCGACTGGTGATCCTGAGCCAGGAGGAGCGAAAGGCAAGGGAAGAAGCCGAACAGGCGAACAAGGCAAAAAGCGTTTTCCTCGCCACCATGAGCCACGAGATCCGGACGCCCATGAACGGCGTGATCGGCATGGCCGGGTTGCTGGCCGAGACGGCGCTGACGATTCGGCAGCGGGAATACAATTCGACGATCATGAGCTGCGGAGAAAGTCTATTGAACGTGCTGAACGACATCCTCGACTTCTCCAAGATCGACTCGGGAAAAATGGAGATCGAGCAGCAGGATTTCGATTTGCGCCAGTGCATCGACGGCGTGCTGGACATCTTTTATAAAAAAGCCTATCAATCCGGGCTCCGTCTTTCGTGCTGGATCGAAGAGGGCGTACCCCCGCAACTGGTTGGCGATGCCTTGCGATTGCGGCAGGTGCTGATCAACCTGGTCAGCAATGCGGTGAAGTTCACGGAACGCGGGGAGATCAGGGTAGGGGTGGCGCAGCTGCGGAAGGACGCGGCGACGGGGGAGATCGAACTCGCCTTCGAGGTGCGCGATACGGGCATCGGCATCCCCGCGGAAAAGATCGATCTCCTGTTCCAATCCTTTTCCCAGGTCGATTCATCGACGACGCGAAAATATGGCGGTACCGGGCTGGGGTTGGCGATCAGCGAAAAGCTGGTATCGCTGATGGGCGGAAGGATCACCGTACAAAGCAGGGAGGGGGAGGGAACCATTTTTACTTTTACCATCAGGACGCGGGCAGGAGTGTCGCGGCCGGCGATGCTGAAACCGGAGCAGCGGGTGATGGGCAAGGAATTTGCCGCATCCGTGCCGCTGCGTATACTGGTCGCCGAAGACAATATCGTCAACCGGCAACTGATCCAGCATATTTTGGGAAACCTCGGGTACGAGCCGGTGATGGCAGGAAACGGCCGGGAGGCGGTGGAGGCGTTGGAGCGGGAGGCGGTCGACCTGGTCCTTATGGACGTTCAGATGCCGGAAATGGACGGCCTCGAGGCGACGCGGGTGATCCGGAGGCAGTTGTACCGGCAGCCTGTCGTGATCGCGCTAACGGCGAATGCCATGCGCGGGGACCGGGAGGAATGTCTTGCGTCGGGGATGGACGACTATATCTGCAAGCCCGTGCGGCTGGACGAGCTCATGGAACTGCTCGAGAAATGGGGGATGGAACGATTGAAGGCGGGTTAGACCTTCCGGTGCAGCGACGATTCCCGGATGATCAGTTCCGAGCGGATAATGATCGTATCGGTGGACTTGGCAGAGGAGATGCCGGTCAGGTTATCGAGGAGACAGCGCGCCGCCTGTTCGCCCATTTCTTCCCCGGGATAATTAATGGTGGTCAGCTTCGGCTGGATGATCTTCGAGATCGCATCGTTGTTGAAACCCACGATCGCAACGTCTTCCGGGACGCGGAGGCCGCCTTCCTTCAGCGTCTGAAGAAAGATCGCCGCAAAAAAATCGTTGGTCACGAATACCCCGTCGGGCCGGTTCTTCATCGTCAGCACCTGTCGCGCCGTGCGGACGGCCGAGGCCTCGCTGAGGTCATTCACCAGGAGTTGGCTGGGTTCGAAAGGCAGGTTGTAGTCAACCAGGGCCTGCTTGTATCCTTTCAGGCGGCCGGCGTAGACGTTCCGTCCAAGATTTGCCGTGATGTGTGCGATCCTGCGGCATCCCTGCGCCGCGAGGTGGGCGGTGGCTTCGTACCCTGCTTTTGCATTGTCGATGATCACCCGTGTGCCATAGGCAAATTCTTCCACCCGATCGAAAAAGACGATCGGGATCCCTTTTTGCACGTAGGGGTCGAAATGATCCATTTCGCGGGTGTCGAAGGCGAGAGAGGCGATGAGTCCGTCTACACGTTTGTGAAACAGGTTGTGGGCATTGGCGACTTCTTTCCGATACATTTCGGAGGAATGACCGATGATCAGGTCGTAACCCGCTTCCGTCGCGACCTTCTCGATGCCGGCGAGGACGGAACTGATGAACTGGCTTTTGAGCTCATGTACGATGATGCCGATAGTATTGGTCTTCTGCATCCGCAGGTTGCTCGCGAAGCTGTTCGAGCGGTAGCCCATCGCCTTGGCGGTATCCATGATCCGCTTCCGGGTCTTGATATTGATCGCGGGATGGTCCTTTAGTCCCCGGCTGACGGTGGCAGGCGAAAGGCCCAGTTCCTTTGCGATATCATAAATAGTAATGTCTTTTTTCCCGGTCATGAGTGTAAAAATAAGAATTTTAAAAAAAAGAATGCAATCGGTTACAATAAATGTAAAACGATGCTATATTTACCGCATGTTGCTATTGGGCATCGACTTGGGCACGTCCTCGGTTAAGGTCTCCGTCGTGGACGCGGCCACCGCTAAGGTCCTGGTATCCGTTCAATATCCGGAAACAGAAGCGGCGATCACTTCCCGGAACCCGGGCTGGGCGGAACAGTCTCCGGAGACCTGGTGGGAGAACGTGCAGGCTGCCATCCGCAAGGCGCATGCAACAGGCACCTACGATCCGAATGCAATTGTTGCAATCGGCATCGCCTACCAGATGCACGGGTTGGTCCTGGTCGACAGGGCGCAGCAGGTTTTGAGGGACAGCATCATCTGGTGCGACAGCCGTGCCGTGCCATACGGCGAAAGGGCATTCCGGCAAATCGGGGAAGCAAGAAGCCTGCATCATCTGTTGAATTCTCCCGGCAATTTTACCGCAGCGAAGCTGGCCTGGGTGAAGGACAACGAGCCCGCGGTCTACGACCGGGCCGACAAAATCATGCTGCCGGGAGATTTCATCGCCATGCGGTTGACGGGCGAAATCACGACGCACGTACCTGCTTTGTCGGAGGGTATTTTTTGGGATTTCATCAACGACGAGGTCTCGGCCGATGTCATGGAGGCATTCGGTTTGGACCGGTCGCTGATCCCGGCCATCCGGCCTCTTTTCAGTCCGCACGGCGGAGTCAGGGCGGACGTTGCGAAAGCGCTTGGCCTTCCGCGGGGCATCCCCGTAACCTATAAGGCAGGTGACCAACCCAACAATGCCCTGTCCCTGCGGGTCATGGAACCCGGCGAGGTGGCCGCTAATGCCGGGACATCCGGGGTCATATACGGGGTGAGCGACGAATTGACGTTCGACCCCAGGTCGCGGGTGAACAGTTTTGCGCACGTCAACTACGCGCCTGCGGAACGGGTTGGCGGAGGCGGCAAGGCGGGCGGTAAGGTAAGCGGCGATATGGTAAGCGGCGATATGGCAAGCGGCGGTAAGGCAAGCACGGGTAAGGCGGGCGGCGGTATGGCAAGCGCGGGCAAGGCGGGGGATGGCGGCAAGGCCGGTTTGCGGCGGGTCGGCGTATTATTATGTATCAACGGAACGGGGATCATGAACCGGTGGATCCGGGACCTCAGCGGCGGGTCGGACTATGCCAGGCTCAACGCAGAAGCGATGGCACTACGGCCGGGCGCCGAGGGGCTGACGGTCCTGCCGTTCGGGAACGGGGCGGAGCGGATCTTTCAAAATCGCATCATCGGGGCGCAGGTGCTCGACATCGATCTGAATATTCACGGGAAGGCGCATGTGTACCGCGCCGGACAGGAGGGCATCGCGTTCGCGTTCCGCTACGGGCTCGATATCATGCGGGAGAACGGAATGCGGCCTTCGGTCATCAGGGCCGGCAAGGCGAATATGTTCCTGAGCCCGGTCTTCAAGGAAGCGTTTGTGAATGCGACGGGGGTACCGGTGGAATTGCTGAACAGCGACGGCAGCGTGGGCGCGGCGTTGGGTGCGGGTATCGGAGCGGGTATCTTCCGGGACAGCGAGGCGGCGTTTGCGGGTCTGAAAGCGCTGGAATGGGTGGAGCCCACCCGCGTCGCCGAATACGAACAATTGTATGCGCGGTGGAAGGGTCGCCTCGAAAAATTTTTGTAAATGAATTCATCACATAAAATAAAAGGATATGCCAGTTATTACGGGACAGAAAGAGTTTTTTAAAGGGGTAGGCCAGATCAAATATGAGGGTCCGGGGACCGCGAATCCGCTCGCCTATCGCTGGTATGACGCCGGCAGGGTCGTCGGGGGGAAAACGATGAAGGACCATTTGAGGCTGGCGGTCGCCTACTGGCATTCCTTTGTCGGAAACGGGGCCGACCCGTTCGGAGAGCCGACCCACCTGTACCCCTGGAACGAGAAGACGGATGCGATCGCGCGCGCCCGGGACAAAATGGATGCGGCGTTCGAATTCATCACAAAAATGGACCTCCCATACTACTGTTTCCACGACGTGGACGTGGTGGACTATACCAACGATATCGCGGATAATGAAAAGCGGTTGCAGGCGATGACCGAATATGCGAAGGAGAAGCAGCAGGCCAGCGGGGTAAAATTGTTGTGGGGTACAGCCAACCTGTTCTCGCATCGCCGGTTCATGAACGGGGCCGCTACGAACCCCGACTTTCATGTGCTGGCCCACGCCGGCGCGCAGGTAAAGGCGGCGCTCGACGCCACCATCGCACTGGCGGGCGAGAACTATGTATTCTGGGGTGGCCGTGAGGGATATATGAGCCTGCTCAATACGAACATGAAGCGGGAACAGGAGCACCTCGCGCGCTTCCTGCATACCGCGAAAGACTATGCGCGGAAGAACGGCTTCAAAGGAACTTTCTTCATCGAGCCGAAACCCTGCGAGCCGACCAAACACCAGTACGACTATGATTGCGCGACGGTGATCGGCTTTTTGCGGCAATACGACCTGATCGGGGATTTCAAGCTTAATATCGAGGTCAACCACGCGACGCTGGCCGGCCACACCTTTACGCATGAACTCCAGGTCGCGGCGGACGCGGGCTTGCTCGGATCGATGGACGCCAACCGGGGAGACTATCAGAACGGCTGGGATACGGACCAGTTCCCCAACAATATCAACGAGCTCGTCGAGGCGATGCTGATCATCCTCGAAGCTGGGGGATTTGGCGGCGGCGGGATCAATTTCGATGCGAAGCGTCGGCGGAACTCGACCGATCCCGAAGACCTTTTCCACGCACACATCGGGGGCATCGATTGCTTCGCCCGCGCCCTGCTGGTCGCGGATACGATCCTCTCGAAGTCGGAATACAGGAAGATCCGCGCGGAGCGGTACGCGTCCTTTGACGGCGGCGAGGGTGCGGCTTATGAAAAGGGAGCACTCAGCCTGGGGAAGCTGCGGGACTATGCGGTCGCGCACGGTGAGCCAAAAGTGGTCAGCGGCCGCCAGGAATATATGGAGAACCTGATCAATCGGTACATTTAGTTAAATACCCGCCATATGGTAATGATCGACACGACGGCCAGGACGGCCACTTCGACGTACACGAAAGTAAACAGGCGATATCTCAGGCTGCTCACGCTGGTCGCGGCGCTGGGCGGTCTGCTGTTCGGCTATGACACCGCTGTCGTCAACGGCGCGGAGAAGTCGCTGACCGCCCTGTACATCACGCCCATCACGGAAGCCGCGCATGCGAGCTATGCCGCCGCCATGATCACCCAGTATCGCAGTCTGCTGATCATCGTGCTGTTCATCGTGGGACTGGTGATCTGCGGTCAGATCATCAAACTCTGGGGCGCCGCAAAGGGCGGCACCACGAGCGTGATCCTCCTGGCGGCGCTGGCGTTCTGGGCGGTGGCCTTCGCCGGGCATCCGGTCCCGACCCTTGCCGCCGAGCTGCAGGACGAGGCCAGTGCGATCAAGGGGTTTGTGATCGCGAGCGCGCTGAT
>Ga0134125_10002664_pt1 | contig 21041 bp, 17 predicted proteins | sample KB31751_FD_96464 | JGI IMG/M metagenome (GOLD analysis project Ga0134125, IMG submission 96464) | Terrestrial soil microbial communities with excess Nitrogen fertilizer from Kellogg Biological Station, Michigan, USA - KB3-175-1 | ecosystem: Environmental > Terrestrial > Soil > Unclassified ... | reverse complement strand
CTTCCTGAATCCAAAGCGTCATGCCCGGGCTTGACGCATTGGTGTCCGGTAAAGCGAATCCGGTAGCATCGCTATACGGAACGACCACTCTCGATCGTCATGCTCGCGCTCGTCGCGAGCATCCACGCCTTTCGTGGCGGCTATCATCGCTTCAGAGAAAGGCGTGGACCCTCGCGACGAGATCCTATGGGGGTGGATGGCGGCCTGATGCGGTAACAGAGGGTTGCCAAAACATCCTGTCGGAGGCAACCGATGTCGAACACCGATCACCTCATCCGCGAGCTGACCACCATCCGGGTCGAGCATGCCGTAATTGCCGTCTCTTTGGAACTGAGCCAAGTGAGCTGGGTCGTAACAGCCTTGCTGCCGGGTAGCGAAAAACTGTCGAGGTTCAGCCTCGCTGCTGGTGATGGGACAGGCTTGCTGAGCCTGCTGGAGCGGCTGCAGGTGCGGGCGGCGAAGCAGCACGGTACGGGGCTCAGGACCGTGGTCATCCAGGAGGCGGGCTTCGACGGGTTCTGGATCCACCGCCTTCTTCAGGCGAACGGGGTTGAGAGCCACGTCGTCGATGCGGCTTCGATTCCCGTGCCAAGAAGGCGGCGGCGGGCAAAGAGCGACGTGATCGACGGCGAGACGCTGCTGCGCAGCTTGCTCGCCTGGTTGCGTGGCGAGCCGCGGGTCTGTTCGATGGTGGTGCCGCCGACGCCTGAGGAAGAGGACCGCCGGCGCGTCGTCCGGGAACGCCAGGTGCTGCATGCCGAGCTGACACGCCAGACCAACCGCATTCGTGGGCTGCTCACGGCACAAGGCATTAGCGATTATCGGCCGCGCCGCCGCGATCGGCACAAGCGCCTGCAGGAGATCAAGACCGGCGACGGCCAGCCCTTGCCCGATCAGCTGATGCGTGAGGTCCGCCGTGCCTTGGCCCGCATCGAGCTCTTGGAAAGTCAGATCAAAGAGATCGCAGCCGAACGCACGGCCCTGATCGAGAGGGCGGCACCCGATTCGCCCGCGCCGAGGCTGCTTCGCCTGCGCAGCATCGGCCACGAGTTTGCGGCAACCTTGTCGCTGGAAGGGCTCAACCGCACCTATGCCAACCGCCGGCAGGTGGCGTCCTATAGCGGGCTTGCCCCGACGCCCTGGAAAAGCGGCAAGATCGACAGAGACCAAGGCATCTCGAAGGCCGGGAACCCGCGCCTGCGCAAGACCATGATCGAGCTCGCCTGGCTGTGGCTGCGGTATCAGCCGGACTCCGCGCTCAGTCGCTGGTTCCGCGAGCGTGTCGGTGATCAGCGCGGCCGCGTGCGCAAGATCGCCATCGTCGCCCTGGCGAGAAAGCTCCTGATCGCGCTGTGGCGCTATGTCGTCCAGGGCGTCGTGCCGGAGGGTGCCGTGCTCAAGGCCGCCTGACGGCAACACCGAACGGTCGGCGAGGCGCTCCGCCTCGTCCGATCCGGGGCGGCAGACCGGACCCTCGCTTGGCTGAAATACGCCGTCGACGAGATTGGTTCTGCCATTCCCGAGCCCGATGCCTCGAGCATACAGATTTTGGTATCGCCCCTTCGGCGAACCGGATGTGAGTCTCTGCGGTATCGCCGCAGCATAAAACAGGGCTCTACCCCGCGATCTCGGCAGCTTCCGCCGACCAGCTGTGGACATGACGCTTTGCTTGGACAACGCTATCGCGTTGCCCACATGCCCACAGCTGCGCCCACAGCTAGCCAAAGCTTCATTCTTGACTGGATAACCCTCATGTGAGCGCGAGGGTGACGATTAAAGACAAGCAAAGGGGCTCGCCAGCACCTACTCTCCGCCTATTCGCATCCTGCCGGACACCAGTGCGCTCGGCGCGAGGATCCACGCCTTTGCGGGCGAGCGGTGATCGCTTCAGAGAAAGGCGTGGATGCTCGCAACAAATGCGCGCATGACCAAACTGGAACAGCGAGCGGCGGATCAACGAGGGCGTCAGAACCACAAAGCGGCGCGCAGCCCGATCGTCTCGAGCCCTTCGTTCTTGCGCGCGAGGCCGGCGTTCGACAGATGGTCGAAATAGATCGACAGGCCGAATTGCGGTGTCAGCTTCGCGCCGACATCGGCCGCGACATGAAAGAGCACGCGGCTGCCGAGATCCTTGCGGTCCGGCGGCGGATTGCTGGTGAAGCCGTCATGCATAGCGACGCCGCCGCCGAGATCGAGATAGAGCCAGTCGAGGGCCCAATACTCGCCGGTGAGATCGACGAAGCCGTAGCTCGTATCGCCCGAGAGGCTCGCCGAGCCGCCGACGCTCGGCTTGAAGACCACTCTGCCGTCGAAGCCGCTGAACAGCGGCTGCCAGAAGAGCTCGCCATTGAGCGCGGCGCCCGCCTCGCGGCCCGACGAGATCGGCTTCACATCGTGGCCGGCCAGGCCGATGCGCAGCTCGACGGGTTGCCACCAGGGCGTCTGGGCCTGGGCGGGAAAGATCGCGAGGCAAGCAACAAAGCCGAGAAGCGAAGCGAAAGCACGCCAGCGCATGACCACCACCTACCGGACGAGCCGAACGCATCCTATCGCCCGAATCGACGCCCAGGATCAAGCTTGGTTCGCCGCTAGGAAATTCGTCCGGATGGGCGGAGGCCTGCGGCCTCCGCCCATCCGTCTGTACTCAGTTGATGCGCACCGCGACGAAGCGGAGATCGCCCTTCTGGTTGATCAGCAGCAGAACGGTCTTCTTGCCCTGGTCGCGCGCCGCCTTGATCTTGGCGGAGACATCGGCCGGATTCTTGACCGCGTCCTGATTGACCTCCTGGATGATGTCGCCGGCCCGCACACCCTTCTCGGCAGCGGCGCCATTGCTGTCGACCTCGGTGACGACGATGCCGGTCGCCTCGTCGGCGAGCCCGTATTTCTCCTTGAGCTCCGGCGTCACGGTGGCGATGTGCAGGCCGAGGGCCGTGAGCTCGTCCGAGCGGGTCGAGGGCACGCCGCGCGGGCTCGCCGAGGCGACCTGCTCCTCGGGCAGCTGCGCCACCTTCACCTGCACGGTCTTCTGCTGCTTCTTGCGCCACAGCTGCACATCGACGCTCTTGTCGACCGGCGTCTCGGCGACCATGCGCGGCAGGCGGCGCATGTCGGTGACGTCGCGCCCGTCGAATTTGAGGATGACGTCGCCGGGCTGGATGTCGGCCTTGGCGGCGGGACCGTCGACGCTGGCGACGAGGGCGCCCTTGGCCTTGTCGAGGCCGAGCGACTCGGCGAGCTCGTCGGTCACGGTCTGGATGCGCACGCCGAGCCAGCCGCGGCGCACCTTGCCCGACTGCTTCAGTTGCTCGATGACGGGCTTGGCCTCCGAGGAGGGAATCGCAAAGCCGATGCCGACCGAGCCGCCGCCCTGGCCCGGCGGCGAGAAGATGGCGGTGTTGATGCCGATCACCTCGCCATTGATGTTGAACATCGGTCCGCCCGAATTGCCGCGATTGATCGAGGCGTCGGTCTGCAGGAAGTCGTCATAGGCGCCCGAGCCGATATCGCGCGAGCGCGCCGAGATGATGCCGGCCGTGACGGTGCCGCCGAGGCCGAAGGGATTGCCGATCGCCACCACCGATTCGCCGACCCGCGACTTGTCGCTGTCGCCCCAGGGCACGGCGGTCAGCGGCTTCTTCGATTCCACCTTGAGCAGCGCGAGGTCGGTGCGCTCGTCGCGCCCGACCAGCGTCGCCTTCAGGCTGGTGTCGTCATGCAGCGTGACGGTGATCTCGTCGGCATCGGCCACGACGTGATTGTTGGTCACGATATAGCCGGAGGAATCGATGATGAATCCCGAGCCCAGCGACTGCACCTTGCGCGGCTGGGCCGGCTGGTCGCCGCGGCCCTGGCGATTGAGGAAGTCCTTGAAGAAGTCCTCGAAGGGGCTGCCCGGCGGGAATTGCGGGACCTCCTGGCCGCGGCCGCCCGGATTGCCCTGGTTGCCCGGATTGCCGCGCTCGCCCGGGGTATTGCCGCGGCTCGCCGTCTTCACGGTCTGGCTGGTCGCGACATTGACCACGGCCGGCAGCAGCTTTTCCACGAGATCGGGAAGGTTGGCCGGCGCGGTGCGGATCTGCGCCTCGGCGACATTGCCGCCGATCATGGGCAGGAGGGCCGGAGGGACCGCGAGGGCGCAGACCAGCGCCAGGCTTGTCACCAGGCGGCGCGCCGATGCGCTCTCCGACCGGCTCGCCCGATCTTCGGCATGCGGAATGGACATCTCTTTGGCTCTCCAGCACGGGACAGGGTGAATGAACAGTATGGCACCCGCGCGGCCCTTCCGCGAGCGGTGCCGAATACAAATGTGGCGCAACAATTATGGTTCAATTGCGGCGCGGGCGCGGCCGTTCCCGGGGGATGTAGCCCTAGCCCTTTCTGGCTTCCTTCCAGACCCACAGCTTGCAGCGCGCCTTGCTCAGGGTGAAACGCTGCGCGTCCTTGTCCTCGCCCTCGACCGCCGGCCGCGGCACCCGGCAATTGCCGTAACCGCCCTGACGTGCCCAATCGAGCGCGCGCTGGCTCTTGGTGAGGGCGACGGTCAGGCTGGCCGGCGGCAGCCAGTGGAGACAGTTCACGCACATGCGGTCGGCACCTTCCGGCGGCCTTTGCCGCTCGGTGATGGACAGCATCTCCTTCAGCTTGCCGAGGACCCCACTCATCCGCACAAAGCTCCGGTGCGTCGCCAGAAATACCATTGACCCTCGTAGAATACGCCCAGAAGCCCAAGCTGTGCAATTTGGACAGGCGCCGCTCGGGCGGATTGATTGTCGCATGCCGCTCCCCACATCGGCTGTGCCTCTTTGATCGGCGCAAGGCAGCCATGACGCGGCTGCGGCTCAGCCCGCGACAAGCTTTATTGCCCCCCTCGCAGCCACAAATTACACTGTGGCGACGGCACAATTGACTTCAATCTAGCAGCCCGCTCTGGAGAATTCATTTCGGTATGAGCCCGCCCGCCTTGTCCCTCGCCTACGGCCTGACCTTCGAAGACCTTTATGACCGGGACGGGCTGACCCGTGTCGATGGCGCCTTCCTCGCGCATCTGAAGGATGGCGATGCCGGCCTGTTCAACCGGCTGATGGCCGGCCGGGCCGAGCCCGCCGCCCTGCCCGACAAGGAGGAATCGCAGCTTCTCATCGATCTCGCCCCGCATCTCGAGGATTTCGTCGGCGCGCTGTTCGGCGTCGCGGCCGAGATGCGGGCGCTGCGCAGCCGGCATGACCGGCTGGCGCCGCTCTATGAGGCAAAGCGGCTGTTCGTGCAGCGCCGCGCCGCCAAGGCGCACAAGCCCGAGGAGGTCGCAGAGCTCGCCGAGGCCGCGCTCCTCGCGGCCCTGCCGTCCGGCGCCGATCCCGCCGACGAGCTCGGCGCCGCCCAGCAGATGATGGCGCTGATCGCGACGCCTGAGGCCGAGGCGGCGCATGCAGCGGCGAGCGCCGCCTGGCAGCGCTACGCCGCCTGGGCGCTCTACAGCACCGCCGGCCGCGCCAAGCATCGCAAGGGGCTGCTCTACAAGCTGCCGCACAAGCTCGACCCGCATCATCTCGTGCCGGTCGTGACCGAGATCGTCGACGGCGTCGAGCGGTTGGCGCTCGGTCCGCAGCATTGGCGGGCCCGCGCCGGCTTCGGTCTCACCGATCTCGGCACCGACCTCGAGGGGGCGCTGGACCAGGCCAATTACTGCATCTGGTGCCACAATCAGGGCAAGGATTCCTGCGCCAAGGGCCTCGTGGAGAAGGCCGGCGGCTTCAAGAAGAGCCCGTTCGGCGTGACGCTCGCCGGCTGTCCGCTCGAGGAAAAGATCTCCGAGATGAATTTCGTGAAGGCGCAGGGCCACAGCGTCGGCGCGCTCGCCGTCGCCATCATCGACAATCCGATGGTGGCCGCCACCGGCCACCGCATCTGCAACGATTGCATGAAGGCCTGCATCTATCAGAAGCAGGAGCCGGTCGACATTCCGCAGATCGAGACGCGCACCCTGAAAGACGTGCTCGGACTGCCGTGGGGCTTCGAGATCTATTCGCTGCTGACGCGCTGGAACCCGCTCAATCTCGCGCGGCCGCTGCCCAGGAAGCGCAGCGGCTACAAGGTGCTGGTGGTCGGGCTGGGGCCGGCCGGCTTCACCCTCGCCCATCACCTGATGAATGACGGCCACACCGTCGCGGCGATCGACGGGCTCAAGATCGAGCCGCTGACGAGCGACGTCTCGGGCGTCGATCCCTATGGCGTGCGCGTGCCCTTCCGGCCGATCCGCGAGGCGGCCGAGCTCACCGAGGCGCTCGACGAGCGGGTGATGGCGGGCTTCGGCGGCGTCGCCGAATACGGCATCACCGTCCGCTGGGACAAGAATTTCCTCAAATTGGTGCGGTTGCTGCTCGAGCGGCGCAGCCAGTTCGCCATGTTCGGCGGCGTGCGCTTCGGCGGCACGCTCGGCATCGAGCAGGCCTTCGAACTGGGCTTCGACCATATCGCGCTGTGCGCCGGCGCCGGGCGCCCGACCGTGATCGACATCCCCAACGGCCTGGCGCGCGGCGTGCGCCAGGCTTCCGACTTCCTGATGGCGCTGCAGCTCACCGGTGCCGCGCGCAGAGATTCGATTGCCAACCTGCAGATCAGGCTGCCGGTCGTGGTGGTCGGCGGCGGGCTGACGGCGATCGACACCGCCACCGAGGCGCTCGCCTACTATCCGGTGCAGGTCGAGAAGTTCCTGAAGCGCTATGAGATCCTCGGCAGCGAGATCGGCGAATCCGCCTTGCGCGCCGGCTGGAGCGCGGAAGACACCGAGGTCGCCGACGAATTCATCGCCCATGCCCGCGCGATCCGCGCCGAGCGCGCCGCGGCCAAGCGCGAAAATCGCGCCGCCGACCTCATCGCCCTGCTGCGCGGCTGGGGCGGCGCCACCATCGCCTATCGCCGCCGCCTGATCGACGCGCCGAGCTACACCCTCAATCACGAGGAGGTGCAGAAGGCGCTCGAGGAAGGCATCTTTTTCGCCGAATCGCTGAGCCCGACCGCGGTCGAGGTCGATGAATTCGGCGCCGCCAGGGCGCTGCGCGTCGTGCATGCCGCGGCGGACGGCGCCAAGGCGGAGCGCCTGCTGGCGGCGCGTGCCATCCTGATCGCCGCCGGCACCCAGCCCAACACGGTGCTCGGCCGCGAGGATCCGGCCAATGTCCGCATCGACGGCAAATATTTCCAGGCCTATGACGAGCATGGCGCGCCGGTCACGCCCGAGCGCGTCGCCAAGCCCGGCGCCGTGCATGTGCTGATGAGCCTCAGGCCCGACGGCCGCGGCATCAGCTTCTTCGGCGATCTCCACCCGTCCTTCTCCGGCAATGTCGTGAAGGCGATGGGCGGCGCCAAGCAGGGCTATCCGATCGTCAGCCGCGTGCTGGCGCGCAAAAGGCCGACCGCGGTGGCGCCGGCCGAGCTGCTGGCGCTGCTCGATGACGGGCTGCGCCCGACCGTGCATCAGGTGAACCGGCTGGCGCCGACCATCGTCGAGGTGGTGGTGCGGGCGCCGCTCGCCGCGCGCGCCTTCCATCCCGGCCAGTTCTACCGGCTGCAGAATTTCGAGACGCTGGCGCCGCGCATCGGCGAGGCCGGCGCCGCCACGACGCTGGCGATGGAGGGCCTCGCCCTCACCGGTGCCTGGACCGATGCCGAGCAGGGGCTGGTCTCGACCATCGTGCTCGAGATGGGCGGGTCGAGCGATCTCTGCCGCCTGCTGAAGCCGGGCGAGCCCGTGGTGCTGATGGGCCCGACCGGCACGCCGACCGAGCTGCCGGCCCACGAGACCGTGCTGCTGGCCGGCGGCGGTCTCGGCAATGCCGTGCTGTTCTCGATCGGCCAGGGCCTGCGTGCGCGCGGCAGCCGCGTGGTCTATTTCGCCGGCTACCGCAAGCTCATCGACCGCTACAAGGTCGAGCAGATCGAGGCCGCCGCCGATGTGGTGATCTGGTGCTCCGACGAGGCCCCCGGCTTCGTGCCGACGCGGCCGCAGGACAAGAGCTTCACCGGCAACATCGTCGAGGCGATGCACGCCTATGCCGACGGGCGGCTCGGCCCGCCGCCGATCCTGCTCGCCGACTGCCAGCGCATCATCGCCATCGGCTCCGACCGCATGATGGCGGCGGTGGCGACGGCGCGGCACGCCGTGCTGAAGCCCTACCTCTCTCCCCATCACGAGGCGATCGGCAGCATCAACTCGCCGATGCAATGCATGATGAAGGAGATCTGCGCGCAGTGCCTGCAGCGGCAGAAGGATCCGGTGACCGGCGAGGAGACGGTGGTCTTCTCCTGCTTCAACCAGGACCAGCCGCTCGACCGCGTCGACTGGCTGTGCCTCAACGACCGGCTCGGCCAGAACGCGACGCAGGAGAAGCTCACCCGCAAATGGCTGGCGCGCTGCCTCGGCAAGCTCGAAAGCGCGGAATTGGTGAGCTGACGCGCTTTTTCTAATCCGTCATGGCCGGGCTTGACCCGGCCATCCACGTCTCTCCGCTCGCGCGATCTGCGGTGAAGCGGTTTTCTACCCAATCTGCTGCTTGCCGCTTGAAGCACGTGGATGGCCGGGTCAAGCCCGGCCATGACGATTTTGTTTGGCTCGTCTAGTCCGACATCAGCGAGCGTATGCCACGCACGAAGGCTTCCGGCTCGCTCTCGGCCAGCTTGCGCAGCGTGTCGCGCAGATGCGTCTGCTTGGGATCGCCCGCCAGCGCCCGCGAAAAATCCGCATCGAAGCCCCTGTCCGGCAGCGGCACGGGGAGCGCCGCCATCAGCGCACCGGCAGCTCGCCGCCGACGATGGCGACGCGCAGCACGTTGGTGGCGCCCGGCGTGCCGAAGGGCACGCCGGCGGTGATGGCGATCTTTTCGCGCAATTCGGCGAATCCGGTCTTCAGCGCCGTCTCGCAGGCGATCGCCACCATCTCGTCGAAGCTGCGGCAATCGGGCGCCGTCGCCGCGAAGACGCCCCAGGTGAGGGTCAGGCGCCGCGCCGTCGAGAGCTTCGAGGTGAGGCCGATGATCGGCACCGACGGCCGCTCGCGCGCGACGCGCAGCGCCGTCAGGCCCGAGGTCGTATAGGAAACGATGGCGGCGGCGTCGATCGTCTCCGCCACCTGCGCCGCCGCCGCGGCGAGCGCGTCCGACGAGGTCTTTTCATGCGCCATGCGCTGGTCGAGGACCGTGGCGCGATAAAACTCGTCGCGCTCGACGCGGCGGATGATGCGATCCATCATCGCCACCGCCTCCACCGGATATTGGCCGCTCGCCGTCTCGGCCGACAGCATCACCGCATCGACGCCCTCATAGACGGCGGTCGCGACGTCGGAGGCTTCGGCGCGCGTCGGCGTCGGCGCGGTGATCATGGATTCGAGCATCTGGGTCGCGACGATCACCGGCTTGCCGGCGCTGCGCGAGGCGCGGACGATGCGGCGCTGCAGCGGCGGCACGTCCTCGGCCGGCAGCTCGACGCCGAGATCGCCGCGCGCCACCATCACCGCGTCGGCGAGCTCGATGATCTCCTCGAGATGCTCGATCGCCGCCGGCTTCTCGAGCTTCGCCATCACGCCGGCACGGCCCTGCACCAGCTTCTTGGCCTCGGCGATGTCGTCGCCGCGCTGCACGAAGGACAGCGCCACCCAGTCGACGCCGAGCTCGAGCGCGAAAGCGAGGTCGCGGCGGTCCTTCTCGGTGAGCGCCGCCAGCGGCAGCACGGCATGCGGGACATTGACGCCCTTGCGGTCGGAGAGCGGGCCGCCGGCGATCACCTCCGCCTCGGCCCAGCTCGGATTGGCCTCCGTCACCAGCAGGCGGATCTTGCCGTCGTCGAGCAGCAGATGGTGCCCCGGCTCGAGCACCGCGAAGATCTCGCGATGCGGCAGGGTCACGCGCCGCTCGTCGCCCGGCACGTCCTCGAGATCGAGGCGCAGATGCTGGCCCGGCTTGAGATCGATCCGCCCGTGCGCGAAGCGGCCGATGCGCAGCTTCGGGCCCTGCAGGTCGCCGAGCACGCCGATCGGGCGGCCGACCTCCTGCTCGATCGCGCGGATCATGTGGTAGCGGGCGGCATGATCGGCGTGCTCGCCATGGCTGAAATTCATGCGGAAGACGGTGGCGCCGGCATTGAGGAGGCCGGTCACGATCTCCTTCGTCGAGCTCGAAGGCCCCAAGGTCGCGACGATGCGGGTCGCTGCTTCACGTCGCATACCTATTCTTCTCCTACCACCAGAATCGCGCGAAAATCGTTCACATTGGTCAATGTCGGGCCGGTCACTACCAGATCCTCGACCGCCGCGAACAGCGTGTAGGCGTCATTGTCGGCGAGCAGCGCCGCCGGATCGAGGCCGCGCGCGCGGGCGCGCCGGATCGTGTCGGGCCGCCACAGCGCGCCGGCATTGTTCTCGGTGCCGTCGATGCCGTCCGTGTCGCAGGCCATGGCATAGATCTGCGGCGCCTGATCGAGTGCCAGGCCGAGCCCGAGCAGGAATTCCGCATTGCGTCCGCCGCGGCCGTGGCCGCGCACCGTGACGCTGGTCTCGCCGCCCGAGAGAATCACCATCGGCGGCGGCGCCGGCAGCTTGTAGCGCGCCGCCGACAGCGCGATGCCGGCGAAGGCGCGGCCGACCTCGCGCGCCTCGCCCTCGATGGCATCGCCGAGCAGCAGCGGCGTCACGCCGGCGCGCGCCGCCTCGGCGGCGGCGGCCAGCAGGCTGTCGAGCGGGCGCGCGATCATGGCGACGCGCGCGCGAGCGAGACGCGGATCGCCGGGCTTCGGCGTCTCGTCGCGCGCCTCGGCGAGATGGCGCGCCACGGCCGGCGGCGGCGCGATCCGGTATTTGGCCAGCACGGCGCGCGCATCGGCGAAGCTGGTCGGATCGGGCACCGTCGGGCCGGAGGCGATGAAGGCCGGATCGTCGCCCGGCACGTCGGAGATCACCAACGTCACCACCGCGGCCGGCGCCGCCGCCAGCGCGAGACGGCCGCCCTTGATCGCCGAGAGATGCTTGCGCACCGTATTGATCTCGGCGATCGAGGCACCGCTTTTCAGCAGCTGCGCCGTCACCTGGCGCTTGTCGCTGAGCGCCAGGCCGGGGGCCGGCAGCGCCAGCAGCGCCGAGCCGCCGCCCGAGATGAGGCACAGCACGAGATCGTCGGGCCCGAGGCCGGAGACCAGATCGAGGATGCGCTGGGCGGCGACCGTGCCGGCCGCGTCGGGCACCGGATGCGCCGCCTCGACGACGCTGATATGGCGCACCGGCGCGGTGTGGCCATAGCGGGTGACGACCAGGCCGGAGAGCGGTCCCGGCCAATGCGCCTCGACGGCGGCGGCCATGCTCGCCGCCGCCTTGCCGGCGCCGACCACGATGGTGCGGCCGTTGGGCAGCGGCGGCAGATGCGCCGCCAGCACGCGCTCCGGCCGCGCCGCATCGAGCGCCGCCTGGAACATGCGCTTCAGCAGCTGCTCCGCATCGATCACCGGCCACGCCTCCGCTGGACCATGAGCGGGCGCCACAGTACGCCGGGCGGAGCAGGGATCAAGCGACAGCGAGTCAGGAGCCGGCCATGGCGCGCGGCCGTCCATGCCAGCCGTCGCCTCCCGGCTGCAGCTGATTGAGGGTCTGGCCGGCCAGCAGCAGCTCCTCGAGCCCCTTGTCGTAATCCTCGGCGACGCGATGCCAGCGTGCGAGAACCGCGGCGAGCCAGCCCGCCTCGCCGGCGAGAATGGTCTCGGCCTCGCCGATCGCCGCCCGCGCCGCCTCGAAGGCGGCGAGGCGCGCCATGCTGGTCTCGCGCGGCATGCGGCTGCCATCGACATCGCGCGCCCAGGCGGCGCGGTAGAGGGCCAGCCGCGCCGCCTCGATGCGGGTCGCCATGGCGGCGAGCCGGCCCTGCACCTCCTGATACTCGACCAGCCGGCGGCCGAAGGCGGCGCGGTCGGCGGCGCGCGTCGCGACATGGTCGAGCACCAGCCTGGCCAGTCCGAGCGAAGCGGCGGCGCCGCTCGCCCCGAACAGCTCGCGCGTGAGCGCGGCGAGGCGGGCACCGTCGCCGGCCGCGCCGATCCGCGCCGTGGCCGGCAGCCGGCATTGCGACAAGGTGAGCTCGGCATCCTCGCCGCGCGCGGCAAGGGTGACGCCCGGCGTGTCCCGCCCGACCAGCAGGGCGGTGCGCTGCGCGCCCGCGCCGGCGATGAGCGTGAAGGCGTCGGCAGCGGCGCCGAACGGCACGCCCGCGCTGCCCGCGACATCCAGCCCATCGCCCGCTTCGCTAAGGCTGAAGACGGGGCTTGCGGCGAAACCCGCCGGTGCCAGCCGCCAGCTGCCGCGGCGCGCCGCGGCGAGTTGCGCGCGCTGCTCGAGCGAGCCCGCGAAGAGAAGCGGCGCTGCCGCCATGGCTTGCGCCAGCAGCGCGCGGTCGGCGCGGGCGTCGCGCGCGGCCAGCGTCTCGCGCACCAGGAAGAGGGCCCGGCAATCATGGAGCTGGCCATCTTCCGGCACGGCCTCGGCGAGCCAGCCGGCATCGCCGAGCGCCGCCAGCAAGCCCGCGGCATCGGCCGGCAGCACGGCCGCCGCCGACCATTGCTGCAGGCGCGCGGCGAGCGCGCGGTGGCGCGGCGCGAAGAACGGCCAGTCGAGGGGATCCTCTGCCATGCGCGTCAAGCGGCGCACGCCAAATGGGGCATCCCGTTAAGCTTTGGCAGCCCAGAATGGGCGGCGGTGCGCGGCGCGGGGCCGAGCCGCAAGTGGGAAAAGCCGGTGCAGGCCATCGTTCGAAAGCTAGCTCCTGGTCAGGACCGGAGCAATCCATGACCCAGCCGGTGGCACGCCTGCTGGTGGCATGGATGGTGTTCTGCGCCCTCTGGTTGTCGGCGCTGCTCATCTATACCGCCGTGACCCGGCCCGCCCCGCCCTTCCTCGAGGTCGCCTCGCTGCTGGTGGGAGTCCCGGCCTTGCTGCTGGTGGCCGGCTTGTGGTGGGAGCGCCACAAGCGGTAGCCCCATTTAGCAATATCTTAATAAAATTGTTTGTAATATTGCAGTATTCAACAGCCGTTTCTCGCAAGCCCCATGGCCAGCCTCAATTCGACACTGAAACAAGCCCAGCCCCCGACCTCGCAGGCGGTCGGAAGCTGCGTGCGCGGGCTCTATCCGGCGGCGCAGGTCGCGGTCGCGCCGGCCGAGCGATTCGATGCGGCGATCACCATCGCCACCTTCGCCAACCCCAAGCTGCAGCTCCTGTTCCGCTACTGGCAGGCGCGCCGCACCGGCCGCAGCCTGCCGCGACGCTCCGACATCGACGTCATCGATCTGCAAGCCTGCCTCGGCCATCTCATCGTGATCGATGTCGGCGCCGAGGCGCACAGCCTGACCTACCGCCTGTTCGGCACGCGCATCAGCGCCGCCCTCGGCTTCGATCCGACGGGATTCGATCTGATGCAGGCCGGGCTGGCCGAGGACGATCCGATGCTGCGGCCCTATCGCACCGCCGCCAAGCTGCGGGCCCCTGTCTATTGCGTGAACCGCATGACCAGCCCCAATTGGGACCGCCGCTGGGAACGGCTGGTGCTGCCGCTCAGCCGCGACGACCAGGCGGTGACGCAGCTCCTGATCGGCGGCTTTCTGCTGCAGTCCTGAACCGGTTTTCTCTTCCCCGCTAGCCGCTGAGCTCACCCGTCAGCGTGCCGATCTCGCCGGCCGCGAGCACGAGGCTGGCACCCTGTCCGACCGGCAAGGGCGCCGCCTCACCGACGATCAGCAGCACCGTGCCTTCGGGCAGGCTTTCGCCATCGGCGCGACACCGCGCGAGCAGCGCCATCGCCTGCTCCACCGGATCGCTGAACAGCGCGGCGCTGCTGCTCACCGCCATATCCGGTCCGCGCACCTCGAGGAGGAGCTCGCGGTCGGCGAAGCGTTCGGTGATGGCACGCCACGGGCCGAGGATGAAACAGCCCGTCTCGGCATTGTCGGCAATGCGCTCGGCCGCGTTCGGCGCGCCGGAAAAGCGGCTGTCGCCGATGTCGATGGCGAGCGCCACCGCACCCAGGGTCGGCGGCAGATCGGCCGCGTCCATCTCCTCGGTCACGGCGCGCGCCAGGCGAAAGGCGAGCGCCGGACGGGCGCGCGGCGCCACCAGCCGGCCGGCCGGCACGACCAGCTCGGCCGCGAATTGCATGGCATCGGTCAGGATGCCGGCCAGCGCAGCGGCCGAACGGAAGCCGATGCGGCGCTCGCCGGCCGCAAGGCGCTGCGCCAGCACCTGGTCGCGCACCGCGCGCCCCATCTCGGGGTCGGCAAGGCCGGGCGCCGGCAGCGGCGCACCCTGCAGCACGGCGGCAATGAGGCCACGCACGCAACGCGTGTGAAGGGCGGCGTCCTGCGCCGATCGGTCGGTTTCGGGGAGGTCGGGCATGCCGCGCCAACGCCGGGTCGCCGGATGGGGTTCCGCCAGCAGAAGCGAGGCTGGAAAGGCGGTTGCTGCAGCGCAGCCGCAGCCCCCGGCAAAACCTCGTGGACTTGCCATGGTGTGTTGCAAGACAAGACAAATCGATCGCGGGGGGTCTTTTCCACGAACCTCTTAAAATTTTAGGGAATTCCAGGCGGCATTAATGAATTTTCTTCCTAATTTTCGGGCTAGATGCTTTACTTGTGGAATAGGACCGGGGCCGCAACGAGGACAGCTTACGGGCGGAACATGATCGGCAGCGCTAAATCGGGCACGGCGGACAAGCAGCAATCCGAGATCGACAAGCTGGTCGAGTCGATCAACAAGCGGACCAGCACCTTGGTGCCGGAAGGGATGGGCCAGGCGCAGAGCGGGCAGATCTCCGCCATGGAGCGCACCGTCACGACCCTCAAAGGGCTGATCAAAAATCCCAAGCTGCCGAAGGATGTGTCGCTCGAGATCCAGCGCGCGATCCAGTCGATCGAATCGACCGGCTACAAATACTACATCAACGATTGCTTGAAGAAGGCCCGCGTCGCGGCGCTGGCGCATGACGACAAGCTGAAGCACAACATGATCAAGCTGGCGAAGGACACGCTCCCCAAGGCGGTGAGCGCCGGCGCCGGCGCCGATTTCAAGGAGATGGTGACCAAGGTCATCGAGGTCATCCAGCTCACCGGCACGCCGGTGATCGACCCCAACAAGGGCACCAAGGCGAAGCCGATCGACAAGAACGCCCCGCCGGCGCCGCCCAACCGCGCCAAGCTGGGCGATCCCGAGCCCGAGGCCGAGGCCGCCGCCGCACCGGCGAAGAAGCTCTAGGCTCTTAGCCTGCCCGCCCCTTGGGGGCTGCCGGCACCGGCCTTCGATCCCTGTTCCACCAGCCGATAGCCGATGCCCGCCTCGGTCAGGAGATGCGTCGGACGCAGCGGGTCGCGCTCGAGGATGGCGCGCAGCCGGTGCACCGCCAGCCTGAGATCGAGCCGGCTGCCATTGCCCCAGGCGGCACGAATCAGCTGCTCGTCCGTCATGACGGCGCCGCGCCGCACCGCCAGGGCGGCCAGCAGCGTCACATCCTCCGGTTGCGCCGCCACCGCGGCGCCGTCGCGCGTCAGGCTGCGTGTCGCAAGGTCGACGGCGAAGCCGTCATAGGCGAGCGGCGCCTCGATCGCACGCCGCGTCGCCAGCACCGCGGCGATGCGCTGCAGCAGCTCGCCGGTCGCGAAAGGCTTGCCCAATATGTCGTCGCCGCCGGCTTCGAGCGACCGCCGCGCCGCGCCGCAATCGCCGCGCGTCGCCAGCCCCAGGATGGGAACGGCGCTGGTCTCGCGCAGGCGCTGGATGACGAGCGCCCCTTCCATGTCGGGCAGGCCGAGATCGAGCAGCAGCAGATCGGGCATGCCGGCCTCGAGCTGGCGGAGGGCCGTGGCGCCGCATTCCGCCTGCGTCACCTGATGGCCGTGCGCCCGCAGCACGGTGCGGAGCACGCGCCGGATCTGCGGCTCGTCGTCGACGATGAGGATGCTGGCGCTCACGCCGCGTTGCCCATCGAGGGCGGCGAATCGAGCGTCGCCGCGCCGGCCGGAATCGCGAAGGTGACGCGGATCGTGGTGCCGAAGCCGATGCCGGCCGAGCGGGCGAGGATGCGGCCGCCCTGCGCCTCGACCAGGCCGCGGCTGATCGACAGGCCGAGCCCGATCCCGGCGCGCCTGCGGTCGCCGACATGGACGCGGTAGAACTTGTCGAAGATGAGCTCGAGATCCTCGGGCGCGATGCCGAAGCCCTCGTCGGTGATCTCGATGGCGAGCTCGGCCGCCTCGCGCTCGGCGCGGATGGTGATCGTGCTGCCGGGCGGAGAATATTGCGCGGCATTGTCGAGGATGTGCGCCAGCACCTGCTCGAAGAGGACGAAATCGAGCTCGAGGACGGGCATCGCCGGCGCCAGATCGATGCGCACCTCATGCTGCGCCAGGATCGGCTGCTCGCGCCGCAGCGCGTCGCCGATGACGTCGGCGAGATCGACCGGCCCGCGCGCGACGGCAAGCCCGCCCGATTCGAGCCGCGTCATGTCGAGCAGGCTGCCGACGAAGCGGTTGAGCCGCAGCGCCTCCTCCTCGATGGACAGGAGCAGCTGGCGGCGGGTCGTCTCCTCGTAGCCGGTATTCTCGAGCGTCAGCGCCGTGACCGCGGTCAGGATGGAGGCCATGGGCGTGCGCAGGTCGTGGCTGATCGAGGCGAGCAGCGCCGAGCGCAGCCGCTCGGTGGCGGCCGCCATGCGCGCCTCGTCGGATTCCTCGGTCAGGTTGAGCCGCTCGATCGCCATCGCCGCCTGGTCGGCCAGCGCGTCGAGCAGCCGCCGCTCCTCGGGCAGCAACGCCGATTGGTTGCCTTCCCGCTCGATGCCGATCACGCCGACCGCGCCGCGCACCGTGCGCAGGGGCAGGAAGATGTGCAGCGCCGTCGCCAGCGTGTCGGAGCCGCGTCCGGCCGGCTCCTTGTGATCCCATGCCCATTGCGCGGCGGCCCATTCGCTTTCGCCGAGCTCGTCGTCGGGCGGATAGCCGGCGCGGATGCCGAGCGTGCCGTCCTCGCCCGGCAGCAGCAGCAGCACGCGCACATGCAGCATCGAGGCGATCTGGTGCGCGACGGCCCACAGCAGATCGTCGACCGCGCCGACGCCGGCGAGCTTGCGGCTGAAGCTGTAGAGCGCCGCCGTCGCCGCCTCGCGGCGCTGCCAATCCTCGGCCTGGTCGCGGATGCGCTCGATCCGGTTGGCCGCGAGCAGCGCCACGGCGAGGAACAGCCCGAGCGTCAGATCGTCGTTGGCATCGTCGAAATGGAAGGCATGCGCATAGCCCGGCACGAGATATTGATGGGCGAGCAGCCCGAGCACGGCCGCCATGAGAGCCGGGCCGGTGCCCGCCATGAGCGCCGGCACCAAAACCGAGATGATGTAGAGAATGGCGAGATTGGCCGGCGACAGGGTCGCGCCGAAGATCCAGGAGATGAGCGTCGCCACCGCCACCGAGGCGAGGCCGATGAGATAGGCGCCGATCGGCCGCGGCCGGGGCCGGCGCGCCAGGGTGCGCATGGTGATCTTCGGCTCGGCCTGATCCTCGGCCGCGAGCACCGTCACCGCGATCGGGCCGGCCTGGCGGATGACATGCTCGACCATCGAGCCGCGCAGCAGCTTCAGCAGCTTGGTCTGGCGCGAGCGCCCCATCACGATGTGGGTGACGTTGTTGTCGCGCGCGTGACGCAGCAGCGTGTCGACCATGTCGGTGCCGGGCAGGGTCAGCGTCTCGGCGCCCAGCCGTTGCGCCAGGCGCAGCGTGTCGGCGATGCGGTCACGCGCCTCCTCGTCGAGGCGCTTGCGGCTGCTCGCGATATGCACGACGGTCCATTTGGCGTGGGTTCGATCGGCGATGCGGCGGCCGGCGCGCACCAGGCGTGGCGCGTTGGGGCTGTCGTCGATGCAGACCAGCACGCGCTCGCCCGCCGCCCAGGGCCCGGCGATGCCGTGTGCCTGCATGTAGCTGCGCATCTCGATGTCGACGCGCTCGGCGGTGCGGCGCAGAGCCAGCTCGCGCAGGGCCGTCAGCGTGCCCGGCGAAAAATAATGGCGGATGGTGCGCCGGGCCGCTTCGGGGACGAAGACCTTGCCCTCTTTCAGCCGCTGCAGCAGCGCGTCGGGCGTGATGTCGACCAGCTCCACCTCCTCGGCCCGCTCGAGGAAGCTGTCGGGCACGGTCTCGCGGATGCGCACCCGGGTGATCTGCGCCACGATGTCGTTGAGGCTTTCGAGATGCTGGACATTGAGCGTCGCATAGACGTCGATGCCGGCATCCAGCAGCTCGAGCGCATCGAGATAGCGCTTGGGGTGGCGCGAGCCCGGAATGTTGGCATGCGCCGCCTCGTCGATCAGGACGAGACGCGGGCGGCGCTTCAGCACGGCATCGAGGTCCATGTCCTCGAGGCCCTGGCCGCGGTAATCGATGCGGCGCGCCGGAATCTGCTCGAGGCCGCGCAGCAGCGCCTCGTTCTCACGCCGGCCATGCGTCTCGGCGAAGCCGACGACGACATCGACCCCTTCGCGGCGGCGCACCTGCGCCGCGCGCAGCATCGCATAAGTCTTACCGACGCCGGGGGAAGCGCCGAAGAAGATCTTGAGCCGGCCGCGCCCCTCCTTGCCGGCGGCGGCGCCGGTCCCGTCCGCGGCAGGCGCATCGCCATACGCCTCCGGCCCCTCGGTCTCGCTTGCTTCTGCGGTTCTGTCGTCAGGCTCTTCGGCCACGGCCCGTCGGTCCCTCGATTTTGCGCTGCAATATCACCGACCCGGTCTCCCGACAACGTTTGGCCGGGAAATTGCTCCCGCCCGCTCCGCCGGGACGCCCGGCAGCAGACCCGGCGATTTGACCGGCCGGCCCGGTTCTTCAATGATGGGCGCCCGCCATGACCATCAACATCCTCATTCTCGTCTGCCTCATCCTGGTGAACGGGCTGTTCGCCATGGGCGAGATGGCGGTCGTCTCGGCGCGCCGCGCCCGGCTGCGCCATGCCGCCGAGGAAGGCGACAAGGGCGCACAGCTCGCGCTCGAGCTGTCCGCCGATTCGACGCGCTTTCTGTCCACGGTCCAGATCGGCATCACGCTGGTCAGCGTGCTGACCGGCACCTTCGGCGGCGCCACCCTCGCCGATCAGCTGGTCGAGCCGCTGTCGCGGATCGACTGGCTCGCCCCCTACGCGCACACGGTGGCGATCGCCCTGGTCGTGGTCGGCCTCACCTATTTCACCCTCGTCTTCGGCGAGCTGGTGCCGAAGCGCCTCGCCTTGTCGCGCCCGGAATGGCTGTCCTCCAAGCTCGCGCGGTTCATGCGTGTGATCGAGATTATCGCCACCCCGGCCGGCTGGCTGCTCGCCGGCTCGACCAATCTCATGCTGCGCCTGCTGCCCTGGTATCGCGACACGGCGACTCCGGTCACCGACGAAGAGATCCGCATCATGATGCAGGAGGGGGCCGAAGCCGGTCACTTCGAGGAGGCGGAGACCTCGATCGTCGACATGGCGCTGAAGCTCAGCGATCGCCGCGTCGGCGCGCTGCTCACCCCGCGCACCCAGATGGAGGTCATCGACCTCACCGACGATGCCCAGGAGAATCTCGAGAAGATCGTCGAGAGCCAATATACGCGCTTTCCCGTGTTCGACGGCGGGCCGGAAAAGATCATCGGCATCCTGGAGACCAAGGATCTGCTGGCGGCGGCGCTCGCCGGCCAGCCGCTCGATCTCAGGCGTTCCGCCCGGCCGCCGCTCTATATCCCCGAGACCGCGACGGCATTTGGCGCGCTCGAGCTGTTCAAGCGCTCAGGTTCCCCGATCGCGCTCATCGTCGACGAATATGGCGCGATCCAGGGGCTGCTCACCCTCACCGACCTGCTGCAGGAGCTGGTCGGCGACATCGCGACGCCGGGCATGGAGGAAGAGCGCGCCGCGGTCAAGCGCGAGGACGGCTCCTGGCTGATCGACGGCATGCTGCCGATCCACGAGGTCGAGGAGCTCACCGGTTTCGGTCCCCTGGACGAGGGCGAGCGCGGCGGCTTCCAGACTCTCGGCGGATTCATGATGGCGCAGCTCAACCGCATCCCTGCGCCGGCCGACACGGTGACCGTCAAAGCCTATCGCTTCGAGGTCATGGACATGGATGGCCGCCGCGTGGATAAGGTGCTGGTGGTGCCGCCCAAGCAAGACAGCAAGCAAGGGACATAGGCGGCCCCGAAAAAGAGGGGGAAGCCATCATGATGCCGTCGTTCCGCGCGGCGCTCGCCGCACCGTTGCTGCTGCTCGCCGCGCTGCCGGCGCACGGCCAGCCGCTGCCCAGCGCCCATTACCTGCCGCTCTCGGTCGCCATGGAAGCGGCGCAGGCGGCGCTCGCCAAATGCACCGCCGACGGGTTCCACATCTCGGTCGCGGTGCTCGACGCCGCCGGCACGGAGCTCGTCGCCTATCACGACGAGCGCTCGACCATCCATTCCGCCTACAGCGCGCGGCAGAAGGCCTATACCGTGCTGAGCTACGCCTTTTCCGACGACGGCAAGTATCAGACCACGACCGATCTGGTGAAGCGCTTCGCCGGCACCGAGGCGCTCGTCCGCGTGCTGGCGATTCCCGGCATGCTGCCTTCGCCCGGCGGCGCGCTCATCAGGGCGGGCAAGGAGATCGTCGGCGCGATCGGCGTCGGCGGCTCGCCCGGCGGCACCCCCGACCAGCTCTGCGCCAATACCGGCCTCGAGAAGATCAAGCCGCATCTGCAATAGGAAACGCCCCTCTCCCGCTGGCCGCCGCTGGCCGGGAGAGGGTCCGCTGCGCAGCAGCGGGGGTGAGGGCCGGAGAAACATGATCATCTTCTCCGGCAAGCTCACAAATATTTGAACGGCCCTCACCCTCCCAGCCAGAGGGAGAGGGGCTATTCCCTCGTCGCCGCGATGACCTTGCGCAGCGCATCCTCGAGCATGGCCGGCGGCAGGTCGCGCGCGATCACGACGATGCGGCTGCGCCGATCCTGATCGGGCCAGCTCTCGAGCTCGACCGGCGG
>Ga0134125_10002663_pt1 | contig 21042 bp, 28 predicted proteins | sample KB31751_FD_96464 | JGI IMG/M metagenome (GOLD analysis project Ga0134125, IMG submission 96464) | Terrestrial soil microbial communities with excess Nitrogen fertilizer from Kellogg Biological Station, Michigan, USA - KB3-175-1 | ecosystem: Environmental > Terrestrial > Soil > Unclassified ... | reverse complement strand
TTTTCGGAACTATGTACTTGAGAAATGCAGGATAAATGAGTTTTAGGAGACTGGGTGTGTAAATGCGTTGAAGACTGGGCTAAGGCGGTAGATTCTGCTTACAAAGAATGGAGCAGAAAGTCGCTGCAAAAGCACATGGAGACTGGGCAGAAGATTATTTCGGTTGATCCGTGGCCGGAAGTTCCAGTAGTAGTTGGGTCAACCTGCCAGCAGCCGTGCGAGATAGTCGCAAAGTCATCTGATCTCCGTCCCCTGCAACGAGAAGAATTGCTACTTGCCCATGCTCATCGACAAAAACTTTGTGGACGTGGTCATAGTTAAAGACGCCTAGATTTTCCATTCAAGGATTCCCGTTTATTTATGGTTGTGGCGGCGGCGTTTTATGTCCGAAACATGAAGGCGTTTCGTCTGTCACTGGGCCTTCCGTGCAGTAGAACCCATTCTTATTAAATCCCATTGCGCAGCCTGAAAGCGAAACGGCAATCAACATTGAAAGCAGAATAAGCGTTTTCATGTTTTGGAAGCTTTCTTCTTTTTGGGTGCGGGCTTTGCTTCGTGTGGTTTCGGCGGCGTGTTGAGCATCCGTCGCAATACTTCATCTTCCTTGAGCTGACGCCCTTCCCCGTTGTGTTTGTCTTTCTTCATAGATTGGGCCTCATTTTGGAAAATGGAAAGTATTTAGTGGTTACTGAAGACGGCCTATTGGCTGGGGAGCGCTATCTGGTAGATCATTGCGAGCAATTCGATAATGGGCTTCCAGAAGGTGATTTTTTTAGAAAAAAATTCATTCAATCTCTATTGATGGAGATTTTCCATGCTTCTGGCATAACTCTTCGTTTGCCTGAATCCCATCTAAAACTGCGTTCCCAGACTGCTTTAACAGCTCATTCAACCACTCACTGGATACCTGTTTTGCGTTGAACATGGATTTAGGGTTTACAGATTTTTTAGAAGAGTCTAAGTCTTGAGACTCGTATATAACCAATTTATATTTTGGAGGCTTCCATGACACAGCGAGAGCGCGACCGAGAAATCCTCGGATGGAAGCTGATACCTAAGAAGTAATATACCTAGCGCTCAGCGCCAAGCCAGCCCGCTACGGTTAATTCCGGTCGAGCTTTTTGCATTTTGGGGCGCAAGACTGAAAGACAAAACCCCTACATCTGCCCAGAAGGGCGTTCTTATATAGGTGATTTTTATGTCTAAGAAGGTAATGGTTTGCAAGCTTCAGCTTCATGCACTGACTCCTTCGGGAACTCTATTCGCATCTGATAATTCTCCGCTGCCGGCCGCCAAGATGCGATTTGGCGCAGTATGGGAGGGAAGTACGGACAAGCAGCGCATGTCGGAAAACGCGATGTTTGGTCATTGGACGCCGAATGCAGAATTCACCGCCACTGTTGTCAATGAATCCGTCGTCAACAATATGGAGGTAGGAAAGAAGTATTACGTGACTTTTACGGAAGCTCCAGATTGAAATGACTCACACAGAGCGTGCAATCCACAACCTTGCCAATGCGTTCTGTGAATTAAAGCATCATGACTATAGCTTGTACAAAGCTTCGCTTGAATCGCTGGCGAATCTCGCCAGATCCGAAGTTCTTGCTCAAATAGAGCGTGACTTCAGACAAGCCAGCGAGGCACTGAAAGACTAACCCCCTCCCTCCATCGTGTGATGGATTTCCCGCCTAGCGCGGGATTTTTTATTTCTGGAGTTGAAATGCTACTTAGCGCGGCTGGCATAAAGGCGGGGATCTGGATGATTGGAATTAGGTTCGCATAATGTTACGTTCCGTTTCCGTCCAACCGCCTGGAAGCGCCGGCAGTTTCAGCTCCCTATCGATTTCCCAATCCACCTCGCAAACGTCGTCTGGTACGGTTCTATTCGCTCAATCTGTCATCACCACTAACCCGGCAAGCCAATCGAGCACAGTAACCATTCCTTTGCTCGGTCAGATCACCTATACAGGAACAGGCGGATTTGACGCGGTAGGCCATAACATTGGTTGCATGGGCTATTCCTTGATGAATAGTTCGGGACAAACGGCTGCATTATTGATTGGCACGGAAGGAAAGGTTGAGGCCATTGCTGGCACGATTACCAATTCGGTATCGGTTCAGGGCGGGCTGGCAAACATCGCTTCCGGAAGTACGATTGGCACGCAAACCAGTTTCAATTCCAGCGTAAGCGGCAACAGCGGCACATTAAGCAATCTGAATCATTTCAGGGCAAATGCTCCCATTGGAACAGCACCCGGAAATATCATCGGCGTGAACATGCTGGATCAAACCGGCTCTAGTTCGACGATTGGCTTCTACGGACAATTACTAGCGGGACCGGGGAAATTCAACATTGTGGTTCCGTCCGGTGGCGCTCCCGTTATTTTCGGTGCGGCGGCAAATACAGGAAATGGCTCTCTCATGCAGATCACGGGCGCGGGAGCGTTGGAGCTGGCGACAGATCGAGGAGTGATCTTCACGGGTCAAACATCGTCAGCCGCCGCCGCTACTGGGACACTGACGAATTCTCCCACGGCAGGCAATCCTGCATTCTGGCTGCGACTCAAGGTCAATGGAACAAATGGAGCAATTCCCGTATGGCTAGGCTAAACAAGACGATCCCCGATCAAAAACCCATTGAGAAGCAGAGCGAACTCCCGCAAGGCCCAACTGCGGAAGAACTTCAGCTACAGATGGAATCCCAATTACGCCAGCAGCGTGAAAACAAGATCCGACAGGACCAACATGATCTCGTACTGGGGAGGATCGTAGGAAGCTTCATTCGCGACATTCAGACACTTGCTGCCGAGAATTCCGTATTAACCGAACGACTCAAAGACCAAGGAACAACATGATTACCCAAGAACAACTCGATGCCGACAAGGCAGCAGTAGAGGAAGCGCAAGCCAAGCTCGCCCAAGATCAATCCGCATTTGATGCTGCGCAGCCGCACCTATCGGTATTGGCTGAGATCGAGTCATACGTTGGTCAGATCGTTCCGGAAGCTCAGGAAGCATTCCGTTCCCTGATTGCCAAGGCTCGTTCTCTTATTTAACGAAACACCTGCTTTCATCCGATGAGCGCAAAAGACTTCAGCTATCTGAATCCTGGTGCAATTGGAAGAGGAACATTCGGGTATTGCGCGACCATGATTTGCTGCAATTGCCAGCTGGAATATGATTTACCTTTGCTTCACTTGGTCAGGAGGAGCAAGTTCGATCCTTGCCCAACCTGCAAAGAAAGCATGAGGCAAGACACGGATCACCATGGGATTCAAAGCAATTAGTTGTAAGTGCCCGATATGCCATAAGGGATTCCATGCTGAGTCCTATCAGGTATATTTGGCAAAGAAGGCAGGACGAACTCCTTGTTGCAGCAGAAAATGCGAACAGGAGCGCCGTCACAAAAAAAGCCGCGATGACAAGTGGGCACAGGATCAAAAGAGGATAGTAGGGAATCCAATCGCCTAACTACAAGCAAGGTACGATTGAGGGTAACGGCATGGACATAACGACAGAAAGACCGCGGGGACTGGTCCCCGGTAGCCTGGAATGGCTAAGAGAGATCGAAGGCCCCAGGCTGGTAAAGAGATTGGTAGACGAAAGTCACGCCAATCCGGTAGGAGAAATGACCCCGACGCAAGCAAGGTGCGCAGCCCTATTGATAGACCGAGTCCTTCCCGCGATCAGTGCCGTACACCATACGGTAGAGACAAGTCTGACCAAGGTAAGCTCGGACGACCTGAACAAGCGATTCCTTGAATTGATGGAGGCCCACAAGCTCCAGTTGCATATGGACGGTAGAGAAGCGGTGACGGTAGACTTCAAGGAAGAATATAAGGAGGGCGAAGAGCATGGTTGAATTCATCGATACCGAAGAAAAGTTCTTAGGGGTTGATCTGGAAGCGGGCGTTGATCTCAACGATTTTCTACTGGCCGTGAATATGCTTCTAATGAACGACGAGGATGAGAAGTCCTCAGGAAATGAGGATGTACGATAGCTTGGTTGCCGCCTTCATCGCCATAGAGTGCCAAAGGATAGAATCAACCCTATCCGACATGCTTGCCAGCGGTGCCATGAAGAGCGAGATCGGATTGGTATATAGAGCATGGCCGTATGAGTGGCGAGTATGGTGAATCAGTTGCCGGAGTGGGCTATTGAGCATATTCGGGAAGTTGGCTTAGTAAAGCCGCGCATAATAAAGTGCCCGGATGGCGAGAGGTATTACTGCCGCACCGATAATTCAATAGCCGATGGCAATACGCCAGACGAGGCATATAGAAACTATCAGTACCGCGTATCCAATGTCATGGACACGGCAACAGGGGCTATTCTGCGCAATAGGAGCGGGGAGTGGTTTCTTGATACCTCTCATCTGTAATGTATTCCTACATCCATAAAGGCGGCTGCGGAGAAGTGGCATTCTACTATTCTCACATTCCCGTATCTGGGCAGACATTCAGATTCCAGGATGTGACGCTAATAGACGGAAGTAAGCCAGATACCACCAAGCGGATGACATGCGGATCGTGCGGCGGGGAACTGGGTTATGCAAGGATCGATTGTGTAGAGGGCGCGGACAAATACTTTAGCGAGAGAGTGTGGCACCTATCTCGGCAGGGACCCAAAGAGAATGGCTCGGCGTAGGCCCGAATCCCCTTACACATCCTGTTCAAACGTCCCTCTAACACTGTATAAACAAACAGTATTAGGACGCACCATAGAAGTGATGATGCAGCGCACCATGACAATATCTCACGATGCGGAATGAAACAGATGCAACGCGATCAGACAGTATTCGTAAGTCATTGATTACATTGAATGTTGCGGTGCAATGTTCGCATAATTATTAATTATGTCAAATCGTATTTGTGGATCGATTGAGACAAATATTAGGTAACTTGGGGAGCCCCGGACGGGGAGTTTGCGCGTGACATCCGCTCCTCCACGGATTATTGAAAACGCTCAGTTATAACAATCCTGAATATCTAACTCTGGTATCGGCAATTTAGTGCCAGAATACCGAGCTGTCATCGAATGGATTCGGTAAGTTATTCCCATATCGTATATCACGCTCATATTGAGCACTTGAACACAGGAGCAGCCATGTTGAGGAAGAAGCCTACCGCATTGAAGAGTCCTTCGACGGTCACGAAGAAGGAAAAGAAGGTTCCGATGGCAACGAAGAAAGCTGCACCTATGGTGGCGGCGACGAAGATGAGGAAAGCCAAGTATTGAGCGCTGAGATTATCGGTCTGCCGGATATTGAGTGGTCTGCGCACGCTGCATTGGCGGCAGCAATGTCCAAGGTGGGCGATGGCACAAAGCTGCTGGTAGCCTGGATCGACAAGGATGGGTCATTCACCTGGAATCAAGCGGGAATGAACAGGAAAGACCTTTATTTGGTGTCTGGGATTATCGCTCAGGATGCCATGCATAACTCAGACGGATCTCGGCATAACAGGGCTGACCCGGACATGGCGTTATAAAACTGAATGGCCCTCACTAAACAATCATTGCAGGAACGATCCAGCAAACTCGGGGACCATCGGACTAACCGAATTTACGCGACGCCGAAAAATACACGGGGCGTTCAAAACTTCACAGAACCGGTGATTGAGAAGAAGGAAGGGCGAAAGCCTCGAACGAACAAGAAGTAGGCCGGGTTTCCGGCCTTTTTCATTTTTAGCCGCCATAGCGCGGCTTTTTGTTTTTAACGCTCCTACGGGAGATAAATCAGGAGTGAATCATGGCAGGTTCTATTGGTAGTTTCGGTAATCAAGGACAGTTTGTCACGTATGCGGACATGCTGGCTGCATCAAACGCAGGGCAATTCGTCAATTTCTCGCTTTCCTCTTCCGGCGCGTCGGAGACGATTCCAGCAAGTCAGATCGTCGGAGGACTGTATCAACGCTCCGGTGCGACGGCAGCAGTTACGGCTACGACTGACACTGCCGCGAACATCATTGCGGCACTTGGCCCCACGGTCAAGGTCGGGCAGACCTTCGTTCTGTTCTACACGAATAACAATACCGCTGCAGGCGCAGTGACCATGGCTGGCGGGACGGGTGTAACCGTATCGGGCACTTCGGTTGTCCCGGTCTATAACACCGGAGTATTCGTCGGAACGGTAGCCTCGGCTACCACAATCGCCCTCCAAGGCGTCTATACGTCCGGCGGCGTTGATCTCCCTGGATTTCAGTTCACCACAATCTCTTCAGGCAACGGAACCTTGTCGGCGGGTGCCATTGAAGGTGCGAATTTCACGGCGCTGGCGACCTCCGGAGCTACGGCCCTGACGACACGAACTGCAGCTCAGATGATTACGCAGGCCGGTCTTATCGTCGGTCAAAGCTACGTCCTCCGCGTCTACAACACCAATGCGGGAACGTTGACCTTGACGGGCGGTACGGGAGTAACGATCACAGGAACCGCGACTATCGCCACCAACGTTTTCCGTGATTACGGCGTAACGGTGACTGGGTCTGCTGCGATCACCCTGCAAAACATCGGTGCTGGTAACGCCACTTAATGACCTACCGTAAAAAACCGCAGATTGATTGTCCTATCTGCGGGCGTATGGCCGTTCTGTGCGGGTGTAACGATGAGTGAACTCCTTCAGGAGGCAGAACGAATACTGAAGGAGTTGGAGAGTCGGAAGAAACGAAACGCGATTGATCAGTATTTCCCCGACTCAGGACCATTGAGAAGGGAACTGTACAAGAAACATCTGGAGTTTTTCGAAGCCGGAAAGAAGTACACGGAACGCACCGCGCTGGCGGCAAACCGTATCGGCAAGACGCTAACGATTGGCGGGTACGAAACAACCCTCCATTTGACTGGGCAATATCCCGACTGGTGGCCCGGGAAGCGATTCGACCATCCGGTGGAATGGTGGGCCGGCGGAGATACCACAACGACCGTCCGCGACATCCTTCAGCTTGCCTTACTGGGACCGATAGGAGAATTCGGCACTGGCCTTATCCGTGGTGACTGCCTAATCGGAACCACAAATAAACGCGGTCTCGCTGACGCGGTTGAAAACATCTATGTAAGACATTCCTCGGGAGGTAAGTCAATCCTCCAGTTGAAATCTTACGATCAGGATCGTGAAGCATGGCAGGGGACTGCTAAACACGGAGTTTGGCTGGACGAAGAACCTCCTCTGTCGATCTATTCCGAAGCGTACATGCGAACCATGACGACAAACGGAATGATCATGAATACCTATACCCCCGTCGAGGGCATGGGAGACGTGACTCAAATGTTTCTGGATGCCGACAAGTCATCCGATAAATATCTGGTCATGGCGGGATGGAACGACGTTCCACACCTGTCGGAAGAACAGAAGAAAAAGTACCTAGAAGGCATCCCCTTGCATGAAAGGGAGGCGAGAACTACCGGTGTTCCGACCATCGGGGCCGGAAAGATTTATCCGGTTTCACTTGAAGACATCCTTTGCGATCCGATAAAACTTCCGGACTATTGGCCGAAGGGATATTCCCTGGACGTGGGGTGGAATCGAACTGCTGCATTGTGGGGCGCTCACGATAGAGACAGCGACATCCTCTATCTTTACTCGGAACATTACATGGGAGAAGCATCGCCCGCTGCCCATGCTTCAGCAATAAAAGCTCGCGGCGAGATGACCGGGTTTATCGATCCCGCTTCAAGGGGGCGTTCTCAGCATGACGGATCTCAGTTAATCCAGTTGTACCGAAACGAAGGTCTGACCCTGATCTTCGCAGACAACGCGGTTGAAGCCGGGATCTTCGATGTTTACCAAAGAATGATTTCGGGTCGGTTGAAGATTTTCAGGACCCTGACGAATATTCAGAAAGAACTCCCGATGTATCGGAGAGATGAGCACGGAAAGGTGGTCAAGAAAAATGACCATTTACTCGATTGTATGAGGTATCTCTGCCGATCTGTTTTGCAACTCGGCTATTCCAATAAAAAAGAAGGTCACTACGCCACGAACAATAGTGGTGTGACCTACCTAACCTCCCGACCACGAAAGGCATATTAATGGCTACGAAAAAACCGTCAATTGGACTGTATGACGATGCGAAATATCGCGCTGAAGACGACATGAGAACTTTGGCTCGCGCCAAGGAAATCGAGAACGACCGGAAGAGGATGGTGGCCGCGCAAAAGTGCGCCACGGAGAAGATCAAGGAAATGCAATCGGTCGTAGCAAAAAAACCTATGGCTAGAAAGAAGTAAATTGGCAGAAGAAGAAAAATCCTCTGGAAAGTTGAAAAACTACGCCACTGAATCATCCGTAAAAGAGAAGTGCTACAAGTTATATGCGCAGATCGTTTCTGGATTCAAAGAGGAAAAGAAAGATCAATCTGAATCCATCGATGAGTATTGGGACATCTACAACTGCGTTTTAGGTGAAAACCAGCAGTACGACGGCGATGCTCAGGTTTATGAGCCGATTGTGCACGATGCGATAGAGGCTCGTCGCAAGCGTTTCACTGGCATGACGTTTCCAAGTGTTGGAAACAATATCGAAGTGATTTCCGAGCAGGGGAATTCTCCCGGTGAAACTCTGGCGATTCTTCAGCGCCATGTTCGGGAGACCGATCTTCGGTCGGCTGTCTCCACGCTGTTCCTGAATGGCGACGTGGAAGGGCAATGGTCAATTATGCCCGACTGGAAGCGAAAAGAAAGAACCATCACCAGGAAAGTAAAAAAGACCATAGAAGGAACTGAGGTTTCGGACGTAGAAAAAGAAACCATCGTAGATGAAGGCCCGGATGTAACGATCATCCCGGCCCAGGATTTATGGGTATTCCCGGCCACGGTTTCCGATATTCAGGATGCGGAAATCGTATCGGTTGCCCTCCGACTTACGGAAGATGCCCTAGACGAAAAGGTAGAGGAAGGCGTATTCCTGAAGGCGGCGGTCAAGAAACTAGCCAAGGATGCCGGCGAAGATCAAGCCAAGTGGGCTCAGAAAGAAAGAAGTGGGGAGGCCGGAATAAAGATCAAGGCAGGTCAGAAGTTCGCTTTGATTTACATGGCCTTCGCAAAACTTAAATTGGACGGAAAGAAGAAGCCAGCCATTATCTACTTCGGTGGTCCGGACAATATTCTCGGTGTAATTGAGAACCCGTACTGGTCTCAGAAAATACCTATCATTTCAGAAGCCGTCGATAAGGTTGCTGGATCGTTCTGGGGTAAGTCGAAGGTTTCTCCCGTTGCGGCGCTTCAGTATCAACTTAACGACATTTCGAACATGGGCCAAGACTCTGCGATGTATTCGCTGATGCCCATCATCATGACCGATCCGCTGAAGAATCCTCAGTATTCATCGATGGTTCTTTCCATGGCCGCTATCTGGGCGACGAACCCGAACGACACGAAAATTGTCGACTTCCCGGCTCTGTATCAGCATTCCCTGACTATCAGAGGATCCATCAAGCAGCAGATCATGGAATCGATGGATGTCAATGAAACCATGCTTGGACGTGCTCCGGCTGGACGGAAAAATGCTCAGGCTATCGGACAGCAAAGCGCTGAAGCGATGGCGACCATTGGCGATGTCGTAAAGCGATTCGAGAATGGCGTCATGAACAAATTATTGGAGTGGTTCTATGAACTCGATCTCCAATTCCGGGAGGAGGATCTTCTCGTCGTTCAAGAAGGCGAGCATGGAATACAGTCCATCATTGAGAAGATCCCCCCCCAGCAGGCGGGAATCCGATATTGGTTCCATTGGAACGGTGCAGATAAGGCAATTGGAGCCCAAAACATTCAACAAATGATCGCCTGGATGAATGTGCTTAGAGGACTTCCTCCTCAGGTTTTGAACGGAAGAAAACTTGATTTGGGCAAGATGATCGAGTTCATTAATCAAGCGATTCTAGGGCCGACCATGGCGCAGAACGTCTTGATTGACGAAAGCCACAAGATGTCGATTCCTCCGGAAATTGAGAACGAGATCCTGCTTAACAATCTTCCCGTTACTCCATCTCCCATGGATGATGATCAGCATCACATCCAAGAGCACCAAAAGGCGGCTCAGCAGACGAAAGACCCAACCGGATCGTTCCGTAATCACATCATGGAGCACGTCAAGTCAATGCAGGCAAAACTCGCCCAGCAACAGCCGAAAGGGCAGCCCGGAATCCCGGGTGGGGCTGGGCCAGGGGTGGCCGGAACGCCTCGCCCAGGTTCGATACCGTCAGGACCAAGAGGAGTCGCTCAGCAACCCGCTGGAGCGATACACCAAGATCAAATGGCAGACGCGCAAGCAGGAATGCGCGGATAAAGGAAAAACATGATACCGAATCAAGCGGATCTGTTCGGCTACGCATTTGCGCCGAGCGGAGCGAATAGCTATTGCATTTCAGCCGTATCGACCGGAACTGGGACAGATACTCAAATTGTCTATTCCAAACAGTACCTCTTCAATAATCGAGGAACGGCTGATGTGTTCTTCGCATTCGGCACGGCCTCTGTTCCGGTGGTGATTCCGACCTCCGGAACTCCCGCAAATGGGATATGCCTTCCACCCGGAACGCAGACTTTCACCCTTCCATTAGGTACTACCCACGTAGGAATCATCTCCGCATCCGGAACGCAAACTGTCTACCTAACGCCGGGTGAAGGCGAATAACTCTTTAAAGGAAAATCATGACAACCGTCACAAATACCACACTCGGATACCCGAGCGCTCAATACAGCACAACCCGACCTGCCGATAACACGCAGACGATGATTGACTTGGCAAATACTATCAACTCAATCAATTCCCTGTTCACTAACGCTACGCTTATTGAGGACGCAATTACCGCCGGAGCGGGGGGAACTCAGGCTAATGCGGTAGCTATCAATTCGGGGATGTTTGTCCATCGCGTCTCTACGGTTGCGAGTGGAAACGATTCCATCAGCCTGCCGGCTGCGGTCGTCGGTGTTAAGCCCCATGTCATTGTCAATGCCGCTGCTTCGAACTCCATGCAGGTTTTCGGACTTTCGACAGACACGATCAACGATGTCACCGCATCAACCGGCGTCGCTCAGGCAGCAGGAAAGACAGCGATCTATTACTGCACCACTGCAGGGAAGTGGTATCGACTGCTCAGCGCGTAATAAAACAAGTTTCGTAGTGCAAGGAGCCGAAAGGCTCTTTTTTTTCGTCCGTAGTGCCCGATTAGCTCGCGTAACGAGCCACATCCGATCTCCGCACGTAATGCGGTCAACCGATTTGTCGCGTAACGACTCAAGAGGAATGAAATGGAAAACGAAGAATTTGATGTTGAAGCATTGAACGCTGGATTGAACGATACCCCCGTGGAATCGAGTGAAGAAACTGAAGTCGAGGAAGCCGAAACCGAGGAAATCACCGAGGAAACGGCAGATGAGGATCTTCACGAAGAGGAACACGAGCAGGTTCATACGACCGAAAAAGGATCGAAGGAGTCGAAGTCGCAACGTTATCAACGCCTTGCCAATGAAAGAACGGCAGAGCGCGAACAGCGACTTTTGGCTGAGCAGCGAGCACAGCTACTGGAACAGCAGCTTGAGGAAATCAGGCGGTCTCAACGACCGAATCAGGAAGAAGAAGACCTTGATCCGCTGGAAAAGTGGCAGAGAGATGCCAACAAAACATTGCAGCAAGTCCAAATGCGCCAACAGGACATGGACGATAAGTCTGCATTTCTATTTTCCGTTTCAAAGAACCCGGAAGAAGCCCAATACGTTGAACGCGTCGAGCAAGAACTCGCAAAGGCGCGAAAAAACGGATTTAACCCGCCCCGCGAACAAATCATGGTTGTCCTTATGGGACGTGACCATCGGGAGCAGTTGAAAAAGGCCCCGGCAATCAAGCGAGAAGCCACCGCTCGCGTGAAAGCCGCTACCGGAAAGCCTCTTGGTACGAAATCGAATGTGGCTCCATCCAAGTCCGAGAGCACGGAATACGACCGACTCAAGGACATCCCGCTATAAGCCGCCAAAGAAGGCGGCTTTTTTATTTGGAGATTTAAATGAGCAATGTAAATAAGTCGAGTAGCTTTAGCGCCGACATCAGTAATTACATCCAGAAAAAAGTCCTGCCTTTGGCTCAGCGCCAACTGGTTGCATTTCAGTTTGGCGTTCCCCTGACGCTTCCGAAAAACCGTGGCACGACTTACACCGCCACACGTTACTCTCGCATCAACCTTCCTAACGCTCCGTTGGCTGAAGGCGTGCCGTCTGTTGGCGAGATCATGCCTATCTCTCAGCAATCCGCCACTGCTCAGCAGTGGGGAGATTCGGTGTACATCACCGACGTGGATATGCTGACCATTGAACATGACCTATTCAAGGAAGGCATGCGAGTAACCGCTCTGCAATTGGCGGAAACTCTTGAGAGAAACACTCACAACGCTCTGATGTCGGGTACAAACATCGGTTTCGCGAACGGAAAATCGTCTCGTGCAAATCTGTTGGCAACTGACGTTCTCGGTGTTACCGAAGTAAACAAGGCGGTCGGCTCATTGAATACCGTTGGCGCTCCGAAATTCGGCGCTCGCGATTTCGAGGACGACAAGATGGAATTGGATGTCGTTCGTGGTGGAGGTAAGAATAAACCTCACTACGTATCGATCATCCACCCCTTGGTTGAGCAGGATCTTCGTTCGAATACCACCATGTCCAATGCATGGTCGTATAGCGATCTGGAAGTTCTGTACAACATGGAAGTCGGTGTATGGGGCGGTGTTCGTTTCACCTCCACCAACATGACCCCTTGGTACACTGGAGCTGCCTTGGTAACGGGTACTAGCTCCGGCGTCGGCACGTTCACCACCGCAAACTATCAGTTGTTCGTGACGGAAACTGACCCGGTGTTCGGCTATGAGCGCATCATCCACCAGTCATCGGGGAATATCTCGATGACCTCCGGTCAGGGCATGTCGGTGACGCTTCCGGCGTCTACGGTTGCGGGATACACCTTCAACTGCTACCTGTCTGCTGCGGCAGGTACTACACCCAATACGCTGGCGCTGTGCGCAAGTGTCCCGACAACGGGAGGTTTTGCGGGTTATGCCACTCAACTGACCGGTGGGACTACTGTCACTCTGACCGGCCCCGGACCTACCGTCGCATCTCTGCAAAACAGCGCAACTCCGTCGCTGGTGGCTCCCCTGCCTCCGGCAACCGGCGTTACGGTCTATCCGTCGTTCTTCATTGGTAAGGGTGCGTACGGCCAAGTCACGCTTGACAGTGCGCACTTCGAATACTTGAAAGATGCGGACAAGTCCGATCCACATAATCAACTGCGAGTCATCTCGTGGAAGATTTTCTACGGAACCATGATTCTTAATCAGGCTTTCTTCCTGCGTTTCGAGTCAGGTTCGAACTACTCCAACGTAATCACTACTGGTTCGTTGAGTTAATCCTAGGCTACTAGGCAATCAAGGGAACCCCTAACCGGGTTCCCTTTTTTATTCCGAGGAAAACATGGAAGACAAGAAAACTCTCTCCCTTAAAAAGGAGAAGGAACCCGAGGTAAGCCCCGACATTCAAGCGCAACTGGATGAACTGGCAGAACTTCGTGCCGAAAAACTGGCAAGAGAAGAAGCTGAGGCGGATCGTATCAAGGCGAACGAAGCGGCTGCATCTCAGGTAACCATCAATATCCCCCCCGCCGGCGGAAAAAGCATTCGTTACGGCGGTCGAGAGTTCTTCCATGGGATGACCTATTCGGTTCCCAACGATGTGAAGTGGGGACTTGAGGAAGTAACGAACCGACTTTGGGCTCATGAAGCATCCCTGCATGAATCCGAAAACAAAGGCCGCAAACAGCGCCGCGCTTACGTCCAACAATAAGGAGAATTTCAATGAACGACAAAAAACCCGGTTATCTGTTTCAAGCATCGATGCAGGTAGGAGAAGGCATCGCCCTGACCGTCAGCGGAAATCTTCCAGAAGGCGCATCGACTGGAGACATGGTATCCGAAATGGACAAGGTGCTTGCCGCTCTCGAAAAGCAGAATGTCAAGCGCATGAAACTCCCGGCAGTGAAGGGGAGCCTTCAAGATCAGAAAGACGCTCTTTCTAGGACGAAGGACCAACTTGAAAAGCTCAAGTTTCAAGAGCAGGGACGAAAACTCAATTCTGGCGAAAAGGCTCAGATGGAAACCTGCACTCAGCAGATTGAGCGCCTTACCTACCAAGTCGAAAAGGGTGAAGAAATTCTGGCCGCGCTGGAAAAAGAAGCTGCGTAATGCTGACCAGTACCCAAATCATCAGCCTGGCATGTTCTATCGCCAAGGTTCCGGGAATGACGACTCAGGCGGGGCAGTTCATGAACGCCCGCCTGATTCAAATCGCTCTGGATCAGGATTTGGACATCATCAGACGGACGACAACCATCCAGATGATTGCGGGTACTTCAACCTACAACCTCCCCGCCAATTACCTGCGTGCGCGGGAGGTTTTTTATAACGTGAACGGTCAGGTATTCGAGCCGAATCAGATCAGCCTTGAAGATTACGATGGACTGTTCAATGGTCCGGGAGAGCAGGATTATCCGTACTACTACGCAACGGATATAGCGCAGTCTCCTCCCACGATCATTCTCTATCCGTCACCGGTAGTTTCCGCTCCATTGACTGTGCGGTACATGGACAACCTGGTGGAGATCACAAATCCGGAAACGTCCTCGACTATTCCATGGTTTCAGGATCAACTATTGTTGATCAAGATGGTAGCTGAAGACTTGATGGACATCGCCGATGATACTCGTGCGAACGAATTTTCAGTAAAGAACGACGACAAGTTCAGACGCCTTCTTCAGATGGCCAACGACAAAGAGAATCGCGCCATTTCGGTCAAGAAAGACCCGCAGACGTTCCGCTCGGTTCGATTCGTCAAGCCGACAAAATTGCAGGGCGATTAATGGCGATTCGGAATTCCCTTCCGGTCACGTTTATTCCATCGGGGCTAACGGATGCGGTGGATCAGGCGTCTTCATTTCCTGGGGCATGTCAGTCTTTGTCGAACCTGATATTCGACAGGCAGAACAGAGGAGCAGTCATTGCGAGGCCGGGAGTTTCCTTGTCCACTTCATTTCCCGGATTCTCAAGTCCGGGAGTGGTTTCTGCTCAGTTGTCGGTCGGGACAAGAATTTATGGATTGATAGGCACATCCAGAAATTCCGGCATGGATGAGCCATTTTGTTACGACACTGCTTCAGGGATGTTTGTCACAGTAGCCAACGTGCTATCGACTAATGTGCCCGCTACTCAGCCAACGTCTGGGACATGGAATCCTCCGACGATGGATGTCATCGGCGGAAGGGTAGTGGTAACGCATCCCGGATTCTCGGGAAGTAATTACATCGGCTGGTTCGATATTTCCGGGTTCGTTATAACGCCCACGGCAACGACCACTTCAACGAGTGCAACCTTAACTTCGGTCAGCTCAACGACAGGCGTATTGCCGGGGATGATCGTAACCGGAACAGGGGTTCCGGCGAATACAACGGTAGTATCGACAACTGCATCTACGATTGTGATGAGTAATCCGGCCAGCGCATCGGGGACAGTAACGGTAACAGTTACAGGAGGATCTTTCGCGGCACCTCAGTGGGGAGCGGGGAATACAACGACCAATGAACTTCCATCCGTTCCTATTTGGGTGGCTCAGTTCTTCGGTAGAGCCTATTACGGATGTGCGAATCAGGTACTTTTCTCCGACTCGCTTTCTCCTCTAACGATAAGCAATACGAACTTCGCTGCATCGTTGACTCTGGGAGATACGACAAATTCGACCGGAGCGGTTGGACTTCCATCCAATGCGTCATCGCAAGGAATTCTTCAGTCACTCATCGTTTTCAAGGCAGGTTCGGTATATCAGATTGTCGGAGATATTACTCTATCCGGTTCCGCAGCATTATCTTTGAACGAGATTGCGGATAACGTTGGATGCAGTATGCCGAGGACTGCCCAATCGACTCTGTATGGGGTGGTGTTCATCGGATCGGATGGACCAAGGATAGTAGATTTAGGAGGGCAACTTCAATACCTGAAGAGGAATTCAGATGTTTCTCCCGATATTGCGGCTCCATTTTCTAATGCTACCGACCCAACTCGGGCATGCGCCGCATACAACAACGGAATTTATAGAATCGCCTTAGACACAATCTCCAAGGGCGCTAATACCTTTGGAGTTCCTGTCTCGGCGGCGGACTATTGGTTTGACTTTCTGTTCTCCAGATGGAATGGGATTCATACCTTTCCTTACCATTCGGCAGTCCCGGTGGGAACGTCTTTTTATCTTGCATCGAATACCTACCCAGGTAAGTTGTTCAAGTCCGATGTAATTCCGTCGCCTTCAACAGCCTATTTGGACAATAGTGCAGTTTATCTGTGTTCCATGTTGTCGTCGTCAATGCCTCAATCCGATCCGATGAAGGTAAAGGCGATTGTCGAGTCAACCATCGAGTTATCAAGTTCGTCATCAAGCATCGTCTACACGATCGTTGCATATAACGATCAGTACTCTCTTCTATCTACATTAAATCTTTCGGTCCCGGGGTCTGGAGCGGCATGGGGAGTATCGAAGTGGGGTTCTTTTATTTGGTCATCGAATGCATTGACTACCCATCCTTACACCATGCCGTGGCCTAATCCGATTGTTTTCAAGAAGATGATTTTGTCGGTTTCTACTTATTCCGCGCAAAACGTTTCGATCAGAGAGATAGACATGCGGTATCAGGAACTTGGATATACCAATACACCTTAGGAAAAAATGGACGATCAATTTAAAGAAACATCCGAAAGTCGAAACTTGATCAAGCAAAGCGATGATTTTTTCAGGCATGTGGGGAACATATTCATCAAGCGTATGTATTTCGACTTTGAAGAAAATCCGGACCACCGCGAAGCTATCGGTCACTCTCATGACTACGAACATACGACATTGCTTGCTTACGGATCTCTTCGGGTTGAGTGCGATGGAGAGACCAAGGAATATGAGGCTCCGGCTTTTATCGACATAAAAGCAAATTGCCATCACAGGTTGATAGCGTTAGTTGATAAGACGATGGCTTATTGCATCCACGATACGCGAGGAATGGATATTGACGACATCAGCCGTCCCTACGTGGGAGAGGTGAAGTGAAAAATTTCATGAAAGTCGCTCAAGGAGTGGATGTCATCCCATTGCTTTTAGAGATTCATCGGCAACCAGAATTATGGAATAAGAACCCGTGCCGATTATCAAAAGTCGGTCCTCATCATGAAACACAGGATATGTTCCTCCGATACAAGGACGAAACGGAAAACGTGAAGACGGGTGACTGGTCGAATTTCAGCGATGAGCATATACCGGACTGGAATAAGACTATCGACTTTCTCCCATCTTCAAAGAAGATTATTTTCGACTTAATGCACCGCGTCGGTGGAGAGATGCTTGGCGGGGTATTTGTCTACAAAGTGGAACCGGGTAAGCAGATTTATCCACATGTCGATAAAGGTTGGCACGCCTCCTTCTACGATAAGTTCAATGTCTGCCTCCAAAGCAATCAAAACGCGGCCTTCATATATGACGATGAGTCAATGGTTCAGTCTCAGGGCGATATTCACCTTTTTAGAAACGACACCACTCATCGAGTGATTAATGAAGGTAAAGATGACCATATCGTGATGACGGTCTGTATTCGACTTGACAGAGGGTATCGGGTTCCATGGAGCCCGGATGTATTCTCCCTTGAAGAATCAGTAAGGAGTATGTGATATGCCAGCAGCATGGGTAAGTGCAGCGGCAGCTGTATATGGTGCCACTCAATCTGGAGGAGGTGGAGGGAGTGGAGGAAGTGGAGGATCCGCTTATGTTCCTCCAAACCAGGCAGGCATGGCACAAAACTTCCAAACTGACTACGGAGCTTATCAGGGTCAGGTAGATGGATTCGGGGCTCAGATCACCCCTTACGCAGCCGGGACTTTTCAGAATCTTTACAACAACCCTTACTCATCACAATTTCAGACGGCAGCCAATGAAGGTGAGCTCTCCTACCTTAACGGAGCAAAGAATTCAAAAAATGCTTCGAAAACTTCATTCACCGCTGGAAACCAGATATACCAAAACGCATTTGATCCACAGTCAACTCTTTATAAACAAAATCTTCAGCAATTGACTGATTCGACCAGAGCAGCAGAATACTCAAGGGGGATTCAAACTTCGCCTTATGGAGCGGCTATTGAAGGGAATGTTCTTGGAAATTTCCAGAATGATTGGAATAACCAGCAGTTGCAAAGGGAAGTTTCCGGTATTGGAGCGATGAATAGTGCGAATAATGCCGGACAAAACTTAGGATCAGCATCGGGGCAGATGTATGTCCTGGGAGGTCAGGCCCCTTACTCTGCTAACAATGCCATCTACAATGATCAGAATTCTGCCATTGGTGGTTATTACGGGGCAATTTCTCCGTATCTAAGCGGTCTCCAACAATTACAGTCTAATGCACTTTCATATAACAACTATGGCCAAGGAGCCCAGAGTCAGGCATTTAATCAGGGACAGGTGAATCTTCAAAACCAGCTAAATGGAATTCAAGGATGGTCAAATGCCGCATCCGATTTCGGAAAGGCATACAAGAACTGGAATACCCCTACTCCCACTCCGGAGGGGAATAGTTCTCCATCAACATTCGATCAATATACATCTGATTCAAGTTGGGATTAATGGAATACGTGTGTTAGAACATTTGAAGCGATAGGTAAAGTCATGAATCTAGGTCTTGTCGGGCAATATGTCGGCGCTGCCGAAAGAGGTCAGGAAGATTACCAAAACAGGCAGCAGGCGCTCGTCCAAAAACAGCAGGCCAATGAACTCGAAGCGCTGAAACTTCAGGACTACAAAAGGCAGCTTGCGGCACAGCAGCAGGCCATGCAGGATCAGAAGTCAGGGAACGACCTGTGGTTCAAGTATTTCCAATCGGGAGGGCAGAATCCTCAGACCATACCTCCTCCTCCTGCTCAACCTCCCGCTCCGGGTCAAGCATCCATCCCTATGGTCAATCCTGCTCAGACAGTGCAGAAATCCGACCCAAGGCAGGCATTGGCAAAGGGTTTGAAGGAACGTGCCGATTATCTTCAGACCATTACCGATCCTCAGGAGCGACAGTCGTTCGTTAACTCCGTCTTCGGAAACATCGCTTCTATGCCGAACCCGAAGGCTAGGGATGAACTGTCCAAGGCTTGGTCTAACGTGGTTCAACAGTCATCGCAAAAGGTAGCTCCTTACAAATCGATGAATGGAGAGTCCGCGCCTCAACAACCTCAAGCTTCCCAGATCCCTCAGCCTCCAAAGATGAGCCTGGAACAGGTGGCTCAGTGGGCCGTGAAGAACGGGGTAACGAATCCGAATCAGTTTTCTGCGTTCTTGGACAAGGCTCAGGCATTCATGAGTAACGATGCCAAGGTAGAGGCGTCTTACTGGAAGCAGCAGTATCAGAATCAGATCCTCCAGCAAAATCAGCAAAAGATAGACCAAAAGGCTCCTTTGGTTGGCGCTCAGGTAGAAGACATTAAGAGCAAGGTCGAAGATCGTCCTCGTCGCACCGAAGCCCTATTCATGAATGCCGCATCGAATTCCAGGAAGGCAGACGCAATGGCTGGAAATGCGAATGGACCTACAGACAAGGGCGCGGTTGAGGCCGCAACATGGAATTATCTTTTGAAGGGAACCAACCCGCCGGCAAGAGGTGGTCTCTATCAAGCAACAATGAAGAATGTTGCTCAAGTCGCGAAAGAAAACGGCATGTCCGTTCAGGAACTTACATCCGCTTCCGCCGACGTGAAGACGAAACTCTCTGCCAAACGCAATTTCGAAGTGAGAACACAAAATCTTAGCAGGGCGGAGAATCAACTCGACAGGGAAATTCCAGTTATGGAAGACGCCATGTCGAAACTTGACCTCCCTAGCATTCCTGCCGCCTCACGCGGGAAGATTTGGGCATTGCGCGAAATTGGCGATCCTAATGTAACGAAATTGGATCAGGCCGCCAAGGCTGTTTTCAATGAGTTCGAAGGAATCATCACCGGAAATCCTGGGGCACTCAATGTTCAGGATGTGCAGGCTTCAAAAGAGGCATACAAAGACGCGCAGACTCCTCAGCAGATGAAGGCTGCAATTGAAGGTATGCGTCGCATTATCCAGAATGCCAAGGGTTCTAATGACCAAACGCGAGAAGAGATCATGTCCGGAATTAATGATGAATTCTCAAAAAAGAAGGGGCTGGTTTTCTCCAGCGCCTCCGAACTTCAACAGGCGATCAAGGACGGAAAGATCAAGAAGGGAGATACCTTCAATGACCCCGATGGAATCCAGCACGTGGTGAACTAATGGCAAACTACGATTTCGGCGCAATCGCCTCTCCTGTTAAGCGTAGTTCCAAGTACGACTTCGGGGAACTTGCATCTCCTTCCGGTACGGCCAAACAGGAATCTCGCGGACCTAAAGGTCCGATAGGGGATATTCCTGCCGACTATGGATACGTAGAGCCGAGTATTGATAAAAAGAAACCTTCTATAGGAGACCGAATTGCCGGTCCATTCGAAACGGCAACTACCATGGCAACCGCTCCCATTGGGATGGCTGTAGGAGCGGTACTTAGCCCCACTGAAAAGGCGCTGGATTACATAAGCGGGAAGAAGAGTACGGACCCTGACGCACCTTCCGGCAGTATCCCGGATAGATTCTCCGCTATATCGAATAGATTCACCTATTCACCCAGATCGGAATCCGGGAAGAATGAGGTTGAGGAGGTAGGGAAATTTATTGACGATAGCGGAATTATCGCGGTGCAGCCGGAATTGGGAGTCGTCGGAGAATTAGGGTCTGCGGCTCGCGTGGCAAATTACGGGAAGATCGGTCAGGCGGCAAGATCGGTTGCGTCCAAGGTCGCTGACAGCCCTGAGGGAGAACTGTTGAAAACAGGGGCATCGAAGGTGTCCAATGCAGTAAAAAGTATCCCCAGAGCGATCAAACCAGATCCCCAAACAATGGAACTGGTTAAAAAGGCCCAGTCCTTTGGGATAC
>Ga0134125_10002662_pt1 | contig 21046 bp, 19 predicted proteins | sample KB31751_FD_96464 | JGI IMG/M metagenome (GOLD analysis project Ga0134125, IMG submission 96464) | Terrestrial soil microbial communities with excess Nitrogen fertilizer from Kellogg Biological Station, Michigan, USA - KB3-175-1 | ecosystem: Environmental > Terrestrial > Soil > Unclassified ... | reverse complement strand
TGGCGCGAGATATTCAGGCGCACTTGCGTGCCCTTGATCGCCTGCCAGAAATCGACATTCAATCCATATTCGAGATCCGCGCCCCGTTCCGGAGCTTGCGCGTGGCCTTTCTTGCCGCCGAAAAACTGACTGAAGATATCGCGGAATCCAAAACCGCCCTCTTCGAAATTCTCGGCGCCCGCGCCTCCCGCTTTCGTACCGGCCTGCTTTTGAAATTCGCTGAAATCGAAACCGCCGAAGCCCATCCCTCCCTGTCCGTTGCCCGCGCCCGGATGTGGCGGCACGTTTTCGGAATAGAATCCGTATTGATCGTAGACTTGGCGTTTCTTCTGATCGCTCAGAACGTCATAGGCTTCCTGAACTTTCTTGAACCGCTCTTCGGCCGCTTTGTCGCCAGGATTCAGATCGGGATGGTACTTGCGGGCGAGGCGCCGGTACGCTTTGCGAACACCGTCCGCATCGGCCGAACGCGCCACGCCCAGCGTTTCGTAATAATCCTGTTTGGCAGGCATACATCTCCCCATGTCAGAAACGGCGGCTGAAGATCCAGCCGCCGTCCCTCTCTTCCACCGCTATCCAAAAAAGGCGGCGCTTACTTCTTATCGTCGACGTCGACAAACTCGGCATCGACAACGTCGTCCTTAGGCTTCTCCTGTGCCGATTCCGGACCGGCCTCCGGAGTAGGACCGGCCGCGCCGTTCGGACCGCCGGCGCTCTGCGATTTGTACATCGCTTCGGCCAGCTTGTGACTCGCCTGGGTCAGTTTGTCGGTCGCGCTGTTCAGCGCTTCGAAACCGCCCTCCGCCATGGCCTTCTTCACGTCCTCAACTGCCGTTTCCACGTTCTTTGCGTCGTCGTCCGAGATTTTGTCGCGATGTTCTTTCAGCATCTTTTCAACGTTGTAGACCATCGAGTCGGCTCGGTTTCGCGCCTCAATCTCGTCTTTCTTCTTCCGGTCTTCCGCCCCGTGGGATTCGGCATCGCGGGCCATCTTCTCCACCTCGTCCTTGCTCAAGCCGGACGAAGAGGTGATGGTGATCTTCTGTTCGTTGTTCGTGGCGCGGTCTTTTGCCGTGACGTTCAGGATTCCGTTCGCGTCGATGTCAAACGTTACCTCCACCTGCGGAACGCCGCGCGGAGCCGGCGGGATGCCGACCAACTGGAACACGCCCAGCATCCGGTTATCGCGAGCCATTGAACGCTCGCCCTGGTAGACCTTGATTTCCACCGACGTCTGGCTGTCGGCCGCGGTCGAGAATACTTCGCTCTTCCGGGTCGGAATCGTTGTATTGCGCTCGATCAGCTTCGTGAATACGCCGCCAAGCGTCTCAATACCAAGTGATAGCGGAGTTACATCAAGCAGCAGCACGTCTTTCACTTCGCCGCCCAGAACGCCGCCTTGTACCGCAGCGCCCACCGCAACTACTTCGTCCGGGTTCACGCTTTTGTTCGGCTCTTTGCCAAAAAGATCCCGAACCATTTGCTGCACTTTCGGCATACGCGTCGACCCGCCGACCAGCACAACTTCGTCGATCTGCTGCGGGGTAACCCCGGCATCCTGAAGCGCCTGCTTACACGGTCCGACACTACGTTGCAGAATATCGTCGATCATCTGTTCGAACCGCGCGCGCGTCAGTTTAATGGTCAGGTGCTTTGGCCCGCTCGCGTCTGCCGTCAGGAATGGGAGGTTAATTTCCGTCTCGAGCAGTGTCGATAGCTCGATCTTCGCTTTCTCGGCCGCTTCTTTCAAACGTTGCAAGGCCATCTGGTCCTTGGAAACGTCCACGCCCTGATCTTTCTTGAACTCCTGGATTAACCAATCGATCACGCGCTGGTCGATGTTGTCGCCGCCAAGGTGCGTGTCGCCGTTGGTTGACTTCACTTCCACTACGCCGTCGCCCACTTCGAGAATCGAAATGTCGAACGTACCGCCGCCGAAGTCGTAGACCGCGATAGTCTCATCTTTCTTTTTATCGAGACCATAGGCGAGCGCGGCCGCTGTCGGTTCGTTGATGATTCGCATCACCTCGAGCCCCGCAACCTGGCCGGCATCTTTCGTCGCCTGGCGCTGGGCATCGTTGAAGTAGGCTGGCACGGTGATCACGGCCTTCGTGACCTTCTCGCCCAAATAGGCTTCCGCCGCTTCCTTTAACTTGCCCAGAATCATCGCCGAAATCTCGGGCGGCGAATACTTCTTCCCCTGGATCTCCACGCGGGCATCGCCGTTTTCGCCCGCGACGGCCTTATAGGGAACCAGTTTCATCTCTTCGCTGACTTCATTGAAGCGGCGGCCCATAAACCGCTTGATCGAATAAATGGTGTTTTCCGGGTTTGTGACGGCCTGCCGTTTCGCAACTTGGCCAACCAGGCGCTCTCCGCTCTTGGTGAAAGCCACCACCGAGGGCGTGGTTCGACCACCTTCCTGGTTCGGGATCACCGCCGGCTGTCCGGCTTCCATGACCGCGACAACCGAATTCGTGGTTCCGAGGTCAATTCCGATAATCTTACTCATGTGATGATTCCTCCGCCAATGCATTCGGGGCGCATGCGCCAAGCCCGCAATGATCGGCTAGCATTTAGCACATGTCCATTATCGAATGTGAGCCTTAGGTTGTCAACTTGCCTTCAAAGATTTTTTGTAGGTATTTCCGTCACCCTTGCTTTTGCCGGACTGGGCCACTCCGCCTCCCTGACCATTGCAGCCGCCTCCGATCTAGCCAGCGCTGAACGTGATCTGACTAACTCTTTCCAGCGTACTCACCGCAATGATTCCGTTCGGTTCGTTTTTGCGGCCAGCGGCGCGCTCCGGCAGCAGATCGCCAACGGGGCCCCGTACGATGTATTCTTGTCCGCCAATGCGGCCTATATCGACCAATTGGCTTCGAACCGCAAAATTCTGCCGGACACTGCGGTGGTCTATGCCCATGGCCAGTTGGCGGCGCTTTGGCGTGACCACAAACTCCATGACATCAACGATTTGATTCAGAATTGGGTTCGCTTCGTCGCGCTAGCCAATCCCAAGCTGGCGCCCTATGGGCTCGCCGCACAGCAATCGCTTAAGCACGCCGGCCTATGGGCCAAACTCCGTCCCAAGATTGTCTTTGGGGAAAATGTCCGGCAAACGCTTCAGATGTTCGATAGCGGCAATGCCGACGTGGTGCTGACCGCCTACTCGCTCATGGTGAAGCGTCCAGGTGTCCAGGCGATTCCCGAAAACTGGCACCAGCCCATCCTTCAGAAAGGCGGGGTTGTCGCGGCGTCTCACGAAGCGAGCCTCGCCCGGGAGTTCCTGGCTTTCCTGCAAAGCCCGGCGGGCGCCAGCGTCCTTAGAGCCCACGGACTCTCCCCTGTTGTGCGCCATTAAGGTGTCGCATCCCCACTACCTCGGCTATTGGCCGTAACGTTTGAAACCGAGCCGGGAGCGTAAGCGACCCAACAGCGAAGCTCGAATTGATCCGAAGCGAACCGCCACGGTTCATCTTGGGTCGCTTACGCTACCGGCTCAGATTCGGGCGTTGCCGCGCCACTCATAACAAAAACCGCCACCCAGCCTGAAGGGCCGGATGGCGTCTTCGCTGAAAGTGAAACGCTAGCTACTTGCGGGAAGAATATTTATTCAGCACATCCAGGAAGCCTTGTGCTGCTGCGGGCGCTTTCACGTGTCCCATAACAATGGTCTTGTTGTTTATGTCGCTCCCATAGAGCGCCTTGTTCGCCTCATTGTCCTCTCGTAGAGTAGAGCCGCTGAGTGATAGGCCTGCAAATACGCCGCGCTGGCGCGAGTAGGTCAGAATCTGCGCGTGCATCATCGCATCCGTCATTGCGGAGGAGTCGCGCCCGACCGGACCAGCGGCCACCGAAGCGTCTCCGCCGAGCGTGAATTGACTCTTCAGCAGCTTGTTTGCTCCCTCGCGATTCATTACGAGCATGACCACATCGGTTTCGGCTCCACCGATCAGGAATCCGAAGCTGCCGCCTTCCGCCCGAACGCCGCCGGGCGCCGACCAGCCCACGCCGCTCGTTTTACGGCAGGAGAAAAAGCCTCGTCCGTACTTGGCGGCGACAATAAATCCGCCCTTCTTCATGTTGGGAATCACGATAACGCAAGCAGCCTTCGAAAGCAGATCCTGAGGAATGCCCTTATCCGGCGTCTGCATGATTTGACGCATTACCTCCGTAGCGGCCTGAAGTCGCTGCGCTGCCTCGCTTTGGGCAAAAACGGGCGCCGCCACGAAAGCCGAGAGCAGCAATACAACAAACTTTTTCATAGAAATGATCCTCCTCAGGGATCGCTTAATTCCTGCGCAATCCCACCCGCATTGTAGACGTCTGATAGTTAAAAGTTCAGACATGCAATATTCTCTTCGATTTCTCCCCGTTTTAATAGCTGCCGTGCTGGTGATAGAAGCCGCGATGCCGGCCGGATCTCTTAACTCGGCAAATCAAAAAGTAACCGCGATTCAAAAGAATCGTTGGCCTTCCAGCGGCGCGATCGCGTTTAGCGTACCTGAGTTGATCGCGCTCGGAATGGAACAGGCGAATCGGAACCTACCGGGCGTCTTGTCGAAGCCGCAACTTCACCTGGCGAGCGGCGCCGCCACGGCAACGGCGCTTGTCGATTTCGATAAGCTCGAACAACTACGAGGGCAAAGCGGTTCCTCCTCAAACTGGCTGGTTTCGAAGATGTTGAAGGGCCAACGCGAAGTAAGTGTTTCGGCGGATATTACTTCCGGCGGAGGAAAAATGACCGTGCATCCGTCCCGGGTGTCCATAGCGGACGTTGAAGTAAGCGGTTCAACGCTGGATATGCTCATTCAGAATTTTGTCACTCCGCATTACCCGAATGCGGTGATTAATAAGCCGTTCGCCTTGCCCAATCATGTGAGCCGTATCGACGTCAATCCGGCCGCGGCGGTCGCCCGCCGGAAGTAACGCTCACGGTAAAACGATGCTCTCGGCGGCGATCCGGGCGAGACGTAGGCAATCGGGAATTCCCACGCCTTCATACGCATTTCCAACAAGAGCGAGTCCAGGGTGCGCGGCAACGAGTTTTTGTATTCGATTACGACGCGCATTGTGCCCGACAACGTATTGCGGCATCGAAGCCGGCCAGCGGTGAAGAGTGTGAAAGGTCGGTTCGGCGTCAATTCCCATAAGCCTCGCAAACTCCCGTTTGACTACTGATAGGATCTGTTCGTCGCCACCGAGCATCAGGCCCTCGGCATCCTGGCCCACGATGAATCCTCTTAGCGCTATGTAGCCTGCCGCGATTCTGTTCGGGAATTTCGTGTTGATCCAGGTACACGCGGCAAGCTGACGCCGCTCCGGACGCGGAACCAGGAAACCGAAGCCATCGAGAGGGTGATCGATCGATGCCTTGCGGTAAACAACGACTACGGTGATAGCCGAAGAGTAGGGTATCTGCGCCAGTTCGGAGGTAAGTTCCACATCGGCTCGTTCTAAAATGCGCGCGGCGGAGGGCGCCGGCAAAGCAATAATGACGCGGCGATAAGTTCCCCAGCCGTTGTTGACCCGAACGCGCCACCCGCGCGAATCGTGTTCCATGGCGGTCGCCTCTCCGGAAACTACTGTGGCCGCTGGGGAAGTCGCGCGATGAATCGCATCCGTCAGCGTCTGCATGCCGTGGCGGAACGAGAGAAAGAGGCTGCCCGTTTGCTGCTTACGTTCGCTGCGCACCGCGCGAATCAGGCTGCCATAGCGGCGCTCATATTCCAGAAACCGCGGGAGCACGCTTGCAGCGCTTAAGTTTCTGGCATCGCCGCCGTAGACGCCGGTTAGCAGTGGCTCGGCTACCATGTCCAACACGGCGTCGTCGAAGTGGTCTCGGACAAATTCGGCGATGGAAACATCCGTGGTCCGCTCACGCGCCTTCTGATGGCGTTCGCGGAGAAAGCGCTGTTTCGTCGAGGCGCCGAACAGAGGAGAAGCCAACGCGGCGCGCATGTCGGCTGGAACCATCATCGCCATGCCTTTCGGCATAGGGACAAGGCCGCCGTTTTTTACCAAGAAAATCCTCCGGTTGTCCTCATTTGCGCCGATAACTTCTTCGCTTAAGCCCGGTATCTGTTCAGCGAGTTCGGTGACTGCCGGCTTTGCCGCGATATAGCTGTCGGGACCGGCTTCGAGCGCGCAGCCCTGAACGGCGTCCGTTCGGATTAGGCCGCCCAGGCGAGGCTGCTTTTCGACAATTGTGGAAGCGATGCCGCGCCGCGAAAGGAAATAGGCTGAAGCAAGACCGGAGATTCCGCCGCCCAGGATGAGAACATCGGTCACGTCCGCGACTACACGATCCCCGTGGGGTTCGAGAGCGTGCCAATGGCGGCGCACTCGATTGTTACGCAGTCCCCCGGCTCCAGCGCCGCTGATTCTTCCACGATGATCCCGGTCCCGGTGCAAAGGACGGTTCCGCCTGGAATGGAATTGCACCGGCGCAGGTAGGCGACGATATCTTCAATCTTGCGGTTCATACGGGAGGTCGATGTCGAGCCTTCGAAGATGGTCTTCGCGCCCCGCTCAATCCGGCACGTCAGTGTCAACGAATACGGATCTTGCAATTCGTCCGACGTGACGATCACCGGCCCCAAAGCACAACACGCCGTGTACACCTTCGATTGCGGCAGGTACAGCGGATTCTCACGCTCGATGTCCCAGGCCGATACGTCGTTGGCAAGGGTGTAGCCAAGCGCCTCCCCTTGCGAATTGAGAATAACGGCCAGTTCCGGCTCGGGAGCGGTAAATTTCGAATCGCTGCGGATTCCGATGCCGCCCCGGTGTCCCACGCAGTGTCGCGCCGTGCCCTTGAAGAAGATTTCGGGGCGTTCCGCGCCGTAAACCTGAGCGTAAAAGCCCTCACGCGTGCCATGCTCGGCGTCGCGAAACGACGAGCTCGCCTCGTAAGTGCAGCCGGCAGCCCACACTTCCGCCGGTGAAATTGGAATGGCGAGCTCGGCTTCGATCGGCGACGAAGCATGGCTCAGCACGAACTCAGAAAGGCTCTGGCCGGATGCTTCGGCGCGCTGGATAACCTCCACCAGACTCCACGGTTCCGATACCGGCCGCACACCCCAGGAGCCTTTCAGGCGCGCGTTCCGATTTTCCACAATGACAGCAACAAGGCGGTCGCCTTGACGAATCTGGGCTAGTCGCATGAGTCAGTATTTGAGATAAACAGTCTTCAGATCGCTATAGAATTCCATCGCCGCGGGGCCTTGCTCTTTGGGCCCGAAGCTGGATTCTTTCGTGCCGCCGAACGGCAATTGATATTCGACGCCGGCGCTTGGCAGGTTCACTGTCAAAAGCCCCGCTTGCGCGCCGTAAATGAAATCAAAAGCGCGGCTGAGGTTCGTCGTTTGAATGGAGGACGAAAGGCCGAACGGGATATCATTGGCAATTCGCAGCGCGTCCTCGAAGTCTTTCGCGCGAATAACCGAGAGCACGGGGCCGAATATTTCCTCTTGGGCGATGCGCATATCGGGAGTCACGTCCGCGAAAATCGTCGGTTGGAAGAAATAGCCTCTGTCGTACGCGCCCCCCGTGAGGCGGCGCCCGCCGACCACCGGGGCCCCTGCTTCCTTGGTGCCGATCTCGCAATAGCGGATATTAGTTTCGAGCTGTTTCTGATCGATCGCCGGACCGATCTGTATGCCGGAGTCCATCCCGTTGCCGACTTTCAACTGGCGCGTCCGTTCGATCAGCGCTTCAAGGAACCGGTCGTAGATCGCTTCTTCCACAATCACGCGGCTGGTGGCCGTGCATTTCTGTCCGGTCGAAAAGAAAGCGGCGTTCACCGTATTCTCGACGGCGCTCTTGAAATCGGCGTCCGCAAGCACAATCGTGGGGTTCTTGCCGCCCATTTCGAGTTGAATCCGCAGTCGGCGCTTGCTCGCTTCGCCGTGTAGCCAGTGGCCGATCTCGGTGGAACCAGTGAAGGAGACGCCTTTCAACGGTTTGGCATTCAGCAGAGCCGTTCCAAGCGATCCCCCGCTGCCCGCAATAAAGTTGACGACGCCTTTCGGAATTCCGGCATCGTGGCAGGCTTCGACAATCCGCCACGCGCTGAGCGGAGCCGCCGATGCGGGCTTGAGAACCACCGTATTGCCGCAGATCAGCGCGGGCGCAAGCTTCCAGGCCGGGATGGCGCTCGGGAAGTTCCAGGGCGTGATGAGCCCGACGACGCCCAGCGGCTTTCGCAGCGCGAACATGTGTACGCGCTCCCGCTCGGAAGGGACCAGCATACCGGGAAACCGCGAGCCTTCACCCGCGAAATATCGGAAGATGTTGATGGACCGCCGCACTTCTCCCTTCGATTCGGGAAGGGTCTTGCCCTCCTCGCGAGTCATGTCTTCTGAAATCTGTTCGAAGCGCTGGTCGAGCAGGTCGGCCACTTTGTAAAGATAATTTCCGCGCGCCGGGCCCGCCAGCCGGGACCACGCTGGAAAAGCGGTCTCCGCGGCGTTTGCGGCGGCTTCCATGCTGGCGCTCTCGCCGGCAGTAAAGACGCCGACCACTTCATCGGTGTTGGCTGGATTGCGATTCTCAAATGTCTTCGAGCCGCCGGCCCATTGCCCGTCAATGTAGTTATCGAATCGTTTCATGGTTCAACAACCATAGTCGCAAGAAAGCATGTCATATTTTGGCCGCAAATCCTGAAGCTGAGCCGGGAATGTCAGCGACTCACCTTTAACAAAGCTCGCGCCGCGGGTTCCCGTCAAAACTTCACCGAGGGCACTTTCTTTTCTTCCTCGGTCGTCTTGAAGTATGCATCGTTGCGCTGGAAGCCGAACAGACTGGCGGCGAAACTCCGCGGGAAGATTTCGAGATCGGTATTGTATTTCGTAATCGCCTCGTTATAATCGCGCCGCGCGATGGCGATGCGATTTTCCGTGCCCGCTAGCTCGTCTTGAAGCCGCAGGAAATTCTCATTCGATTTCAGATCGGGATAGTTTTCCTGGAGCAGCAGCAATCGGCCCAGAGACCCGCTCAACTGGTTGTTGGCCGCGATTTCCTGCTGCGGGTTGGATGCGTTCAACAGGCGCGAACGGGCTTCCGCAATTTCTCCGAACACGGATTGCTCCTGTTTCGCGTAACCTTTCACCGTTTCGACAAGGTTCGGAATCAGGTCGGCGCGGCGTTTCAAATCGTTATCGACTTGCGCCCACTTGCCTTGAATATCGTTCCGCTCGCGCACCAAGTCGTTTTTTACGCCGAACAGATAGCCTCCTATTACGATGGCGGCCAGGACGATTACGCCCAGGACAATGAGTGCACCCTTCATATCAACTGTCTCCCCGTTACGAACGATCGCGCTATGGCGTTTTGCTTACCGGTCAATCTGGTCCACAAACCGGATCAGCGCGTCTATTTCTTTCAGGTACTTTTCAAATAATAGGACAGCGCCCGTTCCTTCCGATGCCTTACCATCGGCCCGGATGCGCAAAATGGTTGAAAATCCGTCGAAAGGGATGCCGAGCACCTTTTCGAGATCGGCGATTACTTCCTGCTTGCGGAAACGGGTCTCGCGGCCCTTCAACGTAAGCGCGTGGCGGCCGAGTACACAGAATGTCGAAAGAGAATCGGCGAGCAGCCGTAGCAGGGCATCCTCTTTTGACAACACTTCCGCGGCCTTCTGACGCAGCCGCAACAATTTCGCGCGGAGTTCGTGTTCCACTTCAGCGCGATAGAACGAACGGTCTATTTCGATATCGGCAATGACGTCGGTTCCATGCAGAACGCGCCTGTGCGCCTTCATGTCGTGGAATTCCATTGGAAAGCAATCGGTCGAAGTGCGTACTTCCTCGCCACTCATCAGCAGCGGCGCCGGGTTCCCCTGCTCGCGCCACCAGCGAAACACAGGCTCGGATTCGCCCAGTTCATGCGCCGAAATTCTTTCAAGCACGCAAAGCACATTCAAATCGGAGGCCTTCGCGTTCCAGTCCCCGACCGCGCCCGAGCCGTACAGTACGGCGGAAATCAGCCGGTCACCGAAAGTTTTCTTCAAACGCTCGACCAGATTACTGAGTTGCTGTTCCATGCAAAGCCTCCGTCGTTGCCACCGTTACCAGTTGCTCGAGGCGCCGCCTCCACCGAAACCGCCGCCGCCGAAACCGCCGAACCCACCCCCGCCGCCACCGCGTCCGGAATCGTATCCTCCGAAGCCTCCGCCGCCCCAACCGCTGGAGCCCCGGCCCATCATGCTGCCCAGCAGGAGGCCCGTCAGAAGCCCGCCGCCCCTGCCGCGGCCCCCTCGGCCGCCCCGTCCAAGCAGCCAGAAAAGCACAAAAATGCCGAGAATAATCAGCGGAATGGGGATGCCGCCCGAATGCCGCTCAACGGGTTGACGGCGCGGTAGCACATCCGGCGGCGCGGCGACGCCCCTTGAATGCGCGATCTGCGTTGCGATGTCCTGCGCCGCGGTCAATAGCGCCTGCCCGTACTGGCTGGCCCGCAGTTGCGGCCGCAAAGACCGTAAAATACTGCCGGACATGCCATCGGTGAGGTCCGGCTCCACGCCGTATCCCACCTCGATGCGCGATTGATGATCCTTGATCGCGAGCAGCACCAGAACGCCTGTGTTTTTCTCTTTCTGGCCAGGTTGGAAGTGACGCGCCAGGCGAATCGAGAAATCGTCAATCGGCTGGCCGTCGAGGGAATCGATCGTTACCAGCGCAATCTGCACGCCGAGTGTTGTGTCAACCGCATGGCAATATTGCTCGATCTTCTGTTTCGCCGCCGGATCCACCACGCGAGCGTAGTCGCTCAGATACCCTTCCGGCTTCAGCGAGTCGACCTTGATGGAAGCAAACGCCGTGCAAGCAAAAAGGAGGGGGATCAGCAGCCAGGCGAGTCGGATTGAAAGTTGCGGCCCGCGATTGCGCATGTAACCTTCAGGATACAGAAGAGGTTGAGTTTAGGGAATCATAAGCACGGTCGCAAAAAGCGCCGGTCAATGATATCTGTGGCGCTCGTTCTACCATGAGAGTTCGCTTGTGGCCAGGCGATGTTGCCTTCGTGAGCGCCTATTACAGTATGAAAGCTCTCGTTAAAAGCAGTGCGGAACGCGGTCTCTGGCTCGAAAACGTTCCTAAGCCGCAAATTGGAATTAACGATGTCCTGATCCGCGTCCTGCTCACCGGCATCTGCGGAACCGATCTTCACATCTACGAATGGGACGATTGGGCTCGCGCCACTATCCCCGTGCCGCTGGTGATCGGGCACGAATTTGTCGGTGAAATCGTCGAAGTTGGCTCGAACGTGATCGATTTCCATACCGGCGAAATCGTGAGCGGCGAAGGACATGTCGTCTGCGGGCGCTGCCGGAATTGTCTTGCCGGGCGGCGTCATCTCTGCGCTCATACAAAAGGCGTGGGCGTGAACCGGCCCGGCGCCTTCGCCGAATACGTCGCGCTTCCCATGACCAATATCTGGCGCCATGGACCGGGCGTGCCGCTGGACGTCGCTGCGATTTTCGATCCGTTCGGCAATGCCGTGCATACTGCGCTTTCGTTTCCCGTGCTCGGAGAAGACGTGCTCGTCACCGGAGCGGGCCCCATTGGCCTGATGGCGGCAGCGGTCGCGCGGCATGCCGGCGCCCGGCACGTGGTTGTCACGGATTTGAACAAGTATCGGCTCGAACTCGCGCGGAAAATGGGCGCAAGCCTGGCCGTCGACCCCGGAACCAAATCTTTGCCTGAGGTGCAGAAAGAACTCGGAATGCACGAAGGGTTCGATGTCGGCCTGGAGATGTCCGGAAATCCGGTCGCTTTTCGCGACATGCTGGCCAATATGAGCCATGGCGCCAAGATCGCCATGCTGGGCATTCCCAATCGTGAGATCGCGATCGACTGGAACCGGGTGATCTTCAATATGCTGACCATCAAGGGAATCTACGGCCGCGAGATGTACGAAACCTGGTACAAAATGACCGTGATGCTGGAATCGGGCTTGGACATTCACCCGGTGATCACGCACCGGTATTCGTGGCGCGAGTACGAGGACGGGTTTGCGGCAATGCAGTCCGGTAACTGCGGCAAAGTTATCCTCGATTGGCGCGAATCCTGAGCCGGTCCGATCCCGAATCGGAAGGAGAATAGAACCGTGTACGGCGATATACGCCAGTTCTTAACCGCAAAGCTGAACGAGATTCGGCACGCAGGACTTTACAAAACCGAGCGAGTGCTCGAATCGCCGCAGAAATCGCGCGTTTCCGTCGCGGGCGGCGCAAGCGTGCTGAATATGTGCGCCAACAACTATCTGGGCCTGGCGGACCATCCGGCGATCGTGGCGGCGGCGAAAGATTCGCTCGACCGCTGGGGCTATGGGCTGGCCTCGGTTCGGTTCATCTGCGGAACACAGGCGATTCATAAGCAACTCGAAGAGAAACTCAGCCGGTTTCTCGGAACCGAAGACACGATTCTATACAGCTCGTGCTTCGATGCCAACGGCGGGTTATTCGAAACGCTGCTCGAAGCCGACGATACCATTGTGTCGGATGAGCTGAACCACGCGAGCATCATCGATGGCGTTCGTTTGTCGAAAGCGCGCCGGTTCCGGTACAGAAATTCCGATATGGCCGACCTCGAAGCGAAGCTAAAAGAGGCTCGCGAGGGCGGAGCGCGCCATGTGCTGATCGCGACCGACGGCGTTTTTTCGATGGATGGGTACATCGCGAGACTGCCGGAAATCTGCGATCTCGCCGACCGCTACCAGGCGCTGACGATGGTGGACGATTCTCACGCGGTCGGGTTCATGGGCGAGCATGGCAGAGGCACTCCTGAGTATTGCGGAGTCGAGGGGCGCATCGACGTCATCACCGGAACGCTCGGCAAGGCGCTGGGCGGAGCGAGCGGCGGCTACACCAGTGGGCGCAAGGAGATCGTCGAGCTTCTGCGGCAGCGTTCGCGGCCTTATCTGTTTTCAAACACTGTAGCGCCGTCCATTGTTTCGGCGTCGCTGGCGGTGCTCGATCTGCTGGCCGGATCCTCCGATCTGCGTTCGAAGCTTCACGAAAACACGCGATATTTCCGTGAGCGCATAGCGGCTCTTGGATTCAACATTTCGCCGGGAGAACACCCGATCGTGCCGGTGATGATTGGCGATGCGGCGCTCGCGACGCGCATGGCCGATGCTCTGCTCGCGAAGGGAGTTTACGTGATCGGGTTTTCCTATCCGGTAGTGCCGCAAGGCAAAGCGCGCATTCGCGTGCAAATCTCGGCCGCGCACACCCATGAAGATCTGGAATTCGCTCTTGCTCAATTCGCGGAAGCCAAGGCGGACCTCGGCCTGTAAACCGCCTTCCGAGGTCTTGCTTTCTACATCCCCAACGCTTTGCGAACCCGCTCGTAATCCGCCTGCGTCCACGGTTGAGGCTGAAACACAAAGACGCGGCGATGCTCCGGCAGCGGCAGCGTGGCCTGATCGCTGGCGATGCCAATGGCGGAGCGGCACAACGGCTCGGCAAATGCCTGCTTCTGCGCCAGATTGCCGCCTCGATAAAGCAGCGGCACTGCCGCAGTAATCGGAAGCCCTTTGAGCCAGCTATTCGCGCCGCACCAGGAGACGTCCGCGGTGATTTCCACCGGAACGGAGGGCGGGACGCGTTGGTGTATATCCTGAAGCAGATTTGCGTAGAAATCGCGATCCTTATCGGCTGCCGCGAAGTCGATCTGCAGAGCTCGAACCTGGCTCTTCGAGAGCACAGCCGCAATTTCGTTCGAAACCCCGCCGGGTTCAGCCGGTTCGCCGCCCATGTGCTCAATCCGAACGACGGCGATCAATCGGACGTTCGGGCCGACCTGCAATGGCTGGGCGCGCGGGACCGGCGAAATCTTCCCATCCTGCAGGTAAATGGTTTTCGCCAGGTAGGCGACGCCGGCCTGATTCGGCTCGATGAACCTGAGATCGTCGGGTTCATCTTCAGTGCAAAGGACGAGGGCCGGGAAGCCTGACAGCCGGTCCTTGACGTTTCGGCAAGCGGCGCCAAGCAGCAGAAGCGCCATCACTCCAACGGTTTTCGGGAACACGGGTCTCATAGTATCGCTTGCTCCAAGCAGAGTAAGCCTGGAAGAGCGGAAGTTCCGTGGAAAGGCGGCCGCCGGACGTAAGTTACGGGATGGATGCCGTGCGATGGGGCGGCGCCGATACTCTGAGAGAACTGACGAAAGCCACTCGACGAAACAGCGATCTGAACGATTGTTCCGCCTGATGTGTTCCATAATGAGCTAAATTAATTGCCGGGAGCGTCATACTGGAGAGTGTCCGAAGCTGAATGCTCCCTGGGGGAAACATGAAAACTACTACCGCTTCGTTACTTCTTGTTTTTGGAATTCTGCTATTGGGCAGCTGCGGCAAGCAGCCGTCGAATCAGGCGGCGGAACCGGCAAACGCTGCCGGTGAAACGTCACCCGCCCAAGCGTCCCCGAGCGACCTGCCCGCAGTTGTCACACTGACGGACGGAAGCCATTACAACGGTGTTCTGGTCTCAAAAAACGGCGACCAGATGACGTTTCGAGGCGACAATGGGGCCAACCGCACGTTCGACGCCAAAGACATCCAGAGCATTCGCTTCGGATCGTCCAGTGGCAGGGCATCGGCTCCCCCGCCAACGGCCTCCCAGGGCGCGCCATCGAAGATGGCAAGCCGTCCTGTGCCTGGATCGCCTGACGCCCAGGCTTCTTCCTCCCCCGCCCCGGCTCCCGCTCCGCCGCCCGTCAAGCCCGACATAGTGATACCGTCGGGAACTCAGGTCGCCGTGATGACCAACGACGCGATCGATTCAAAAACGGCCAAGGTCGGTCAGACCTATTCCGCCGAGATTGCGAGCAACGTGGTCGACGATGCGGGAAACGTCGCGATACGGAAAGGGTCTCCGGCTGTCCTTGTGATCAAATCGGCGGGCGCGGGAAAGATTCACGCCAACGAATTGGGCCTGGATCTACAGTCCGTTTCGATTGGCGGCAGGAACTACGATGTTGAGACCGGCGCGGTCTATCAAAAAGGTAAGGCCGGTGTCGGCGGCAATAAGCGAACGGCCGAATATGTCGGCGGCGGCACGGCGCTGGGCGCGATCGTCGGCGCGATTGCCGGGCATGGGAAGGGCGCTGCCATCGGCGCTTTATCGGGAGCGGCTGCAGGCGCCGGTACGCAGATATTTACCCGCGGGTCTGTAAAAGTGCCGGCCGAAACCGTCCTTACGTTTAAATTGGAAGCTCCGCTTCAGTTGAAAGCTGAATAGAGGCGCAGCCGAGGCGCCCTTCCTTTAACTCGGGCGGCGTCTCGGTATGTTCCTGAAGAGACTGAATCAGCATAGCCATGTTCTTTGTCGAGGGCTGCGTCTTTCTTCTCTTCCTGGGCGGATTTTGCGCCTGGCTATTGCTTTCCGACAAGATTGCCCTCCGCCGGCGTAAGCGCGAGGCAAAATCGTTTTCGTCAGCCGTCAACGATCTGCACGGCCAATCGATTTCCGAAATCGTCAAGCGGTTCGGGGCGCCAAGGGAACAGTTCACCGGATCGACCGGAAGAAGTTTGTATGTGTGGCGTTGCCCGCCGCTCGACGGTTTTCCCAACATAGAGGGCGCGGCCGTCGTTACTTTGACCGTGGATTCCGAAGGTCAGGTGGTAGATGCCGGCTGGCAACGGAGATAGCGCATCACACGTCGAGACTCGTCTCGACGTGCGTTTGTGAATCGGCTACGCCTTTTGAAACGGCCATTCCCGGCTGACTCGCGCTCGCCAGAGATACGCGATCGTGCCGACGATCATCAATGCAAACCCCGTGGCCACGAACTTCCATCCGCTCGACGCCAGAATATAGATCCAGCCGAACAAAGCAATCAGAGCGGGTAGCGGATACATAGGCATTGAGAATGGCCGCTTGATATCGCGCCGCCACTTGCGAAGCAGGAAAACCGCGACGCACTGCGCAATGAACTGCAGCAGAATCTGAAACACCAGCATGTAGCTGATGAGATCGGAAAGGCTGAGCAGGCAGGCGACCGCCGATCCGATGCCCATTGTCACTACAGCGAAGGACGGGAAATGCTTCGTAGGGTGAACGCGCGCAAATACCGAGAAAAAATGGCCGTCGACAGCGGCGCTATAGGGGATGCGCGAATATCCCAGCAGAATGGCGAACACCGAGCCGAATGCGGCCCAGAGAATCAGGAGCGCCACGATCTTGCCGCTCAGAGATCCATAGATCTTCTCGATAAATTCGGCGACGATGGCCTTCGACTGCATGGCTTCCTGGGCCGGAATGACGCCTATAATCGAGATGTTCATCATAATGTACAGAACGGCAAGAACGACAATGGATATGATGATGGATCGCGGAATCGTCCGCCCAGGCTGGCGGACCTCTTCGCCCACCAGGCATACATTGAAATAGCCGCTGAAATCGTACATCGCAATGAGCGTTGCCGCGCCGAGCCCCAGAAAAAATTGCCGCGAAGGATGAAAGGCGTCGGGCGGAAAATGAAAAGCGACCGAGGCGTTGAAATGCGTCATGCCGCCGAATAGAATCCAGGCGATGGTTCCCATCACCACCACCCACATCGTGATGGACAAAATGTTGATCGACTTGATGCTCCGGTACAGAAGAACTGTGTTGAACAGGCACACGCCGGCGGCAAGCGCGATTTTTTCCCAGCCATCAAGGCCGGGAAGCAGGTATTTCGCATAGTCGGCGAACCCGACTGCGCCGGAGGCAATGGTGATCGGACCGATGATGACGGCTTGCCACAGAAACAGAAAACTCATCAGTCGTCCCAGGCCGCGCGGCCCAAACGCTTCAAGCAGATAGTGATAGGGGCCGCCCGAATCGGGCATCGCGGCGCCCAGTTCCGCCCACACCATGCCGTCACACAGGGCGATGAGCGCGCCGACGATCCAGCCGAGCATTGCCTGCCCGCCGCCCATCGCTGCGAGCGCGAGCGGAATCGTAATGAACGGCCCGACACCGACCATGTTGAGCATGTTGGCGGAGGTGGCGCCCCACATGCCAAGGCCCCGCTCCAGATGGGGTTGTTGACGCTGCTGAGGTATTTGCACGTTAAGTGAACGAGTATAACGGGGCGATGATCTCCCGGCTCCATTCCTTGGGCGATACGTGATCTCTCGCTCGCCGCCTTCTGCTACGCTGGCAAGGCGGGTCCATCGTTCCGCAAACCCCGGAAGCGCCACAAAGGAATCACTGATCCATGTCGAAACACGAAGAAGCCGATCTCATCCTGAAGCTCTATGAACTGCGCCGCGAAGCGACCATGCGGCAGGCGCGCGATTGGTATTTTCTCGAATTCAATCCGGAATCGACAGCTGACGTCAAAAAGGCCCTGTTCGGCGAACATAGCGGTCATTTGCGGATGGTGATGAGCTATTGGGATATGGCTGCGGCGCTTGTCAATCACGGAGCCATTAGCGTTGAGTTATTCACCGATACTAACGGTGAGCACCTGTCCGTTTTCGCCAAGCTCGAGCCCATGCTCGCCGAACTGCGCGCCGAGTTTGGGCCGCAGTTTGTCGCTAACCTGGAAAAGTTGGTGGACGCTACGCCTCACGGCCGGGAGCGGACCGCCGCCGTCCGCGAACGCGTAAAAGCGATTAAGGCCGAAGTTTCGCAAAGAGCGCGAGCGGCCGAGCAGAACTAGCAAGGATTGTCCGGTCATTTAAACCCGCTTGCACGCAATACGGCTCCGTTTCAAGGCAGCTTAGAAACGGAGCCGCCGCAAGTACGCGGGTTAAATTCGATTCTTAGACCGTTTACTTCTTCGGCACGGAAACCGTGATATTGCGGAATTTCAGGCCACCGGTATGGTCGCCCTGAATGTAGAAGGATCCGGGCTGGCCTTCATCGGCATCCAATGCGCCACCTGTGATGCCTTCAATCTCCTTGGCGTCAATCGTCTTCACGCCATTCCGCACCACCGTCACGGCCCGCCCGACCAGCGTGACATCAAACGTTTCCCATTTGCCCGGCGTACGTGGCAACTCCTGGTTTGGAGCGATCCGCCCATAGATCGATCCCATTTGGCGCTCTATTGGTTCGGAGCCCTCTTTCACATACTCTAGCTGGAGTTCATAACGGCCGCGCAGGTAGAAGCCGCTGTTCGCGTCGTCCGGACAGTTCACCTCGAAATGCACCTTGAAATCGTCGAATTTGCGAACCGATTTCAAATTTGCGCCGTGAGCCTCGTTCACCAGCAATCCGTCTTTCACCACCCAGTGGTTATTCGCCACATTACCGATGGGCTCCCACCCATCCAGGTTTTTACCATTGAATAGCGCCTTCGGTTTCGTCCATGTCTTTGGCGCGCTGCGATTCAATTCCGGGGCCCGCACGCCGGTGAGCGGTGTTGAGTGATCGCCGTGCTTTTGGACGCCGGTCAGCTTGCCGCCGGTTGCATCCAGATCCCACGTCGTCGCCGGCCGGTTCCCGGATGCCGGCGATGCCGTAAAGCTAAGATGTGACCCGTCTACATGAAAATCCGTTAGTTGGAACACGTGGCCGCCGGTCGGCTGAAACCAGATATCCAGCTTGCCGCCTTGTTCCGTTATGCCCAGCCAGTTCGCGTGTTCGCCGGCCGGCGTCGTCACGTCGAAATCCCAACGCCCGACGAAGGGGCTGCTCGTCTGAGGAAGAGCCGGAATCGCTAGCGCGCAAGCTAGAACCAACCCGGCGAAATAATGTCGCATTCAGGCAGTTTAATACGCCGCTGCGTTTCGATTCCCGTAACTCAGCGCTGGCTTTGCTAATTTCCGCCGCGTGCAGCGTCGGCGTACGTCTTCCAGATCGCGCGGTGGTTGAGCATTTCGATGAAAATGCCGCCTACCACCGAACGCGCTTGGAATCCCACCTGCTTTCCGGTTTTCGTGTCGTACCAGTCCGTCAGCGGGACGCGACTCGGCGATTCGTTCGCGAACCGGTACTCCGGTTCTAACAGCGCTTCGAAGCCGGCGCGGTCCGGCGCGAGTGATGCCGTCCACGCCAGCCAGTCCAGTTTTGTGTAGTCTGCCCGGTTGTCGAGCGGCAGGCCGTAGCGGTTCATCTTCGACTTGTAGTACGCGAGTTCCTTGGTGACGACTGCGGCAGGAAATAGATGCAGGCCCAGCAGGTTGTCCCAGACCAGATTGTACTTCTGTCTCCATGGTCCCGAGCGATCGAAAGCCAGGCGGTAATGATCGCTATCGTTCGCCATCTCAACCCAGCGCTTGGCGTAATCCTTGGCGGTCCTCCCATACGCTTGCGCTATATCCTTCTTACCGAGCTGCGCTGCAAGGTTGCCATAAGCGCCCAGCGCCTCAATCGCCTTAACGGATAAATTTGCGTTGTGCGCCAGATGCCCGGCGAAATCGTCCGTGCAGAGTTGGTTGCCGGGATCGAGTCCGTTCTCTTTCAGATACTCGGCCCACCTCGTTAATAGAGGCCAATACGTTTCGGCGAACTGCACGTTTCCGTCTGTCTGGACAGCGGCCGCGGCCATGATCAGCATATTGCCGCTCTCCTCGACCGGCATCTGGTTCTCTTCCGATGTTTCACCACCGCCATACTTCTGGCCGTTCGCAATTGGATACCGGCCAAGGTCGTGCGGCGCGAACGGAAAGCGCCATCTGTTCAACCCGGCATAGTCGAGAATCGGCCGCAACTGCGCTTCGAGCAGCTTTGGATTGAACAGCAGGAAGAAGGGCGAACTCGGATACGTGACGTCCACGGTGTCGATTGATCCGTTGCTGAAATTCTCTTTCGAGAACAGCAGCGGCGTTCCGTCGATGTCGGCCGTTAGCTTGTGCGCCGCGATGGTCTGCCGGAAGGCGAGCGCGCACAACCGGGCGTAATCGTCTCCCCCAGCTTCGCGCAAGTCGGCCATCAGCCCGGCATCAAACTGTTCGCAGCGCTTGCGAAGAGAGGTGTAGTCCCGCTCGGCTTTGCGCAGCAGATCGGCCGGACCGTCTCCGTTCCTGCGCCAGTAAGGCCGCAGCCGGCGATGGAGATACTCGATCGCAAAGCGGTCGTCATAAGCCACGAACAGATGGCGCGAAACAGGCGTAGCGCTCACTTGCCCGAAATCGATTTCCGACGCGAGCACCGGAGTCTTGAATCGCTGCGGTGTATCGATCGTCAGGTCGTCGTTGTCGGGCAGCTTGCCGCTGCTCGAGAACGCCTGCTCGGTAGCTTCGCGGTTGGTCGCCACCAGTGTTGCATTCTGCGCCGGCGGAGCCGCCAGATAAAAGTAACCCCAGTCGATTCTGACGTTATCGCCCGACTTCTGTAGAATTGGCTGCTGCTGGCTACCCACGCGGAGTATGTGGAGATCGCCGACTCGGTAACGCGACCAATTCGTCGGCTCGTCCGGTGTATTGACCGCGATTTCCGTCGAGGCATCGAAATAGAGTTGAACCGCGTGCTCCCGGCCGTCGCTCGCTTTCGCATCCCACGTCAGATAAGTGACGGGCCGCGACAGGACGTCGAGATCTGCAGGCAGGGCGGGCGTCAAAAATGTCAGTGTCAAGTCGATGCTGGCGCCGCTGAATTGATAAATCGTTCGGGTGGGCAGCACCTCCACCGACGTCTGCTCGAGAGCCGGGAATTTGTTGCGACGTTCGGATCCCATGAAGCGAAACATCTTGCCGTCGATTCGCACGAGTCCGTCCATCGACTGCACGACGCCCGTCCAATGGCGCGCCGGGTCATCCGTCAACTTGTCGGCCATCGACCACACGCTGAAATACGGATCGTGCGTAATCAGCGGGACCGCCGGCGGACGGAAGGCGGCGTTCAGAGTGAACGCGGCCGATACGAATAGACTTGTGGATAAGAAAAGAGTTTGCAAACGACGCATGGAAGCTCTTAGGATATCGTTCGCGTCCTTGGCTCGTCCCTGCTACAACGGAGTCATGAACTGGTCTGCTATTGCTGCCTTTCTTCTGGCTCTTGCGGTCGTGATGGGCGCCTTCGGCGCGCATGCTCTCCGCGGCCGCCTCGATCCTTACGCGATCTCCGTCTATGAGAAGGCGGTCTTCTACCATTTCGTCCACG
>Ga0134125_10002661_pt1 | contig 21055 bp, 15 predicted proteins | sample KB31751_FD_96464 | JGI IMG/M metagenome (GOLD analysis project Ga0134125, IMG submission 96464) | Terrestrial soil microbial communities with excess Nitrogen fertilizer from Kellogg Biological Station, Michigan, USA - KB3-175-1 | ecosystem: Environmental > Terrestrial > Soil > Unclassified ... | reverse complement strand
GCAAATGGTGACCGATGACATGGTGGCTCTGGTGCCGCAGCTTCACACCTTTGCCCGCTCGCTCTGCCGGGACGGCGTACGCGCGGACGATCTGGTGCAGGAGGCGCTGATGCGTGCGATCAACAACATCCAGCGCTTCAAGCCAGGGACCAACCTCAAGGCGTGGCTGTTCACCATCGTGCGCAATGAGCATTACTCACAGCTTCGACGCAGCAAATTCGAAGCACACGGCATGGATATCGAGCTGTTGCCCGAGCCGAGCGTACCCCCCGATCACGACGGCAAGCTCGAGCTGCGCGACCTGAATCGCGCGCTCGCCTCGCTCTCTCCCGGCCAGCGCACCGCGCTCATCCTGGTGAGCGTGAGCGGCTTCTCCTATGAGGAGGCAGCGGAGATCTGCGGATGCGCGGTGGGGACGATCAAGAGCCGCGTTGCCCGCGCACGCGAGACGCTGCTCGAGATGCTGGAAGGTCGACAGCCGATACCCCCGGTCGAAGACGAGGATCTGCACGTGGAGGACTCACTCCTCACACCCGCCCCGGAGCGGGCCCGCGCCCATCGCCGGCCGACCGCCGTCCACATCTCCATTTAGATAGCCTCCTCTGACAGTGCCCTGGGCTCGCTGACTGCGAGCCCAGGGCGTATGCGTGGGCGTCAACAGTTAGACTACGCCCATGCAGCCTCTCAGCCAGGTCCTGATCCTCCTTGCCGCCGCGGTGCTGCTCGTCACCCTCGCGCGGCGGCTCGGGCTGCCGACGACCATCCCCTATCTGCTGGTGGGACTCGCGCTCGGCCCGCATGCGCTCGCGGTCGTCGCCAGCACCGATACGACCCGCATTCTCGCCGAGCTCGGCGTCGTCTTCCTCCTCTTCACGCTAGGCCTGGAGTTCGCCCTGCCCCGCCTGATCGCGATGCGGCGCGAGGTGTTCGGTCTGGGCTCGGCGCAGGTCGCGGTCTCTGCCGCGGTGTTCGCCGTGCTCGCGCGGCTCGGCGGCATAGCCTGGCCGGCCGCGGTCGTCATCGGCGGCGCGCTCTCCATGAGCTCGACCGCCATCCTCCTGCACCAGCTGACCGAGCGTGCCGAGCTCAACCGTACCCACGGTCGGCTCGCCTTCAGCATGCTCCTCTTCCAGGACCTGGCCTTCGTCCCATTCCTCGCGCTGGCGTCCGCCCTCACTACCGGCAGCGGCCGCTTCGATCTCCGCACCAGCATCGAGGCCGTGGGCGGCGGCGTGCTCGCGATCGGAGCGGTGCTCGCAGCCGGCCGCTGGCTCCTGCGGCCCCTTTTTCGCGAGATGGCCCACAGCAGGCTGCGGGAGCTGTTCACGCTCGCGGTGCTGCTCGTGGTGTTGGCGGCCGCCTGGGTATCGAGCCTCGCCGGGCTGTCTCCCGGTCTCGGCGCCTTTCTCGCCGGGATGATGCTGGCCGAGACCGAGTACCGACACCAGATCGAGTCGGTGATCCGGCCGTTCCGTGACATCCTGCTCGGACTCTTCTTCATTTCGGTCGGAATGCTTCTCGATGTGCGGCTCCTCACCGGGGAGCTCGGCAAGGTCCTCTACTGGCTCGCAGCCATCATCATCCTGAAGACCGCGGTCGCCGCGCTGGTGAGCCGCCCCTTTACCGGCTCGCGCTTCAAGGCATTGCGCACCGGCATCGTCATCTCGATCGGCGGCGAGTTCGGAGTTGCCCTCTGCACGATCGCGCTCGCGACCGGCCTCATCCCGGGCAGCTTCGGCCAGCCGCTGCTCCTGGCCGTCGTGCTCTCGATGGTGTTGAGCCCGCTCATCCTCAACAACAACAAGCGCATCGCGCGTCTCCTGCTGCGTGAGTCCGGGCCACCCCGCACCGCATTCGAGCGCGAGACCGGTGCGACAGGCGACATCGGACGGCGAGATCACGTAATTCTCTGCGGCTTCGGGCGCGTCGGACAGAACGTGGCGCGGGTGCTTGAATCGCAGGGCTTCGAGTACATCGCGCTCGATCTCGACCCGGCCCGAATCGCCGCCGCGCGCCAGGCCGGCGACCCGGTCATCTTCGGTGACTCGGCCGACGAGTCGATCCTCGCGAAAGTGGGCCTCGATACGGCCACTGCCGTCGTCATCAGCTTCTCGGACCCCGCGACCTCGGTCGGGATCCTGCGCAGTATCCGCCGGCTGCGGCCCGATGTGCCCGTACTGGTGCGCACTCAGGATGACGCCCGGATCAAGGAGCTGCAGGATGCCGGCGCGACGGATGTCGTGCCCGAGACCTTCGAGGCGAGCCTGATGCTCGTCTCGCACGTGCTGATACTGCTCCACGTTCCGGTGTCACGCGTAGTCCGCACGATGGGTGACATCCGCAGCCACCGCTACTCAGTCCTCAGAAACATCATCCGCCGGGGCGATGCGCGGCCGCTCGACGAGAGCCATGAGTACCGCGAGGAGATCAAGTCCGTGGTCGTCCCGCCGGGGGCCTGGGCGGTGGGCCGGACACTGCGTGACGTTCGCGGCCGCGGCGTCGGTGTGACGTTCACGGGCCTCCGCCGCCAGGGAATACTCGGGCGGGAGCCGGCCGGCGATACCGTGCTGCGCGATGGCGATGTGGTGGTGCTGTACGGCCAGCCGGAAGAGCTGGAGCGTGCCGAATCCGTCCTGCTGGTCGGATAGCGCTGGATCCGGGCATCCTGCCCGGCCCAGCGCGCCTCGAGCACAAAATCGCCTGGAGCGATTTTGGACGACGCGCAGCGTCGGCCCCGCAGGGGCGAGGCCCAGGATGGGCCGAGCAACAGCGCGGTTTTTTGCCCGAGGCTCCGCCACCTGCGGCGGCGGGGCACATCCCTGTGCCTGTCTCCCGGATCGTGCCACTGCTACCATCCGCGGCTCTGTGAGCCGCAGTGACATTCATTTCCCGCCGAAGCACGAAGCCCTCCGCGAGGACGTGCACGCGCTCGGCATGCTGGTCGGTGAGATCCTGCGCGAGCAGGGCGGCCGGCAGCTCTTCGAGCTGGTGGAGCTCGACCGCCAAGCTGCCATCCGGCGCCGCGACGGCGACGAGCCGGCCCGCCTCGAGCTCGCGGCTTCGGTGCGGGATCGGCCGCCGGCGCTCGCCAGCGATCTCGTGCGCGCCTTCTCCATGTGGTTCCAGGCAGTGAACCTGGCGGAAAAGGTGCATCGCATCCGCCGCCGCCGCGAATACTTCCGCCGCGACAGCGGCCGCCCGCAACCTGCGGGCGTTGAGGATGCGGTCGCCACCCTGAAGAGCCGTGGTCTGCCATTCGAGGAAGTGCTGGCACTGCTCGCGAGCCTGCGCATCGAGCCCGTATTCGCCGCGCATTCCATGGAGTCGACCCGCCGCACGCTGCTGCGCAAGCAACAGCGGGTGGCGCAGCACCTGCTCGACCGCCTCGATCCGATGCTGACCCCGCAGGACTCGCGCAACCTCTGGAGCAGCATCCGGGTCGAGCTCACCACCGCCTGGCAGACCGAAGAGCTGCCGCGCGAGCGGCTGACCGTGGGCGATGAGCGCGAGCAGGTCCTCTTCTATCTGATCGAGATCCTCTATCGCGTGGTGCCTGCCTTCTACGAGGAGATCGCGCAGGCGCTCGAGAAGCACTATGGCGTGCCCGCCGACTCGATCGAGCTGCCACCCGTCCTGCGCTTCGGCTCCTGGGTTGGCGGCGATATGGATGGCAACCCCGACGTACACGCCAAAACCATTCGCGAGACCCTCGCCCGCCAACAGCAGGTGATCCTCAATGGTTATTTCGAGGACTGCCGCACGCTCTCCCAACGCCTCTCACAAAGCGCCGGCCGCATAACGGTCTCACCGGAGCTGAGCCAGCGTGTCGAGGACTACATGACGTTGGCGCCGAGCGCTCGCAGCGTGACGCCACTCCGGCACGACCGTATGCCCTACCGCGTGTTTCTCGCGCAGATCGGCGAGCGCCTGCGCCTGACCTACGAAGGCCGTGCCAACGGCTACGAGAGTGCACGCCAGTTCCGCGACGACGTGAGGCTCATCGCAACGAGCCTTGCCGCCAACAAAGGCTCCAACGCCGGCCTCTTCTACATCCGCAGGCTCCTGCGCCGCATCGACACCTTCGGCTTCCACCTGGCGAGCCTGGATGTACGCCAGCATGCCAGTGTCCTTCACGAGATCATCGCGCGTGGCACTGACGATCCCGCGTGGACCTCGCGTCCCGGCGCCGAGCGGCGGCGGCGACTGGCGGAGATTCTCGAGAAGGATGCCGGACCGCGTGTCGAGCTCGACGCGCTCGGCAAGCGCAACCTCGCCGTTTTCGAGGCGTTCGCCCAGGCGAGACATCGCTACGGACCGGATGCGGTCGGCTACTTCATAGTGAGCGGAGCCCGCGGTGCTGACGACGTTCTCGCAGCCCTGACGCTCGCCCGCTGGGCGTCCGTATACGACAAACGCACCGGGCAGGTTGCGCTCGACATCGCACCGCAATTCGAGTCGCTGGAGGCGCTCGAGCGCTGCGGCGAGACGCTGCGGGAGCTGCTCGCGGAGCCGGTCTACCGCCGGCATCTCGAGGCTCACGAGCGACGCCAGTGTGTGCTACTCGGGTACTCCGACAGCAACAAGGAAGGCGGGCTGTGCGCGTCGCGCTATGCCGTCCATCAGGCGCAGCGCGCGCTGGCCGGGATGCCGGCTAAAGACGGCGAGAAATACATCGTGTTCCACGCACGGGGCGGCAGCATCGCTCGTGGTGGCGGACGGATCGATGGGTTGGTGAGGTCGGCGCCGGCGGGCGCACTGAACGGAACTCTGCGGCTGCGCGAGCAGGGCGAGACGCTCAAACAGGGCTACGGCCTGCGGCCGATCGCGATGCGGACGCTGGAGCGCGCCTTCAACGCGCTCAGCCTCGCGACCGCCGGCCGCGACCGTACGACGCAGGACGCCGCGCATCTCGAGTGCGCGGTCACACTGGCAACCGTCAGCCGCGAGGCTTACCGGCAGCTCGTCTACGGCGACGGCGAATTCCACGATTACTTCCGCGCCGTCACGCCCATCGATGTGATCGAGAGAATGCAGGTCGGGTCGCGGACGGTGCACCGGGAGGACGGGCGCAGCATCGAAGGTCTGCTACCGGTGCCCTGGGTGTTCGCCTGGACGCAGACGCGTCACATGCTTCCGGGCTGGTATGGCGCCGGCGCCGGGCTCGCCGCGACCATCGAGCGGCACGGGGCGGAACAGGTGCGGGCGGCGTACTCGGCATGGCCCTTCCTGCGCAGCCTCATCGATGATGTCGAGACGATGCTCGCCCGCGCGGATCTGGAGATCGCCGCCGCCTACGATGCACTCGTGCCGCAGCCGCTGCAGCGATTCTCCGAGCAGATCCGTGCCGAGTACGCCCGTACACGCGAGCGGATGCTGTGGCTGAAAGGCAGTACGGACCTGCTCGACAGCGAGCCGACGCTGCAGCGCTCCATCCGGCTGCGCAGCCCCTACATCGATCCGATGAACCTCATGCAGGTGGACCTGCTCCAACGCTGGCGTGCCGGCGGCCGCACCGACCGTGATCTCTTCGATGCGCTGCTCACGAGCGCCGGCGGCATTGCGCAGGGACTGCAGAGCATCGCCTGACGAATGAGCTACATGAAAGAAACCATCTCCATCCGGCCGGCTACCCTGGGCGATGTTCCCCTGGTACTCGAATTCATCCGCGAGCTTGCGCGCTACGAGCATCTGGAGCACGAGGTCACCGCCACCGAAGCCGACCTCGGCGAGGCCCTCTTCGGCGAGCGCCGCTATGCCGAAGTCGTGTTCGCTTGCAGCGACGGGAAGGCGCTCGGCTTCGCGCTCTTCTTCCACAATTTCTCCACCTTCAAGGGACGGCCAGGAATCTATCTGGAGGATCTGTTCGTTCGCCCGGAGGCGCGCGGCCGGGGGATCGGCCGGAAGCTGCTCGCCCACCTCGCACGTACCGCGCTCGAGCGGCGCTGCTCGCGGCTCGAGTGGGCGGTCCTCGACTGGAACGAGCCCTCCATCGGGTTCTACCGCGGTCTGGGCGCGGTACCTATGGACGAGTGGAGCATTTTCCGCTTGACGGGCGCGCCGCTCGCGCTACTGGCTGGAAGCGGCGCGCAGCGCTAACGGAGACTCTGGCGCTGGAGCCGGCGCAGGTGCCCCCGGCGGCGGCGCTATGCCCTTGGAGTAGACGACGCGCCCGTCCGGACAGATGAAGACCGCATCGTACTGCGGCATGCTGTCTACGATCGCCAGTGTCTTTTCCGGACCCAGCACGAAGGCGGTCTTCGACATGCCGTCGGTCTGCGTCGCCGTGGGCGCGATGACCGAGGCGCTGCGCACCAGTTGCGCGGAGTGCCCGGTGAACGGGCTGAGGATGTGATCGTAGAGCACGCCGTGCTGCACGAAGCCGCGGTAGTAGTCGCCCGAGGTGGAGATGGCTTCGTTGGAAATCGGCATCAGCGTGACCACCTTGCTCAGGTCCCACGGATCCCGGATGGCAACCATCCATGGGCGGCCTCGACGGTCGCCCAGGATTCGGGTATCCCCTCCCGCCGTGACCAGCGCGTGCTCGATGCCTCGCGCCTTCAGGATGTCGATCCCCCGATCGACCGCATAGCCCTTGCCGATGCCTCCCAGGCCGATCGCCATGCCGGGCCGGGCAAAACGGACGCTGTGACGGCGGTCATCGAGGATGAGTTGTCGCCATCCCACCGTGGGCAACAGCGTCTTGATCTCATCATCAGTCGGGTGGATGTGTTGCCGGAAGTGATACAGGCGCCAGACTGACTCGACGGTAATGTCGAACGCCCCGTCGGTGATCTGTGAGTAATGGGTCGAGAGCTTGATCAGGTCGTAGAGCTCCGGGCTCACCACCACCGGATGCTGCGCCGCGTGCTCATTGATCTGCGACAGCTCGCTCCCCGGCTTGAAGTCGCTCATCACGTCATCGACGTGATGCATTTCGGCCATCACCGCATCGATGGCGGCATTGGCGTGTCTCGGGCTCGTGTCCCAAAGCTCGACGTAGATCCGCGTGTCCATGATCGCTTGTTCGCGCGAATACCACGCCGCGTGAGCCGGCGTTGGTGCGATGGCGAGTGAGAGAACGCAGCCGACGAGGGCTGAAAGCCGCCGCAAGGCAGCGGCGGCGCGCTGCCGGAGTCCCTTACTGCCGATCATCGATCCCCCGGGTCAGGCCGGGAAGAAGTCGATCGGCTTGGTCGCGGTCGTGGGATCGACCTTCTCCGGCTCGAAGCGGAACAGCATCACACGCGCGACGATCTCGTGCTCGAGCGCCGGGTCGTGCAACTCGCTCGAGACCACACGGCACCGCGTCACCATGCCGCTCGGAGCGATGGTGAACTGTAGCACGAGCTTGCCCTGCAGAGTTGGGTTCACGCGCAGCGCCCGCTCGTAGAGCGCGTAGATCGCGCCCTTGTTGCGGTCGAAGACCGTGGCGATCTCCTCCTCCGAGCGGCCCGCGGCTCCGCCGCGTCCTGCCGACGGCGAGTGCGCGTTGAGTCCCGATTGCATGATGGAGGAGGTGACTTTGGCGGCATCGGGGCCGTGGAGTGAGCCTGCGCCACCGCCGAAGCCGCGGCTCATCGGCGCGGAGGTGATCCCGGCGCTACCCTCGCCGGCGCGCGCCGTGATCAACGAGCGCTCGGCATGCGACTGGGCGCCGACTGCACCGGTGAGATTCCGCGTCTCGACCGGCGTATCGGCCATCTGCTGCCGAAGCTCGGCAAGTTGGTCCTTGAACTTATCGATCGAGTGTTGCGCGCGCTCCCGGGCGCGGTCGGCGGGCTCGGGGGCGGGTCTGATGGCCTCCTTGACGGCCGGCTTGGGCGGCACTTTGGCCTTCGCGATCGGTTTGGGCGGCGCGGGCGGCTTCAATTTCTCGATCATGATCCGTGCGAGCTGCGGCGGAACCTCCGTCTCCACCTCGGTCGGAGCGGGTGTCGGCAACAGCGGGAACAACACGCCGAGGATCGCGGCGATGACGAGCAGCGTCCGCAGAATGCGGCGAAAGCGCCGGCTGGAGTCGGGATCGCCGTCCCAGGCGAGCTCGTACAGGCGATGATAGGTGGCAAGGGCCATGCGCGCGGTCTCGTATCAGGACGAGCGCAGCTCGCCGGCCGCAACCGGCTTTTCCTTCTCGAGGACGGCCAGCGCGATGTGGCTGTAGTCGGCACCGGTGCAGGTCGACATCACCTTCTTCAGTACCTCGTAAGGCAGTGTCTTGTCGGCCATGATGGTCAGCTCACGATGCGCGGGGTCCCCGGAGGAGGTCGTGGCCCCGACGACCTGTGGGCTCACCAGGGCAGCTCTGAGGGCGGCAATGTCATTGCCCGTCTGCGCGAGCACCTGAGGGACGGTAATGACGCGCTCTCCCTGCACGTAGATGTCCGTCCGCGTGACGGTCACTACCACGGTCGGATGCGGCGCCTGCTTCGCGATGGACTCCGGCAGCGGGATGGCCTTGGCGTTGTGAATCACCTCGACCTGGGTCGCGTAGACGAGGAGGAAGGCCACCATCACGGTCAGAATGTCGATGAAGGGCACCAGATTGAGCTCGGCATCGGCCCGGTGTCGAAGATGATGCTGCGCCATGCGGCGCGCACGGTTGGACATGCTCATCGGGTCACCTGCGCGAGCGGCGGCGCATCGCCGACGGAAATATCCGGAAAGAGCTCCGCCTGTATGGTATTGAGGCCCGCACTGGTCTCGAACACGCGTACGTGATCCATCACCTGCACCAGAGTGTCGTAGGGTGTATCGGGCTCCAGCAGGATGCTGGCGGCCGTCATGGTGGGGAAACGGGCCTTGACCTGCTCGAGATATTGAGTGAGTCCGCCGTAGTCATAGCCCTGCGCGGTGTTGGGGAACGTCGCGAGCGGTCCGCTGTTGCGGTCGGCGACCTGGAGCAGGTCCTTCCGGACCATCACTTCCAGGACCAGGCCCGGCGGCGGCTCGCGGAACTGCGACTGGGGAGCCGGCAGATGCAACTGCAGGATCACCGTGTGGGAGAATACGGCGGTCATGAGCAGGAACGTGACCAGCACCGTGAAGATGTCGATCATCGACACGAGCATCAGCTCGCCGGCCTTGCGCTGGTGTCGCAGGAGCTTGCGCGCCTGATAGGAGCGGCGCATCGGGTTGTCCTCGTCGGTTGCGGTGCGCGGCGAAGGCCGGTTCTGCTCAGGCCGCGGCGGCCGGCGCCGGCGCCTGCCGCTCGGTGATGGCGTTCAGGAACTTGACGGACGCCATCTCCAGACTGTCGATCAGCTCCGTGGTCTTGGTCTGCAGGACCGCATGAATGAGGAGCAGAGGCACCGCCGTCATCAGGCCGAAGGCGGTGCAGTTCATCGCGACCGAGATGCTGGCCGAGAGGAGGTTCGCCTTCTGTGCCGGATCGATGGTCGCGACGGCCGCGAAGGCGCGAATGAGGCCCATCACGGTGCCGAGGAGCCCGAGGAGGGTCGCGAGGTTGGCAAAAGTGGCGATGTAGTGCGTGCGCTTCTCGAGCCGCGGCACGACCTCCATCATGCTCTCCTCCATCGCCTTCTCGATGTCATCCCGCCGGCGGGCGGACTGGATACGGGCGAGGCCGTAATCGAGGATGTGCCCGATGAGCGTGTCGGACTTGGAGGTGAGCTGTACGACCTGGCGGAAGTTGGCCTGCGCGAGCAGCGGCACGATCTCATTCCACATCCTGCGGTTGCGTGCCGCCGTGATGGTCAGGTAGATATAGCGCTCGAGCGCGATCGCCGCGCCGAGCACGAGCACCACGGCGATCGGGTACATGAAGTCCCCGCCGCCCTGAAAGAATCTGACGATCAAGCTCCAGAGACCCATGTTTGACACTCCGCCTTCAGACCCGCCCAAACTACCGACAACCATCGAAAAAGCTGCGATGCCCCTCCCAAATTACCGCGGGCAGCGCGCCCCAGCTCACTGCCTGTCGCCAACTGGCGCCACTCGGCCGGCTGCCGGCTGCCCGCCGGCCGCGTTGAGCTGGCCGTAATATCGGATCTGGCGCTGAAACACCCCACGATCGACCGGCTCCAGCACCTCATCCAGCAGGCTGTCGGTGGGCTGGACCACCCCGCCTGCGCCCGAAGAGCGTTTCCAGGGCACGATGGCCATCACCTTGGGTAGCTCTTTGTTGCCTGTGATGTCGGTCGCACCCAGATTCACCATACCGCGCGCGCCGCCTGCCGGAGCACCCCCCTTGGCGGCAGCAGCAGCCCCGTGCGCCGGCGAATGCCGGGAGGTCAGCCGGCCGGCAGGGTGTGCCGTCCCGTGCCCCGTGGCCGCAGCAGCCGGTTGGCGCGCAGCAGTCGGTTGAGCAGCCGATTGGGCGGCGGCCGGTCCGCTGGCCGCCTGTTGCGTCGTGGCGGTCTGCGCCCCGGCGACGGAAGCGGCGGCCAGCAGGAGGGTGGTCAGTAGAGGTAGCGATTTGCGCATGTCAGTTTCTCGCTTGCGGCGGGGCCGCCGGTGCCGGGCTGCGGGACGTGGCGGCGGGCGCTGCGGCCGACCCGGCGCGTGCCGTGGCGTGGTCGCTTCCAGCCGGTGCGCTCACGCCCGCCCGGTGTCGCAGCTCCGCGATCCAGAATTCAACCGGCTTCTTCTCGCCGGTGAGCTTGTGGTACTGCTCGAAATCGGCGAGCGCCGCAGCCGGCTGATCGAGATAAAGATCACGCAGCACCCCGCGATCGCGATAGGCAGGTGCATATGCGGGATCTGCTGCGATGGCGCGCGTATATGACGTATCCGCTTCGTGAAAGTGGCCGCCGAGCCGTTGCGTGACGCCGAGCTCGGTCCAGGCGAGCGCGTTTTTCGGATCTCTAGCCAGTGCCTGCTGCAGGGCATGCGCAGCTCCATCGAGATTGCCGCTCTTGCGGTAGAGAATTCCGACATCCACGAGCGGCGTGGAGAGCTGCGGGTACTTCTGCGCAAGGCTCATGAGCCGTGCTTCCGCCGCGCCCTCATTGCCGGCGCGGGCGAGCGCCAGCGCCTCGTCGAATTCGTCTTTCGCCTCGGCGGGTATCTGGGCAGGGGCCGCGGCGGACGGCTTCCCGGCCGCCGGCTGTGTTGCTGTCGTTGCCGTGTGCACGGGCGCGGTAACGCGCTTGGGAGTAACGGAGCACGCCGCCATTGCCGCGAGCAGCGAAGGCATGAGGAAGTTAGTTGAGCGTCGTGACCACATCTGACATCAGCTCTGTCTTGGCATAGCGCGCCGGATCCAGCTGCGCGAGCGCATCGAAGCTCTTGCGCACCCACTCGTCATAGACTCCCTGGCTCGCCCGTGCGGCGTTCGCGCCGTAGATCTTGATGGCCTGTTCCTCGAAGGGAAACACCTGATCCTCGAGCAGGGAGTTATATTCGTCGAGCTCCTGGGCACTCAGCTTGCGCGGCCGCTCGGAGCCCATCACGTCGTGCGCCAGGGTCTGGTAGAGGCCGGCCATCTCGTAAGTCGCGGCGGTGGTGACCTCCGCGACCTCGTAGGCGGCGGCCAGCCGGTAGGCCGCCATCGCGCGCTCCATCGCTTTGCGCTTCGCCTTCAGCGTCCGCGTCAGCGGCAGAGTCAGGCGGATGGCTCGAAACTCATCCCGCGGCTCCGCTGCGAGGGCGAGTTGGGCCTTTGCGGCGAGATAGTGCGTTCGTGGCGTGCGCTGCGCGCCCGCTTCCGCGTCCACCTTCACGATCTCGCGGTACCAGCGGTCCCTGGTGAGTTGGTCGTGACCGGTCGCTGCATAGTCAGCCAGCCGCTGACGTATCTCCTGCGCATCCGCCAGAGGAGTTGGGTACTGCGCCACGAGCTTCTCGAGCACAGTCATGGCACGGGGGCCGTCGTGCGCCTGAGCATAGAGATCCGCCGAGCGCTGCAGCGCCTCTTTCCTAACTGCCGGCGTTTGCGCTGCCTCCCCTGCGATCGTCTCGAACTGCTGCGCCGCCTGCATGGGCTGGTGGGCGCCGGCGTAGGCCACCGCGAGCTTCTCGTCGATCTCCGCCGAGCGGGCATGGTGCGGGAATCGCGAGCGAAAGTCCTGAAGTACGTCAATGGCGCGATTCCAGTCCCGCAACTGAATGAGCTGAGCGGAGGCATCGTAGAGCGCCGTCGCGCCGATGGTGGAGCCCGGAGCAACCTGCTCGACCCGGAGAAAGTCCCGCACGGCGCCCTCGCCGTCGCCCGCCTGCCGCTTCGCGGCGCCCTGCCGGTACACCGTGGCCGCTATGCGCTCGGTGAGATCGGCGCTCATCTTCGTGTCCGAGGCCAGCTCGCGCGCCTGGATGAAGGCGGGCTCGGCCTCGGCGAACTTGCCCTGGTTGTAGTCGGCCTGGCCGACGATGGTCCACGCGATCCGCCGCTTCGCCTGATCGGCGGGCGGCTTGCGCGCCAGCAGTATTCCGGAGATCTTGACCGCTTGCGGCAGATCACCTGCGGCGAACACCGCCTCATCGGCGCGCGTCAGCACGCCGGCGCTGTCAGGATGATCCGGAAACGCCTGCGCGAACTCGACGCCGGAATCGATTGCCCGTCGGCGCAGGTCGGTGAGCGCGCTGCCGCTCAGTCCGGACTCTGCCTTCTGATACGCGGTCAGTGCGGCATAGCCCGCGCTCTCCGACTGCGCATTACGCGGATAGTTGTATGCGGTGTGCTCGTATTCCGTCGCGGCATCCGCGTAATGCTGTGCAGCGAAAAGCGCGTCAGCCAGATGGTGATCCAACTGTCCGGCATCCGCGGCAGTCGGGAACGAGTCCAGGTACTGCCGGTACCAGCGCGCCGCCGCGGCGTAATCGCTCACGGCGTGTGTCCGCTGGGCCAACGCATGATCGTAGGTTGCCACATCCCTGAGATCGGTCTCGAGCTCCGCGGTCACCTCGGGGTGATCGGCTCTCATGTGCGTGCGCCAATAGGGGGACCCGAAACCATAGTGCTCGACGTAGTCCTGCTTCGCCTTGAAGACGAGCTGGCTGAAGCCTCCCTTGGAATAGGCCCGGATGGCCCGCGCTGCCAGGTCGGGCGCCGCATCCGATTGCGGATTGCCGTCGACGTAGGCGAGGTAGGTCGAGGCGGCATCCTGGTACCGCTGCTTCGCGACATAGAGATCACCCAGTCGCGAATAAAGCAGCGAGTCGTAGGGCCGGGAACCGTAGTGGCCCACGAACCGATCGATCGACTGCGCGCCGGAATCCTGCGAGAAGGTGACACTCATGACGCGCAGCGAGTCCTCGACCAGCTCGCGATCCGCACGCTTGAGATCGAGGAGCGGCCGCACCCGCCCCTCGGGAGCCAGAAGCTCGCTGTCGAGGAGCCGCGCGAAGAGCGGCAGGCTGTCATCGGGGAGCGACTCTTTGTAAAGCGACCAGCCGCTCTTGTATAGGCTCTGGACGTAGAAAGGTGTGACGGCCCCGCGGGCGATCACCGCGGCATACGCCTGTTGCGCCTCCCGGTAACGGCGCGCCGAGAAGAGGAGCTCGCCGCGCCGGAACTGCACCTCATCGATGTCCCGGGCATCGGGGTAGCGTTGCACGATGAGATCCAGTGTGTGCAGCGCCTGGTCCGGCTGCCCCGTGGTGTCGTACGCGCGCGCAAGCTGGTAGAGCACCTCATCATTGTGCTCGTAGTTGGGATAGACCGAAAGGAGCGCCGTATACAGCTTGATGGCCTCGGCGCCATGCACGTCGATCGAGGAGAGCTCGCTCGCCATTCGCTGCACCTCGCCGGCATCGAGGTTGAGGTCCCCCAGCCGGCGCAATGCCTCGGCCCGCAACTTGGGATCGGTCTGCTGCAGCGCGAGAAACTGCTGATAGCTTGCCATCGCGGCCGCCTCGCTGGCGCTGACCTTGTCTCCCGTCACCGTCTGCGCCGGATGGGATTCGAGGTCCTGGATGGTCGGTGCCGGAGGCGGGTCGGACTCCCGCGGCTCGGCAACCTGACACAACGCCAGGCAGGCCGTCAGCACGCCGAGGAGCGCAGCCACTTGCCGGGCGCATCTCACGGCCGCGATGCTCCGGGATTCGGCGGCGACGGAGCAGCGGCCGGTCCCCCACTGGTGTCGGAAGCGGGATGAGCTGCCTGGTCGTAGATCGTGGCGAGCGCGAATTGTGCCTGGATCCGGTAACCCTCCAGCCGCTTCTTCTGCTGCTCGAGGTCGTGCACGGCGAGCGCGGCGAGCGCCTGGCTCTGGGCCGTCTCCGCCGCCGCGAGCCTCACCTGCAGGGTGCCGATGCGCTGCTGCAACATGGTCACCCGCGCGGCGAAATCACCGGTTTGAACCGGCAGGGTCTGGCGGCCGCTCTCGAGCAGCCCCCAGCGCTCCTGTGCCTGGCTCAGCGAGAGATCGAGCCTCTTCAGCTGCCGCCGCTCCTGCCAGAGTCGCGCCGCGAACTCCTGGTCCATCTTATAGAGGAGTACTCCGCGGACCAGAGTCAGGCGCTCCCGGAGCTTCGCGTACGTCGGCGTGTCAGGATCGTGGGCGAGCTTCGCCTGCACCCGTTCCACTCGCGCCCACAACGCGCTTTCGTCGGGCGCGGCGAGCGCCGTGACCTCGCGCGCACGCTCTACTTCAGCCAGGCGGTTGGCGAGCGCCGCGCGATGCTGCCTGAGCGCCGCGAGCCTGCCGGAAGTCAACAGCCCATCGACTTTGGGCAGGCGTTGCGCATAGGCGCTGTGCCGGGCCGCGATCATCTCCTGGAACGCATCCATGCTGGTCATCCATTGGCCGAGCATGCTCTCCATGAGCTCGAGGTCGCGGTAGTTGCGCAGTCCCTCCTGGAAGTCGGGACCGGCAAACACCGCATAGAGGTAGTGGGATTCCGGGTCGTCGGGAATCTTGCCGAGCTGCCAGAACCAGCCGTAGCTCAGCCGATCGGGCAACGCATCGTCATCGAGGGGATCGTTGCCCACGGCTGCCGCCCCGGGCGAGTCGGCCTCACGCGCCAGAAGCTGGGTCAGCAAGCTACCGTTCCGTATGCGAGCGATCGCGCCATCGATCCGTGCCGACTCGTCATCGTAGGAGCGGAGCGCCGTCCGGTAGAACTGCGAGGCCTGACCCGGTGCGCGTAGCTCGAAGAACGCATAGGGCACCGTGAGATAGGCCTCCTGCACGGCGGGGTCGAGCGGGCTGCGACCGTGAAGCGCCATCCAGGGAACGAGCGCTGCGCGATAGTTGCCGTCAGCGGCCTGAGCCCAGCCGGCGGCGAGCAGCGCTTCGCCGGAGAAAGGCCCCTCGAGAAGCACCCGATCGAGCGCCACTCGCGCCTTGGCGGCATCATTGGCCTTGAGGTAGGCGAGACCCAACGCCAGGTTGGCGCGGTCCTTGAGCGCCACCATCTCAGGTGCCAGGGCGTACATCGTGCCGACTGAGCTGAGGACCGGCGCCGCTTCGGCCAGGCTGCCCTGCCGCACCAGCGCGACTCCGAGGTTGAGTCGGGCATAGGCGGTCCAGCCCTGCTGCGATCCGCGCCACTGCTCGAGGAGTTGCGCCGCCCGGTCGAACCGGCCCTCGCGCATCCATACATTGGCGAGGAGCAACTCCTTCTGTGACTCGAGATCCGGCGACATCCTGCCGTTGATGCGGATGAGGTCGCGCTCCGCTTGCGCGTACTGCCCGCGCGCATAGAGAGCCTGGCCGAGGAAGAGCCAGGCGCGGTTGCGCACGCCCGTGGGCACATCGCTCGTCAACAGGCTTTCGAACGACTGGTGCGCCCGGTCGTACATCCCGAGCGAGAGATAGAGGCTGCCGAGGAGCAGCCGGGCGTCAGATCCGTGGTGGGGCAGCGCCTGCCAGTGCTCGTAGGCCGAAAGACGTGTGGCGGCCTCGAAGTCCTTGCCCTGATAGTAGTAGAAGAGGACATCGCCGTACGGCAGGTCCTGAATGCGTATCTCTGGAAGCGCCTCCGGATCGTGCAGCCGCGCCGCGGCCGGCGCTGCTCCGGCGAGCAGGGTCAGGGACGCGAGAACGCACAGGCACGCCGAACGGGCCAAGCGTTACTCCCAATCCTTGATCCGGAACTGCGGCTGGAGCTTGCTTTGATCGTCGGTGATCGTGAGCTCGAGATACTTCGCGCCGATGTCTTTCTGGAAATTCAGCGTGGCGCCGCGGGTGTAGTCGCGATCATGCGGCCCCTTGCCGGTGAGGAAGGCCACCAGCTCGTGCTTGCCCACCTTGAGATTGCCGACGAACAGCCGCTGCACCCCACCCTGCACCAGTGCGTTGACCTCCCTCGGGGTGTAGAGGTAATTGGCAACCTCCTTGCCGTCGATCTTCAGCTGCACCGAGTCGAGGGCGAAGAAGGTGCCGGCATCGATCGAGACGAACACCGCGACCTGGGTGTTGGCGGGGTAGAGGAGCTCCTGCTCGAGCACGAAGAGATCACGGTTCAGGTCGAGCACGTCGCTCTTGAGTGACTGCACCTGTCCGTCCACCCCGCCTCCGCCGGCGGTCTGCGTCGCAGGCGCGACGGCCGCCACGGGCGGCGAAACGCCTGCCGCGGCGGGCGCCGGGGCCTGAGCGAAAGCGACCGGGATGGACGCCAGGGCGGCAAGCACGGCGAGCGCGGCCACTTTGGCGGTCAAACACCTGCCTGCCGGCTGGCGTGCGAGGGGCAACGGGACTTCTGGCATGATGGCGGTCCGTTCATTCGGCAAGGAGCCTGCGCAGCTCATCCTCGCAGTCGCGTCGGCTAGTTTCGTTGAAGTCGCGCACTACCTGGCGAATTTTTCCATCGCGATCGATCAACACGGTCATCGGCAGGTTGTCGACGTCATAAGCCCGGGCGACGGTCTTGGCCGGATCGAGCAGCAGCGGAAATGTGAAATGCGTCCCGAGGGCGAAGTGCAGCGCCGCAGCCTGGTCGTCGGCGACCTCCACGCCGTAGACGAGGAGCCCCTGTCCCTGGTAACGGGCGAAATCCTGATTCAGGGCCTCGAGCTGTGCCCGGCAGGCGTCGCAGCCGCTGCCCCAGAACGAAATGACGACCACCTGTCCAACGTGCTCCGAGAGGCGAACGTTGGGCCCGGCGACGGCGCGGAGGGCGAAATCGGGAGCCGGCAGGCCGGCAGCGACATGCGACCGGCTTGCGAATGCCGGCAGACTCAAGAGGATCGCCATTAGGGAGGCCAGTGCACACGAGCGGCGCAGACATGGAGCCGCCCGGGCCCGGACCGTGAGCCATGAAGTCAACCGACTGCGGCAGGCGTGCTGCTGTGATCGCGCCCCCATCTCAGACGATCGGCTGGAATGCGATGAGCGAGGCCTGATTGGCCGGTGAGCCGAGCCCCTGCGTGGGGAAGAGCGTACCGAACTGCGTCTCGAGGCCGTTGTGCAGACCCATGTAGTTGAGGACCACCGTCTCGACGAGCTGCACGACCGAGTTGGCCGCAGGGCTCGAGGTGCTCACCACCGAGCCGTCGGCGCTGAAATAGCCGATCTGCTGGCTGGCGGCGCCATTGCGCGGCGTCGGCCGGCCGGCGGGGTTGTAGACGAGGAAGAACGTGGCTGCTGCGGCGGATGAATCGCCCTGCCAGGCGAGCTTGCCCCGGCCGTCGGTGCTCGAGTCGATCATGCTGCTCGAGGTCAGGGATCCATCGCTGAACACATAGATCATCACCGGCTTACCGATGCGCTGCGCGTACTCGAGCACTGCGCCGATCATCTGCCCAGCCTTGAAGTTTCGCATCTCGCCCGTCGCCCGGGTGCTGTCGTGATAGTCGAAGCCGCTGAGCGTGATGGTACCAGCGCCCGCGAAGCCGTTCAGCACCAGTTTCATGACGGTTGCGGTCTTCGCGATGTCGGAGTCGCTGAAGTCGGAGGCCGTGAAGATCGGCGTGCCGCCGATGATGGCCGTGTCCTTGGTCGCATCGAGGGCGCTCGGATCGCCGAACACGGCCGCGGTGTTGGCGGATTTGACGTAGTTGCAGCGAACCTGGTTCTTGAGAGCTGCGTCATCGGTTACCTGCTGCGGATCGGAGCTCGCGTAGAGCTGCACGCCCGGGGTTCCACCGTTGGGCTCCGTGAGCGCTCCGGTGAAAGCGGCGGCGGGATCGGAGGCCCCGGATGCGTAGGTGGTGGCACCACCGCTGATGCGTACCTGGGATTCGAGCACGGCGACCGAGAGCGGATCGGCGACCGCGCCGCCCGTGCTCACGAGGCCCGTCGCATCGCTCGGCTGGTCGAAGGTGCTCGGCTGCAGTCCCGGATCGATCATGACGCCCCCGAGATTCGGGGGCGCCGCCGAGTTGCCGCCGGAGACCGTCGGCTCGGTGCCGGATAGCGTCAGCAGCGAGCCCTTGGCGCCCACCGTCGCGATGCCGTACATCGGGTTGTGGGGATTGATGCCGGTATCGTTCTCCGACAGGGCCGGGATCACGGCTCCGTTGGTGCGGCCTGCGGTCGCAGCGCTCACCTTCGAGAGGATGCCGCGCAGGATGGCACCATCCGAATGCCATAGGAGCCCCAATGCACTGCTCACGAAGGCACTCGAGGTCGGTACCATGTTGCCCGGAAGACCGAGCTTGCCGTACCCGGCCGTGGACAGGAAGTTGGACTGCCCGCCCTGGACACCGACGATGACCTCCGAGCCGACGAGGTTGGCTCCGCCCGCGAGGTCGAAGCAGATGAAAGGAATCTTGCCGGCCCCCATCGTCACGTTGCACTGGCTGGCGGCGAGCAGCGCCTGCATGTCGGAATCGAGGGGAATGCTGGTCGCTCGGGCGCTCCCTGCTTTGAGCAGCGCGGCAACCCAGGCAGGCGCCGTGACGACGGCAGGCGCACTGAGCAGTCCCGCCGAGATGAAATCACGGCGGCTGACGGGCCGCTTGTGGTTCTCGTGGAGGATGGGCTCGCCGAGAGCATGCGCTCGAGCGGGCTTCTTGCGGATCAGCATGGTCGTTCTCTCCTCGCGCCGCTCATTTCAGACTGAGTGCGGCGCTGCCGAGCACCGCCTGGCAGGCCGCCTGACTGGCGACCGAGACCTTTGCACCACTGCTCAAAGAGGGCACCCGGTTGAGCAGCGCATTGAGCTCATTCTGCACGGCGGCATAGGCCGGCTCGGTATTGGTGCCAACCACGGCGTTCACGAGAGGGGTGATCACGATATCGCGGTTGGCGTTGTTCCCCGCCGTCCCGAAGAACGTGGCCGACGAGGATGAGTTCGCTATTGCGACATCGAGACCCGTGCCAAAGAATTTGTCGCGGTATGACTGGATGTTCACCAGCTCGCTGCAATACGCGCCCGCGAGCTGCGATATCGCGGTCTGCTCCGAGGACGTGAAGGCGTTGATCTGTGGCACCGACGGCAGCGATTGCTGCTCGGAGGCGTAGAGCGCCGCGACCTTCGAGTCGGTGATCGGCACCCCGGTGACGTGTGACAGCGAGGCGTTGATCTCTGCGAAGGTGCGCACCCCGACGTCCGGCTGCGGCGTGTTGTCGGTCGTCACCGGATTGGGCGGCACGACCGGATCGACGAACACATGGGTGTTCTTGCCGAGCTGGTCGAAGGAGAGGAAGAACATGTCGTTCTTCACCCCCACATCGACGCCGATCACCGCACCCACGCTCGAGAGCAGCTGTCCGGATGCGGCCGTATAAGCCGGTGGCGCGACCACGGTGTTCAGGGTAGCGAAGGACTGTCCGACGGTCGGCAGCGAGCCGTTGATGCCGATCCGCAGCCCTTTGATCGTGACGTTCTGCGGCTGTGCATTCGGGTCCAGGCTGATGAAGGTCGGGGCGTAGAAGAGATAGCTGTAGTTGTCGTACTGGCTGGCCGTCATCAGGATGTACGACTGCGCAACTCCGGAGAGCGCGCTCACGTCGAACAGCAGGTAGTAGCGCTGGCCTACGCTAGCGGCGTAGTTCTGCGTCACCTGCGCGGGTGTGAGCGCCGAATCGTGGATCGCGAGGAAGCGTATCTCCCCCAGCCATTGCCGATCCCCGGTGGTCTCGTTACCGAGCACCAGCGCGAAGGTGTCATCCCAGTTGGCGAGCGAGCCGCCGCCACTCGGGTCCACATCGCCGGTGAACTGCCCGTTCACATAGAGCTTCTGGCCGTTGACCGGATCGTAGGTGAGCACGATGTGCTGCAGGGCCGCCTGCGCGACCATGCCGGTAACGGAGGTCATCATCGGCGGTGAGCCGTTGGTGTCCGTCTTGTTGCTGCGCGCCCGCGCCTCGTATTGCATGCCATCCTGGCCGAGTGTGGCATTGCGCGAGGTGTCGCTGCCCGAGTAGGTGACCATGTAGGCCTTGGCTTGGGTCACGTTGGCGGGCGCCGCCCACACCTCGATCGAGTACTCGCCGGTCGTCTTCACGAGGTCGGCGATCTTCGAGCTGGTGGTGGTCAGAGCCTGCGCCTTGCCGCCCTGCCCGATGATGAGCCCCCAGCCCTGATCCCAGGTGGTGTTGCCCGAGACGATCAGATCCGACTCCGGGCTCACTCCGCTCGTGTCGTAGGCGATGCTGCCGGTCCCTTCCTTGAACTGATATTTGGCGATCGTATCGGCGTCGTAACGGGCGCCACCGGCGGCGATGATGCCCTGCTGCAGCATGAGCGCCTTGGAGATCACGAGCGACGGATCGACGCTCGTCACCGGGATGGTGTTGGCGAGGGCGGTGATGGCCGCCTGCATCGCAGCGGCGCTCCCCGGGCAGTCCGGGGCGCCGCCGGCGGTGGTCGGCCAGCAATGGTGGAATTCATCGCGCAACCGCACGACGAAGCGCGACTGGTCGGGAGCATCGAGATTGATCTTCGACTGCGCCTCGAGGTAGGCCTGATCGGGGTCGGAGCTGGCGAAGTACGGCGCCTGCGGCGTCGGCGAGTCGGGGCGATGGCAATCGACGCAGAACTGCCTGAGGATCGGCGTCCAGAGAAGCGTCTTGAACTGAGTAGAGTCGGACGGGAATATCCGCGTTCCGCCAACCGATTGGTCGGGAGGCGCCACGAGCTGGATCTTCTGCGCTGCGCCGGCGCCGCCGCCCAGCCAGTTCTGGATCCAGGTGAGCATGGTGTCGGCGCAGGCCTGCGCCGAGGCCACCCAGCAGTTGTGTCCACCGCCGACTTTCGCCACGAGCTC
>Ga0134125_10002658_pt1 | contig 21074 bp, 11 predicted proteins | sample KB31751_FD_96464 | JGI IMG/M metagenome (GOLD analysis project Ga0134125, IMG submission 96464) | Terrestrial soil microbial communities with excess Nitrogen fertilizer from Kellogg Biological Station, Michigan, USA - KB3-175-1 | ecosystem: Environmental > Terrestrial > Soil > Unclassified ... | reverse complement strand
CGCGGAGAGATGCGTTTCCAGGGGGTAGTGTTCGCCGACGACCTGTCGATGGGAGGGGCCGCATCCGCCTTCGGGGACGTCGTAACCCGGGCTATGCGGGCGCTGTCGGCAGGTTGCGACATGCTGCCGGTGTGCAACCAGCGCTCATCGGTGATGGAGCTGCTGGACCGACTGCGGGTGGAGCCGGAGCCGGCTTCGGGCCTGCGCCTCGTGAGGCTCCATGGGCGTGCCGGCTCGAGCCCTGAGGACCTCAAGAATCGGCCGGAATGGCAGCGCGCCCAGGAATGGCTCGGGCGATGCGCGTCGCCTCCGGCACTGCAACTGGATTCGGGACGGTGATGGGTTGGAGAGCATGAAAAACTGGTCGGCCGAAGCCTGGCGTGTGGTCGTCGACAGCGCGCCCGAGGGCGTCGTGGTCTGCGATGCCACGGCCTCCGACCATCCCGTCATCTATGTGAACGCCGCATTCGCCGGGATGAGCGGGTACGCGGCCGACGCTCTGCTCGGAAAGAATCTCCGGATGCTCCAGGGCAGCGACCGCGAGCAGGAGGGGCGTCAACGCATGCGTGAGGCGGTCGAGCGGGGCGAGACGGCACGGGTGCTGCTGCGCAATTACCGTCAGGACGGATCGCTCTTCTGGAATGAGGTCGTGATCCAGCCGGTTCGCGACGCTGCCGGGACGCTGACTCACTTCGTTGCTTACTACCGCGATGCCAGCGAGAGGCTCAAGGGCGATGAGAAGGCAGCCCCAGGCTTACCCTCGTGGCTGCGCGAGGACCGGCTGACGGGACTGCACTCGCGCGCCTACTTCGAGGAGCTGTTGCAGCGCGACTGGGTGCTCGCGCAGCGCGACTCGCACGAGATCGCCCTGACGCTCTTCGACATAGACGACCTCGCCACCTACAACGACACTTTCGATAAGAACGCAGGGGACGCGTGTATCCGGCGGGTGGCGCGCGTCATCAGCGCCTCCTACCGGCGTGGTGGCGACCTCGTCGGCCGTTGGGAGGGAGGGACGCTTGCGACGCTGACTCAAGGCGATGCGGCGCAGAAGGCTCCTCAGTACGCGCAGGTCGTCGCTCAACGGGTGCGGGACCTGTTGATCCATCACCCACGTAACGGCAACGGGCGGTATCTCACCATCAGTGCCGGCGTGGCGAGCCTCGTACCCGAGCGCGAGCTGCCCCTGGAAGCGCTGCTCAAGGCCTGCCGCGCGGCGCTCAAGCGCGCCAAGAAGACGGGTAAGAACAGCATCGTAACGGCCGGAGCGGCCGACTTTACCTGAGCTCGACTCGAGCAAGAGGGGCCGCAGCCTTCCATGGCGGCGACCCCGCGGGGATCATTTGAACTTCGCTTCCACCTCTAGCTGATAAGTCCGGCCCATGATGCCGTCGAAGTATAGGGACGTGGCCGAGGAGAAGTTGCCGCCCACGCCGGCGAGCGCGAATTGCGGCGGCAGCTTGTCGAACACGTTATCAACGATAAAGCGCACGTGGACGTTATCGAGCACGTCATAGGAAAGCGTCGAGTTGATCAGCCACCAGTGGCCCACGCTCTCGATGTTCTTGGTGGTCGGCGTGTCCTGATTGTCGAATTTCATCCCGCTGTAAAACTGCCCCTGCCAATACCAGGAGAACGGGCCCTTCAGGTAGTCGATCGACAGGGTCGTGCGGTTCTTGGGCACGGCGACCGTATTGCCGAGCGCGGCGAGCGCTCCTGCGAGGTTCTGGGGCGCGGCGGATCCCACCTGCAGCTTGAGCGTCTTCGTGTCGAGGTAGTTGCCCTGCAAGGCGATTCCACCGAGATTCCAGGGGAGACCCGTTTGCCACTGGAGGGCCACCGTGTCGCCCTGGAAATGCAGGATTCCCGCGTTGACGAAGCCGTCGTGGAAGTTGGTCACCTGTCCAGCCGCATTGCGGGTGAAGAGGCCGCATGAGGGGTTGCTTGGGTAATCCGTTGCATCGTAACAGGCATCCATGATTTCCACGAGGTTGAGCTGCTCGATCGCATTCGTCATGTTGATGTCGATGTAATCGAAGGTGAGGCTGAGCCGCGGGATCCAGCGCGGCGTCAGCACGACACCCCAGGTCTTGGAGTCGGCGATCTCACTCTGCAGGCTGGTGTTGCCGGACGTCGTTCCCGTCGCCGTGGCATTCACCACATTCGAGGTGAAGCTCGTCGGGTTGAGGCCGGCCTTGCGGCAATTCGCCTGGCGGGTGGCCGGATCCGGCCCCTGGCCGGAGAAGTTCTTGTCGCAGGGGTCGTTCGCGAACTCGAACGATGTCGCAGCCGGCAGGAACAGCTCCGTGATGGCCGGGGCGCGGATGGACCGGGTCTTGTTGGCCCGGAAGGTCAGGTCTTTCGTCGGTGCCCAGCGGAACCCGTACGTGCGGGTGAGCGAGGACCCGGCAATCGAGTTGTTCACATGCCGGACGGCGCCGTCCAGCTCGACCAGATGCAGCACCGGTATGTTTTGCGCCGGCTCGAAGATCGGAATCAGCGTCTCGCCGTAGATCTCGTTGGTGTGATAGGCGCCTTCGATACCCGTCGTCGTGAGGCCGCCGGCCGGCGGGTTCGAAGTGTAGAAGTCGTCGGGCAGAAATACTGCCGCCTCACGCCGGTTCTCGAAGCCCACGTTGAACTTCCAGTTATCGGCGGGAAGCTTGATGATCGTACCGCCGAAGTTCGCCGTGAAGTCGCGTTGAGTATTGTACGATTCAGCGAACGCAATGTGCGTGACGTAAGCCTTTGCGGCCCGGCTCGGCGAGCCCTCGCCGAAGGGATTGAGCGGTGCGCAGGTGTCCGAGGTGGTCGCGACTGGGGAGTTGGGCTGACCCGGCGCGCAGACGATGTTTCCGGAAGCGTCCCGCACCGAATTTATCGCATTCTGCAGGTTCTGGAAGACGATGGCCGGCTGCTTCGAGATGTTGCGCGAATAGCCGTAGTTGGCGGTGACGTCCCAGTTGAAGTTGCGATTGAGTGCGTTGAAATCGCCCTTCATCCCGAGGACGCCGCGCCCGAGCACTTGATCGCCCGTGGCCATGCCGCTCTGCAGGTCGGTGCTCGCCCGGGCGAGGTAGAACGTGTTGGGGTTCCAGCTCGGGTCGAACGGTACGCCGCCGTTGAGGGGGAATCCGGAGGCTTGATAGGCGGCGAGCTGTTGCTTGATGAGCGCGCTGTCGGCCGCCGAGAGGTAGGGGTTGTTGACGCTGACTCTCAGGTCACCGTTGGGAGTTCCAGGGGTTCCAAAGAATGTAGTGTAGTACTGCGGCTGCTGGATGAGGTCCGTGCCGTGGCCGTCCGAGAACCAGCCTTCCCAGTAAGTCTGCACGTGATCGGTCCAGTCGAAGTGCCCGAGCATGTCGGCATTGATCCCCTCGGATTCGACCTGGAGATTCGTGAACCGGTTGAGATCGACGCCGTCTCCCCCCTGCCAGAAGATCGGGTTGCCGGTCGCATTACCGAGGCTGTAAGGCGTGAGCGCGCTCGAGCCCGGTGAGAATGCGAGTGGCTGACCAGCCCCGTTCACGACGCCGATCAAGCCCGCCGGCAGGCCCGGTACGTAGAAGAAGTCGTCCAGATAGGGCACGCCCGAGGTGCTGATGGCGTTGACCTTGGTGTCGGGCATGAGGACGGTCTGGAATTTGCCTGGCGTGGCCGGGGCGAGAAAGCCGGGCGCGTTCCTGAACACGTCGCGCTGCAGGCCGGAGAGGCCGTCGCTCTTGATGAACTCCAGGACGCCGGTGATGTTGCCCCGTCCGTCCGCGAAGTTCTGGCCGGCAAGGAGGCTGGCCTTGTAGTTGTGGGCATCTCTTCTGCCGGATTCTCCGAACTTCACGTCGCCGTCGATTCCCTGGTAGTCTTGCTTGAGGAGGATGTTCACCGTGCCCGAAATCGCATCGGCGCCATAAATGGGCGCGCCACCGACGGAGACCGTCTCAATGCGCTCGATCAGCGCATCGGGAATGGTGTTGAGGTCGACCTGCTCGCCCGGTGCGCTGGAGCTGTTCAGGCTCGCCGTGTTCGAGGAGACGAAGCGCCGGCCGTTGACCAGAACCAGGGTGCGCTGCGAGCCGAGCGAATAAAGGTCGACGAAGCTCTGCCCGATACCGAAGTTCGACTGGACGTTATGCTGGCTGGCCGGCTGCACACCGAACCCGGGGAGCTCCGTGAGCGCCTGCCCCACATCATGCAGGCCGCGATCGCTGAGGGTGTCGGCACCGATGACGACGGTGGGCTCCAATCGATCCGTTACCGGGCGTGCGATGCGCGAGCCCGTGACGACCACTTCCTCGAGCTGTTGGGGCGCGTTGGGGTTGGTGCTCGGGGTGCTCACTGTCTGAGCGGCATCCTGAGCAGGGGCGCTGGTCTGGGCGGCCGCGCTGTCCGTGGCGTGCGCAGCGTCCTTGGCAAGGGTGCTGCTGTCCTTGGCGTGCGCAGCGTCCTTGGCATATGTACTGCTGTCCTTGGCATTGGCGCACAGGGCCGTCATCAGCAGCACAGGCGCAATCAGCCAGCCTGAGTGACCCCGGTCGTTGCGATCTTCGGTCTGTTTCATGGTGTGGGTCTCTATCGGAGTGCAAGCGGAGGGTTCTGATCGGCGACGCCGAGCACGGCTTCCAGCGCGCGCCCGAGCGTAATCAACACGTCTTCCCGGAAGAGGGCGCTCCAGAGGCAGATCGCACGTGGCACGCGATGCTTGGCGCCGTGGGCATCGACCGGCTTGTTGTCTATCGTGCGGGTCGGCAGTTCGAGGAAGCCGGCCTTCATGACGAGACAGGGGTGGCCGCTGGCGTTGGTGGCGACCAGCGAATGATCTCCCGAGACGGGACCGATCAATGCGTCGATGCCATCGAAGAAGCCATCGAGCGCTGCCATCACCTGGCGGCGCAGGCGCTCGATCTGCACCATCTCCACGGCGGGGAAGAGGTGAGCGCGGCGCCAGGTGTTGGGCCAGGCCATGTCGGCCTGCCACTTGAGCTCTTCGTCGCGGTGAGTGAGGGTGAGCTCCGAGAAGGCGGCTGCGGCCTCGAGGAATACGAGTGGAGTCAGCAGGTCGTACTCGAGATCGGGCAGGTGCACTTCGACCACCTGCGCGCCGGTCTCGCGCAGCGCATCGAGCGCGTGGCGGTCGACGGGCGTGGCGTCCTTGGATTCGAACCAGGCCGGGATGTACCCCACCTTGAGGCCGCGTGCGCCCGCCTGCCAGTCCCAGCCGAGCGGGGCATCGAGAGAGCCCCAATCGCGCGAGTCGGGGCCATTGATGGAGTCGAGAGCCAGAGCGCAGTCGGTCACGCTGCGCGCGATGGGTCCGACCTTGTCCCACGACCACGCGAGCGCCATCGCCCCATGGCGTGAGACTCGCCCGAACGTCGGACGCAGGCCCGTGGTCCCGCAGCGGTTCGACGGCGAGACGATTGATCCCAGCGTTTCAGTGCCGATGGAGAACCCAACGAGACCCGCCGCCGTAGCTGATGCGGAGCCTGCCGAGGAGCCCGACGATCCTTCGGACGGATTCCACGGATTGCGGGTCGTACCCCCGAACCAGATGTCACCGTACGCGAGTGCGCCAGCCGAAGTCTTTCCGAGGAGGACCGCGCCAGCCGCGCTGAGCTTATCGACGATCGCCGCATTGCCAGCCGCGACGCGCTCTTTGTAGGGCTCGGCCCCCCACGTGGTGCGCACATGGGCCACATCGAACAGGTCCTTGAGACCATACGGCACGCCGTGAAGGCCTGAGCGGGGCCGGCCGCGGGCGAGATCCGCATCCGCCCCGGCCGCCTGCTCGAGAGCGAGATCGTCGGTGACAGTGATGAAGTTCTGCAGTTGCGGGGACAGGCGGCCGATGCGATCGAGATACAGATGGGTCAGCTCGATGCTGGAGATCTTCCTGGCGCGTAGCCAGGCCGCCTGCTTCCAGGCGGGGGCCAGCGCGACGTCGGTTGGCGAGGAGGGTAAAGCGCCCGCTGCCGGCGCGCGACCCCGCACGCCCGGCCGGGGCATGCGATAGGTCTTCCCGGGGATCCGCGGATCGAACCGCGCGGCCGGCGATATTTCGTTCGGCAGACTGAGCGCCCGAACGCCGCCGAGCTCCTTGAGAACGGCTGGGTACCCCCGAGCCAGCTGCCTGCGTTGCCTGGGCGTATAAGAGAGACCGAGGAGCCGTTCCGCTGCGGGTAGATCCGCTTCGATCCCGGCCGGCGCGCCGGCATCGGCACCCATCGATTCGCTAAATGGCGCCGCAGGGGCGCGGGAGATGGCGGGGGTGGAAGCGGCGTGGGCAGCGACCGATGCCGCTGAGGCGGTGAGAGCCTGAGTAATCAAGGCACGCCGTGTCAGTGTCATTTTCGCATCGCCGAGCCAGGATGCCCGGAGCCCCTTTGCGGAGTACGACTGGCGCAGGCGGCATTTCCGGTAGCTCCGGCGACAAAAATATTGCCTTGCCGGTGTTGCGAATCTGCACTAGCCTCGTTGTTCCTCGGGGCGTAATGGGGTCTCGCGCCTACCTGCCGGTGGTCGATACGGGCACTACAGCTTGGTTTTCAGAGGTCCTGGCGCACGAACGGGATTTGCGCGCTTTCCTGGGCCGCTACCTGCCCCGTAGGGATGACGTTTCGGACGTCCTCCAGGAGACCTATACCCGTCTGCTCGCCCTCTCCCCGGAACGGCGTAGCGCCGTCCGCACGTGGAGGGCATTCCTCTTCGCGACGGCCCGCAACGTCGCCATGGACCATCTGCGTTGGCCGGAGAGCGTTTCGCTCGATGCGCTACCGGAAATAGACGGCGCGGACGTCGTATCGCGTGGAGGCGAAGAGCGGAGCCCGGATGAAATCGTGAATCTGACTCAGGAGCAGGACCTGCTTGCGCGGGTGATCGCGTCGCTCCCGGACAAGTGCCGGGAGGTGCTGACGTTGCGCAAGATTCACGGCTTGTCCCAGAAGGAGATCGCGCAGCGCTTGGGGATAGCCGAGCACACCGTTGAGAAGCACATCAGCCATGGCGTCCGGCTGTGCGCCGAACGCGTGCTCGAGGCGATGGTCGAACCCCCATCTGAGACCGATCCTGCCGTTGGGGGACGTGGACGAGCACATGGCATTGGGTGAGGACATCGAGATCCGCGCCGCGGATTGGCTGGCGAGTCTCGACCGGCCGGATACGCCTGCGGCGGTGCATGCCGCGTTCGAAGACTGGTGCAGGGCGGATGCTCGCCATCTGGCGGCCTACCTGCGAGTGCTCGAAGTATGGAATCGGTTGGACGCCCTCAAAGCGCCGGACCCTGCTTTTGCTGACGCCCCTGCCGTCGCAGCGAGACTGGCCGGCCCTCCCGGAGGCGTACCGGGGCGGCCGCTGCGCGCCCGCCTCATTCTCACGATGGCGCTTGCAGCGGCGTTGATCGCCATCGCCGTGGGACTTGCGTGGTGGCAGTGGTCGACGCCATTCGGGCTTTCGCTCGGCGGGCAGCGCTATGTCACGACGCTGGGGGGGTTCCAGGAGATCAGGCTCGCGGACGGGTCGGTGGTGCAACTCAACACCAACAGCGAGCTTCGCGTCAGGTTGCGCGGCACCCGGCGAGAGATCACGCTGCTTCGTGGAGAGGCGACATTCGAGGTTGCGCCTGACAAATTGCGTCCCTTCATCGTCGTGGCAGGAAATACGGCCGTGCGCGCCGTAGGTACCGTCTTCAACGTGGAGGAGGCCGACGCGGGCGTCGAAGTACTCGTGACGAAAGGCGTGGTGGCGGTAGGCCTGCCGCTGGAGGTGGTGGCGCATCGCGGCACGCCGGCGATGGTCGACGCCGGACAGATGGCAATCGCCGGACTGTCGCAGGTGAAGGTCCAGAGCGTCGACCAGGACGAGATCGAACGCCGCCTCGCCTGGCATCAGGGCATGCTCGTGTTCGATGGTCAGTCGCTCGCGGACGTGGCTTCCGAGTTCAATCGGTACAACGAGCGCAAGCTGGTGATCGCCGATCCGGTCGTCGGGCGCGTTCGCATCGGCGGTTACTTTCGCGCTACCGACATCGGCGCCTTCGTCCGGGTCCTGCAGGAGCGCTTTGGGATAGTGGCGATGGAGGAGCCGCGACGGACCCTGCTGCGCCGGTGAGCTGAGCCACCCGTCGCTTGCCCACCGTAGCGTAGTGTGCTACGGCTATATGGATGAGGGGGCGTTTGGCGATCGCTGGCGCGTGCACCGAGCAACCGCGTCGTGACCGGCACGTGCGCGCTTTGGGAATTGCGTTCGCCGTGGCGATTGCGCTCGGCCCGTGGCGCGCGGCTCTGGCAACCCCCAAGCCCTTCGCTATTGCAGCCCGCAGTGCCGCGGCGGCGCTCGCCGAATTCGGCCGTCAATCCGGGCGCGAGATCCTGTTCGAGTACGACCTCATCGTAGGTCAGCACACCAATCCCATTTCGGGGCTCTACGAGCCCATCGAGGCCCTGCGTCGCATGACCGCAGGTACGAATCTGCGGGTGAGTGAATCCACCGACGGCGTCCTCGTCGTGGAATGCAGCTGCGCCAGAGCCGGCCGCGGCGCTGCGCGGGGCGATGGACGGGCTCAGTCCGCGGCACCTCTCGCGCCGTCGGCCGCTGGCCCTGGCTCGAGCCCGTCCGCGGGCCCACGCGCGCAGGCGGCAATGCCGGCGGAGTGGGGCAGCGCAGACCGGATGCAGGAGGTCGTCGTAACGGGCAGCCACATCCCGCAGGACAGCTCTTCCGCGCCGATGCCGCTCACGAGCATGGGTCAGGAGTTCATCGCGGATACCGGTAACGCGAACATCGCTGCGGCCATCGTGAAGCTGCCCTCGGTCAGCGTGGGGCAGGGGCTTTCCAACACCCAGTCGCTGGTCTTCGGCGCCGGGTTGAGTCTCGTCAGCCTGCGCGGCCTCGGCAGCTCACGCACGCTGGTGCTGGTCGACGGCCGGCGGCAGGTGTCCGGCTCGCCGTTGTCGGCCGCAGTCGATCTCAACACCATTCCGGCGGACCTGGTGGATCGGGTCGAGGTGGTCACCGGCGGTACCTCGGCGATCTACGGCGCCGATGCGATCGGCGGTGTGATCAACGTAATTCTCAAGAAGCACTTCGAGGGTGTGAGCGTGCGTACCCACGGTGGCATATCCTCGCGGGGCGATGCCGCCTCGCGCGGGATATCGCTGACGGCAGGCAAGGCATTCGACCTCGGAAGCCGTCCCGGCAACGCGACGCTCAACTTCGTCTACGACAGCGCTCAGGGTGTGCGCGCGGCCTCGCGGCTCTATGCATCCGACGGCCTGGGTCTCATTTCCAATCCTGCTTACCAGGGTCCGAACGGCGCCGCGCCGGCCTTCCTGACGAGGGTCAACACCGGAGTCAACACGGTGAGCAACGCCGGCGACTTCACGGTAGGCGGCCAGACCTGGATATTCGCGAATGACGGGAGCTCGATACGGCCTTACGATCTCGGGCCGCTCGGCGACCGGTCGGGCGAGTCCATCGGCGGCGACAGTGTCAATCCGGAGCCGCCGCAGTTGCTCCTCGAGCCGATCGAGCGCGAGGTTTTCGGTGGCACGTTGCATCAGTCGCTGTCCGGCTCAGCGGAGCTCCTGCTCCAGACCCGCATCGCGCACACCTCGGTGCAGACGCAGTTCCAGCCGACCTTCGACACGGGCGACGTCTCTCTTCGCATCGACAATCCATTCCTGCCTGCTGCCGCTGTCGCGCTGATGCAGGCCAACAATGTCGATTCCGTACCGTTTCATCGCATCGTCAACGAGATGGGGGTGCGCGGCACGGACAATGACCGACTGATGCAGCAGTACGTGGCCGGAATCGATGGCACGCTGCCCAATCAGTGGATCTACGACGTGTCCTACTCGTACGGGCACACTGTCGAAAGAACGGTGGATACGAACGATCGAAACAACGCCCTTTTCATCCAATCGCTCGATGCGGTGCGCGATCCCGCGGGACAGATCGTCTGCCGGGATCCCTCGAACGGCTGTGTGCCGCTAGACCTCGTCGGCATCGACCAGGCGAGCGCCGCAGCAATCGATTTCAGCCGCGTGGACAGCCTGTTTCACCGGCGCGCGACCCAGCAGGTCGCGGATGCCAATCTGACCGGCGAGCTGCCGGGACTGTCGGCTGGGCCGTTCCAGTTCGCGACGGGCTTGGAGTATCGCCGCGAGAGCGCAGCCTCGTTGCCGGGCGCAGCCGAGCAGGCCGGCGAGCTCTTTCTGCCGAAGATTGCCCCGACGGCGGGCGGTTTCGACGTCCGCGAGGGCTATGTCGAGCTGCACGTACCGCTGCTGCGCAACAGGCCACTGGTGCACGGGCTGGTGTTGAACAGTGCTTTCCGGCTGTCTGACTATGACACGAGCGGGCTGCAGCGGGCCTGGGACGGCGGCTTCGAATACGAGCCGCAGGAAGGACTGAAGCTGCGCGCGATGTACTCACGCTCCGTGCGGGCCCCCAATATCGGTGAGCTCTACTCGCCCCACAGCACCACTTTCTTCTTCGGCCAGGACCCGTGCGATGCCTCGGTGAACCGGGTCTCGAGCACTCGGCTCAACAACTGCCAGGCCCTCGGAATTCCGGTGGATTTCAAGGCGCCGACCGACGAGCAGACACTCGCCGCCGTGATCGGCGGCAATCCCGGCCTGCAGCCCGAAATAGGCAATACCTGGACGGCGGGCTTCGTCTGGGAGTCCTCGCTCCTCACCGGACTGTCCTTTGCCGCGGACTATTGGGACATAGCCATCGACCATGCGGTCAGCGCGGTGCCGCCGCAGACGATCGCGAATGACTGTGTCGATTCGGACGTCGGCGTGGCGTCGAATCCAAACTGCGCGCTCGTGACCCGCGATCCGCTCACACACGCCATTCTGGCGATCACCGCCACCGAAGAGAACATCGCCAGTCTCCATACAGCGGGGGTCGACATCTACCTAGGGTGGCACCATGACGTGCAGCCGCCGTTTCACCTCCCGGCAGGAGATATCGAGCTCACCGGCCTGGCGACCTGGCTCAGGACCCTCGATCTGCTGGGCGATGCCGCCGACCCCGATACGCTGGTCGTCGAGGGGGGCGTAGTGGGAAATCCGCGCTGGCGAGCCTCGACTGATGTCACCTACCGTACCGGCGGGGGCTTCCGGATCACCTGGCGTACGGAGTTCATCGGCGATGCGCGCATCGCCTGGTTCCCCGGCATTCCTTCGAATGAGTACGACCTGCCCATGACGGGCACGAGGCTATTTCACGACCTCGCGATGGAGCTGCGCCGCGGGCGCATCACGCTCCATCTCAATGTCGACAACGTGCTGGATCAGACACCCCCGGCTCGGGGCTTCGAGATCCACAGTGGCACCGGCCCGGGGGCGGCAATCTATCCCAACCTCGGGCGGCTGTTCTCCGCCTCGGTCGCCTATCAGTTTTAAACGCTCCGGGGACCTCGAGCATCGCAGTACCGGGAACGGCCTTTGCTCTTTACCCCTCAATGTGGTCTCACTGTAGGGGAGAGCATCACCATGGATGTCATTCTCGTCGTGATCCTGCTGTTGCTGCTCTTTGGTGGCGGCGGCGGCTTGTACTGGGGTTTCGGTGTCGGCTGGGGCATCGGCCCCATCGGACTCATCGTTCTGGTGATCATCGTAGCGTGGCTGTTGAATGGATACCGCGGCCGACGGGGCCCGCGTCTCTGATCGGGGCCGGACCAACAGGCTCAGGGAGCCATCATTCCCTGACGATTTGCTGAAAGTCCGGGACGTGCCGTGTTCCTAGGCCGGGGCCCTCCATGCTACTTTGGCAACAGGTGCATGAAGGGCTTTGCCTCTTCGAGGGCACGCGCATAGGAGGGGCGTGCCATCAAACGATCGAGATAGGCCAGGGCGTTGGGGTGTGTCCTGCGGAACGGGCCGAAGAAGCGGTTGCCATAGAAGAGCGCCGGCGCCGCCGCGCAGTCCGCCATCGTGAACTCATCGCCCATGGCCCAGGTCCTGGCGGCCATCTCGGCGTCGACTGACTCGAGAGCGGTTATGAACATCGCTTTCGCTTCCCCCACTCCGTAAGCGTCCCTGTCCGCCTCCGGCCGCCTGAGGTCGAATGGCAGCTTCTGCATGGGCGTGTGCAGGTAGTTGTCGAAGAACCGGTCGCGCAGGCGCACCTGCCAGGCGAGGTCGGGGTCAGCGGGAATCAGCTTCACTTTGCCGGGGAAGTGGGTCTGCAGGTACTCGATGATGATGGTCGACTCGGGAATCACCCGGCCGCGCTCGACGTCGCGCAGGATGGGAAAGCGCCTCAGAGGGGAGAGTTGCTCCCATTCGCGGGCCACCGCTGGCTCGTCGAGCCGCTTCGCCACGAACCGAATGTCGTTCTCGTAGAGCGCGATCAGCACCTTTTGGGTGTAGGAGGACAGCGGGTGCAGGAAGAGCTCGAGGGACATTGCGGTGCTCCATTGGTCAAGCGAGGGACTGAGGATCAAATGTCCCATTGCTGAAGTCAAGGGCGAGCCGGCGCGGCGCGGGCACGACCATGGCATGGGCATGGCGGAAAGATGGCGGATTGTGGCAGGGCGATGTCAACATTCCGGATTCCAACTCCGCTGTGCGGCTTATGAGGCGCTCGCGCGGGAAGTCGTTGCAATCAAAAACTAACACGTGTTGTAATCGGATTGCCGCTCCGATGATCGGTACGAGCGATGAGTCGGTCCGGCACAGAGGTAACAGCCTGTAGTTGGAAGCGGAGCTCGAGCATGAAAGTCTGTCCCACCCGTCTTGTGCGCTTCCTCGCGATGAGCGCGGCTCTGGCGGCTTTGTTACTTCCACCGGATTCCGGGGCATCGGGCACGTTCGGATCCCCGGCAGCACGCCTCGCAGCATCGGGGCCTGCAGCGTTGCGGCCTGCAGTAGCGGCAGTGCGGGTGGAGTCGTTCTCGCCGCAGGGTTATGTGCGGCGTGTACGACAGGTCGTGGTTCGCTTCAGCGGTCCAATGGTTGCGCTGGGCGATCTCCGGTTGGCCGATCCCTTCACCGTGAGCTGTCCGGCGCACGGGAAGGGGCGGTGGGCCGACACCCGAAACTGGGTGTTCGATTTCGATGCTGATCTCGATGCCGGCATCCGCTGCCGCTTCACGCTGAAGCAACCCCTGAGCTCGGAGAACGGCAAGCCCGTCGCGGGGCGCCGGAGCTTTGGATTCGAGACGGGTGGCCCGGCTATCGTCGAGTCACTTCCACGGGATGGCTGGGAAGAGATCGATGAGGAGCAGGTCTTTCTTCTGCGTCTCGATGCGCAGGCGAGTGAGGCCTCGGTCGAGGCGCATGCGTATTGTGCAATCGACGGCCTTTCAGAGCGTATCCCCGTGCACGTGCTGAGGGGCGCCGAGCGGCAACGGATTCTCGGCGAGCGCCGTGCGCTCGGCTACGACTACCTCTGGCTTCTGTGGAAGAACGGCGCCACATCGAACATCCGTGCGCGCAATAGGTCGATGGAGCAGCGGGAGGCGTTGATCACCGTCTTGCAGTGCCGGCGCCGGTTGCCGCCGGGCACACGAATCCTGCTGCACTGGGGCGCCGGAATCACTTCCGGCTCTGGCATTGCCACTCAGGACCAGCAGCAGCTTGGCTTCCGTGTGCGCCTTGCGTTCATCGCACAGGCCGAGTGCACTCGCAGCAACCCGCGCGCCGGCTGTGTGCCCATGAGCCCAATCACAGTCAGCTTCACGGCGCCCGTGCCCCGCGGGTTGGCGATGGCCATCCGCATGCGGACCGCGGACGGGAAGGTGTTGGCCCCGACCGCACCGCCGAATGCCCGGCAGCCCACGTTGGAGGAGGTGACTTTCCCGGCGCCGTTCCCGGAGTCGACGACGGTCAGGATCACCCTTCCGTCGGCTTTTGCGGACGATGCGGGGCGCAAGCTCGAGAACGGCGCACGCTTTCCGCTCGGCTTGGCGGTCGATGCCTATCCGCCGCTCGCAAAGTTCTCCGGCACGTTCGGAATTCTGGAGGCACGCGAGGGCGGCGTTCTGCCGGTTACCTTGCGCAATGTCGAGCCCAACCTCGACACACGACAGATTCGCCTGCCGGGCAGGATTCTCCGTGTCGATGCCGATGCGGGCACCATCATGGGCTGGTTGACACGGGTCGAGGAGGCTGACCGGCCGACCGGTGGGTGGGTCGATGCAAGTGAGCAGGATAATCCGCGAGGACTTAGACCTAAGCTCGCCGAGCAGGAGTTCACTGAAGCTGAGGATGGCACCACCCGCCCGCGGAGGGTCTGGCGCGATACTACCGGCAGCAGCTCGGTGTTCGGTCCCGCAGATTCGACGACGGCGCTCACGGTCACCAAGCCGGGCGGGAAGCGGCCGGAGGAGGTGATCGGCATTCCGCTCGGCCGGCCGGGCTTCTACGTCGTGGAGCTGGCCAGTCGCGACCTGGGCGCCGCGACGCTCGGGGCCGGGCAAACGCGCTATGTCGCCACTGCCGCGCTCGTCACCGATCTTGCCGTGCACTTTCTCTGGGGACGCGAGAGCTCGCTGGTGTGGGTCACGCGCCTCAGCACCGGACGGTCGGTGGCTGGCGCTGCAGTTGCGATCAGCGATTTCTGCACCGGGGCAGTGCGCTGGCAGGGTCGGACGGATGGTGAAGGGACCGCGAGGGTGTCCGAGTCCCTGGGGGAGCCCTTCGGGTTCGGCGGCTGCCCGTGGAGTCACCCGTTGCTCGTGCTCGCCAAGTCAGGGCAGGACTTCAGCTTCACGGAATCGACCTGGAGCAGGGGGATCGGGCCGTATGAGTTTGGCTTGCCGGTAGGTGGCGTCTACTCGGCTGACATCTACCGCACGGTGCTTGACCGGCCTCTCTTTCGTGCGAGTGAGACCGTCTCGATGAAGCACTTCCTCCGCCGGCACGTGTCGAGCGGGCTCATCGTTCAGCCCGGCGCCGCGGGACCGCATCGCATCACCGTCCGGCACCTGGGAAGCGATCAACGGTACACCTCGAGCGTCGTGTTTGACGCCGGTGGGGTGGCCACGTCCCAGTGGCAGATCCCTTCGCAGGCAAAATTGGGCGACTACGTGGTGCAGATCGACGATCACGAAAGCGCAACGTTCAAAGTCGAGCAGTTCCGGCTGCCCTCGATGCGTGGCAGTGTTGCGGTGCCCATCCAGCCGCTGGTCGCCCCGCGTGAGATCCCACTCGACTTTCACGTGGCCTATCTCTCTGGTGGCGGGGCTGCCGGCCTGCCGGTCAAAGTGCGCACCGTTCTCGAGCCGCAGCCCGTGCAGTTCGCGGGTTACCCGGACTATGTGTTCGGCGGTAAGGCGGTCAACGAGGGAATCACGACCCTCGGCAGGGGGCCTGCAGATTTCGACTTCGATCCGGATGAGACAGAAGAGCACCCCTCCACGGCTGAAACCACTCCGCTGACTCTCGATGATTCTGGCGCGGCGCGTCTCGTGCTCGCGCATCCGCCCGCCGTTCACGAGCCGTCACGCCTGACCGCTGAGCTCGAGTATTCCGATGCCGATGGTGAGGTGATGACCACCGCGGGATACGTGAGTCTGCTTCCCGCTTCGCTCAGCCTCGGCATCCGTCGGGAGAGTTGGGTCGGAAGCCCGGGGCAGCTGCGTTTTCGCGTAGTGGCGCTCGGACTCGACGGCAAACCGCGGACAGGCGTGCCCGTCGTCGTCTCCCTCTACCAGTCGAGCGCCTACTCCTATCGGAAGCGTCTGATTGGAGGTTTCTACGCGTATGAGACGACTCGCCAAACCAAACGGCTCGCGCCCACCTGTCGAGGCCTCACCAATGCGCAGGGGCTGCTGCTCTGCGACGTCTCTCCCGGCGCATCGGGCGAGATCATCGTGCGTGCACAGGCGCGCGACCCCGAAGGCAACTCCACGGGGGCGACTACCTCGATGTGGGTCTTTGACGGCGAGGGCTGGTGGTTCGGTGGTACGAGCGGTGACCGGATGGATGTGCTTCCTGAGAGAAAAGAGTACGAGGCCGGTGAGACCGCGCGCTTTCAGATCCGCGTGCCCTTCCGCGAGGCAACAGCGCTGGTGACGGTCGAGCGCGAAGGCGTGATGAGAAGCTTCGTCACCGAGCTGCAGGGCAAAAACCCCATCATTCTCGTGCCCATCGAGCCTGCTGACGCGCCCAATGTGTATGTCTCCGTGTTGGCGGTCCGCGGTCGGGTCAGGCACGCGGAGCACGGCATCACGAAGTCGCAGGCGGAGGAGGTCACGGCGCTGGTGGATCTGACCAAGCCTGCGTATCGGCTCGGTGTCGCGCAGATCAGGGTCGGATGGCGGCCGCATCGGCTCGATGTGCAGGTGCGACCGGCACTCAGTGTCTACAAGGTTCGGGACAAGGTCGATGTGCGTATTCACGTGAGCCCTGCCGACGGCCATGTATTGGCGCCGGGCGGCGAGGTCGCCGTGGCGGCGGTCGACGAGGCGCTGCTCGATCTTTCGCCCAATGAGACCTGGAAGCTGCTGCAGGCCATGATGGGACAGCGGGGACTCGAGGTATGGACTTCGACGGCGCAGATGCAGGTGGTCGGAAAACGTCATTACGGGCGCAAAGCGGTCGCGGTTGGCGGCGGTGGAGGCCGCTCTGCGGGTCCGGTCCGCCAACTCTTTGACAGCCTGCTTTTTTGGGAGCCGCGTGTCACGCTGGACGCGCAGGGCGACGCCAGCGTCACGGTTCCGCTCAATGACTCGCTGTCGGCGTTCCGTATCGTCGCCGTAGCGGACGATGGCCCGCAGCTCTACGGGATGGGCGATGCCACCATTCACACGACTCAGGATCTGATCCTCACCTCCGGCCTGCCACCGATCGTCCGGGAGGGAGATCACTACTCCGCAACGTTCACGGTGCGCAATACGACCGATCATCCGATTGGAGCCAGCGTCGAGGCGGTCAGCGCCGCTCTCGTCGCAGGGCGTCAGTCGCAAACCATCGATCTCGCGCCAGGTCAGGCTCGCGATCTGGTGTGGCCCGCGACGGCTCCCGCCGACGCGCATCGTCTGGATTGGGACGTAACCATTCGGGATACCCAGGGCTCGGCTGCCGACCATCTCAAGGTCAGCGAGAGTGCAATCCCCGCATACCCGGTGCGCACCTACCAGGCGACCATCGCCCAGCTCACCTCGCCCCTCGAGGTCCCCGTAGAGCGGCCGCACGATGCGGCGCCGGGCCGTGGTGGCCTGGAGGTGACACTGCAACCGCGGCTTGCCGGGAGCCTTGCGGGTGTACGTGAGTACATGACGCTCTATCCTTACATATGCCTTGAGCAGCAGGTCTCGCGAGCCGTTGCGCTTCAATCGCGCGAGGACTGGAACCGGGTCATGGCGGCATTGCCCGTGTACATGGATGGGGACGGCCTCCTCAGGTATTTCCCCATGGATGACCTCGATGGCGATGACGGGTTGACAGCCTATGTGCTGTCAATCGCCGATGAGGCGGGGTGGCCGATCGCCGCCGATAGTCGTGACCGGATCGTGCATGCGCTGACGGCTTTCGTCGAGGGTCGTATCTCGCGCGACTCGGCGTTGCAGACGGCCGATCTCTCGATCCGCAAGCTCCAGGCGATCAATGCGCTCGCCCGGTATGGGGCGGCAGACCCCCGCATGCTCGACAGCATCACACTCGAGCCCAATCTCATGCCCACCTCGGCGCTCCTCGACTGGATCGGCATCCTCGAGCGCATGCCCGGCGTTCCTCGGGCCGGTGAGCAGCTGTCGCAGGCATACGGCCTGTTGCGGGCACGGCTCAACTTTCAGGGTACGACCATGGGCTTCTCGACGGAGCGTACCGATGCCCTCTGGTGGCTGATGATTTCCGAGGATTCCAACGCGAACCGCATGGTGCTCGCTGCGCTCGATCGCCCCGATTGGCGAGACGACATGCCGCGACTGGTGCGCGGTGCGTTGGGCCGGCAGCTGCACGGCCACTGGAACACGACCGTCGCCAACGCCTGGGGTGTGCTTGCCATGAAGAAGTTCTCGGCGAAGTTCGAATCCGCTCCAGTTGCAGGTGCGACGCGGATCCGCTACGGCTCCGAGCTGCGCGTAGTGAGCTGGCCGCGCGCCGAGGCTGCAACGATTACCGAGTTGCCTTGGCAGGAAGGCAGGGAGCTCTTCAACATTCGGCACCGGGGGACCGGAGCGCCCTGGGCGATGGTGCGCGCCATGGCGGCGATCCCATTGCATGAGCCTCTCTCGAGTGGATTCAGGATTGCCCGCACGATCACGCCAATCGAGCAGAGGCGACCGGGAGTCTGGACGCGAGGCGATGTGGCGCGGGTGCATCTCGAGCTCGACTCGCAGTCGGATATGACCTGGGTGGTGGTCGATGACCCGATCCCGGCCGGGGCTACCATTCTGGGGAGCGGGCTTGGAGGGCAGTCGCGGCTGCTGACGCGCGGGGAGCGGCGGGGCGGTTGGGCGTGGCTCGCCTTTGAGGAGCGGCGGTTCGATGGCTTTCGCGCTTACTACGAGCTCGTCCCCAAAGGGCACTGGACCGTCGAATACACCGTGCGCTTCGACAATCCGGGGCAATTTCAGATGCCGGCGACCCGAGTCGAGGCGATGTACGCGCCGGAAATGTTTGGTGAGCTGCCGAACGCGCAGATGAAGGTCGAGCCGGGGGCTGCCGTCAGATGAGCCCGAGAGCGCGTTCGATCCGACGGCGTTCGACCATGGCTCGCATGGTTGCTGCGGGGGCATGCGTCGCCGGCGTAACAGTCCTCGGTATGCTTGCGTTCATCCTGTTTTTGCCGGCACGGGTGCCGAGCTTTAATGTGGTTCGTCTAGGGTACGTCCCCTCGGACGCCTGGCTGCTGGATCGTCACGGCGTGGTGATCGCCTCCCGGCGCATCCGATACGACGTCCGCCGACTCGCCTGGGTATCGCTTGCCGATGTGTCGCCGGCCCTGATCACTTCGATCGTCGAGGGCGAGGATCGCCAGTTCTGGCGCCATCACGGCATCGAATGGCGGAGTGCAGCCGGGGCCGCGCGCGATGAGCTCATCCGCCATCGTCGACGCGGGGCCAGCACCATCACCATGCAGCTGGCGACGCTGTTGAGAGGGCGCAGAGCCGGGAACGGGCTCGAGGAATGGATCGAGAAGGTCGAGCAGGCGCGCATGGCCCTTGCGCTGGAGCGATCGTGGACGAAGCCGCAGATCCTCGAGGCTTACCTGAACCTTCTCGGCTACAAGGGCGAGCTCCAAGGCATCGGCGCTGCGGCGGCGCAGCTCGCCGGCAAGACGCCCTCGGGCCTTTCGGCCCCGGAAAGCGCGGTGCTCGCGGCATTGCTGCCTGATCCGGCTGCCGCGCCGCAGAGAGTGATTGCCCGTGCGTGTGCCCGCGGACGAACCCTCAGGCCTGCTGTCGACTGTGCTGTTGTCCGCACGGTTGCGCAGGAGATTCTTGCTTCCAGGGCGACGAGGGTCAGTGATTCTCTTGCGCCCCAATTGGCCAGCGCGCTCTTGACCCGTCCCGGAGAGCAGTTGCGCACCAGCCTCGATGCCGGAGTCCAACGCCTGACCCGCGACATCGTGCGAAGTCATATCGCCGCTCTCGCGGATCGTAATGTCCGCGATGGTGCCGCGCTGGTCGTGGATAACGCCTCAGGGGAGGTCCTCGCCTACGTCAGCTCGGCCGCCCCGGACTCTCGCGCTTCCGAAGTGGATGGCGTGCGGGCAGCGCGGCAGGCGGGCTCGACGCTGAAGCCGTTTCTCTATGAAATGGCGTTGGAGCGGCGATATCTCACGGCCGCATCGCTGCTGGCCGACTCGCCGATCAGCCTCGACACCTCGAGCGGGGTATATATCCCACAGGACTACGACCATGATTTCAAGGGACTCGTGACGGTGCGGACGGCGGTGGCCAGCTCGCTCAACGTCCCTGCGGTGCGTACATTGGTGTTGACGGGTGTCGAGGCGTTCCGCGATCGGCTGAACGTGCTCGGCTACGACGGAATCAGGCGAGACGGCAACTACTACGGCTATTCTCTGGCGCTGGGGTCCGCGGAAGTGACGCTCTGGCAGCAGGCTCAGGCGTATCGGGTGCTCGCACGAGACGGGGAATGGTCGCCGCTGTCCCTGGTGCCGGCCCCTTCGCCGGCGACGTCACATCGAACCCTTGCGCCCGATGCCACTTTCGTAGTCAACGACATCCTCAGCGATCCGGCAGCGCGCGCTGTCACGTTCGGCCTCGACAGTCACCTCGATACCAACTTCTGGACGGCCGTGAAGACCGGTACCAGCGAGGACATGCGGGACAACTGGTGCATCGGCTTCTCGCGGGAGCTCACCGTGGCCGTGTGGGTCGGCAACTACGAGGGAGATTCCATGCGCGATGTGAGTGGTGTCTCCGGTGCCGCGCCGATCTGGCATGACATCATGGCGGCGCTGCATCGTGGAGGCATCTCGGTGGAGGCGGCACCGCCAGCCGGTGTGACCGCGGAGCTCACGCGTTTTCTACCCCCTGTTGAGCCTCCGCGCCGCGAATGGTACTTGAGCGGCACGGCGACGGCGGGTGCACGGGTGGTGGCCGTCGTTCCAGCCGCCCTGAGGCCTGGCATAGAGAGCCCTGCCAACGGGATGATCATTGCCATGGATCCGGACATCCCGGCGGGACATCAGAGAGTGCTCATTGCCGTGCGCGGTGCGCGTCCCGGAATGAAGGTCAGGTTGAACGGCCGGATGCTGGGGTCCGCAGTCGGCGGGCGCCTGTGGCTGCCGCAACCCGGGTCGTACTATCTGACGCTCGAGGATTCTCAGGGGCAGCAGCTGGATCGGGTACTGTTCAAGGTCCGGGGTCTGCCCGGCGGATGAGCGCCACCGATGAGAACGCGACTCGATTCAATCGCGCAGCCGAACACAACGGCACCGAGATTGCGACTGCCCCGGCCCGCGGCGCAATGCCGCTGCTGCCTGGAGATTCCGGGTATCTGACGCCCGAGTTCTCAGGGCGCCAGCGGGATCGGGTACTCTTCAGGTCGGGGGCCAGCCCGCTGATGAGTCGCAATCGATGAGAATCGGCTTGATTTCGGATACTCATGGGCTGCTTCGCCCTGAGGCGGTGCAGGCCATGACCGGCGTCG
>Ga0134125_10002656_pt1 | contig 21084 bp, 19 predicted proteins | sample KB31751_FD_96464 | JGI IMG/M metagenome (GOLD analysis project Ga0134125, IMG submission 96464) | Terrestrial soil microbial communities with excess Nitrogen fertilizer from Kellogg Biological Station, Michigan, USA - KB3-175-1 | ecosystem: Environmental > Terrestrial > Soil > Unclassified ... | reverse complement strand
TTTGTCAGGCGCATCTTTGTCAGGCGCATCTTTGTCAGGCGCATCTTTATCGTTAATCCTTAAGCATCGGGTGACAGGTAAGCCCACAGGCTCTCGAAGGACCTGCGGATGAATTCATCGGCGTTGCCCATTTTGGCTTCGTACTCCTTCGCCGGATGAGCCTCGACACCCTCCGCCGGGCTGTGCCCTTTGTTCAGCATCTGGTTGAGGCGGTCGTAAATGGTGCCGTACATGTCGACCTGAGCCGTAATGTCGGCGTAGCTTAAGACGGGTCCGTGGGCCGGAACAATCCGTATATCTTTGCCGGCGCCGCCCTCGTTGGCAATGCTCTGGATGCGCTGCAAGCCACCGACGATGCCGCCGATCCAACCGCCGGTCCACCAATCGACGACGGGCCAGCCCTGGCCGTAAGCAGCATCCCCCACCGCCAGGACGTTCTGCTGGGGGAAATAGACGTAGAGATCGCCGTCGGTGTGGGCCGCATCGGAAATGTAGCCGTATTTCACACCCGAATCGAGCTTTCCCCGGTCGTAGAAAGTCTTGTTCGGCTGGGCAACTTTCGCGAGCTTCCGGAACTTCTGGCCATTCCACGGCCACGTGATGTTCTGCTGCAGCCAGAGGCGCGTGTTTTCCTGCGCGACGATCGCCGTGCCCGCCATGCCGAGCTTTTCGTTGGAGCCGGTCTGCTCGGGATGCCAGTGCGTATTGAAAAGCGTGTGAACTTTTCCGCTGCCGTTGGGCAATGCCGCGACAGCCTTGAGGACCGCATCGGAGCCGTCGGCAGATCCGCCATCGACCAGCAGCACGCCGGAGCTCGAGGTTTGGGCAACGACGGCCGCCTGCCCGGGGACGCGGACGATGAACAAATCGTCAGCAAGCTTCGTATTTCCGGAGGGATCGGGGGTGGTTTGGCCGCGAAGAGCGGGGGCGTACAGGCGGAGCCCGGCAGCACCTGCGAGGGCGGACTGAAGGAGGCGGCGGCGAGAGAAATGCACCGTAGTCATCTTATATCAATATTGTGGGCGTGGGTTGGGGGTGGATGGGGTGGAATTTCCGTAAGGAAACGTAACGAAAAGGCCACGGCTGAAGCCTGTGTCACCATCTCCTGCTTTCATGCAGCGTGGCGGCGAAAAAACAGGGCTGTGCCCTTTTAACCGCATGGTGTGCCTGGGATTGGGGAGTGGCCGTAGCCGATGCGGGGGCGGCGGGCGCGCCAGCAGGCCAAGGCAAGGGCGAGGACGAGGTCGTCGTGTTCGCCGCGTTTGTTCGAGTTCAGGTGGACCATCTCGCGGACCAGAGTGTGGACGCCGGGCATGCGGGGGGAGATGCGCAGTTCGCCCTTTTCGAGGGAGACCTGGAGGGCGGCGAGGAGGTCCTTTTTGGGGACGGTGGTGGAGCGGTAAGAGCCGGATTGGCGTTCGCCGCCGGTGATGGTGACGGCCATGAGTTCGCCGTCGAGTCCGGCGGTGCGGAGGAGATCGACTACGGGAGCACCTACGCCAGAAGCGTCGACGACGACTGCGCACTGGCCCGCGAACGGGTGAGTGTGGGTGATGGTTCGAATCGTTTCGACGATTCGCGGATAGGGGGTGCCCAGCGGGATGCGCTCGGCCCGGCGTACCTGAAGTTCGAGAGGGAGCGGAGGCTGGGCGTTGTAAGCGCGATAGCGGTTTTCGGCGATGCGTTCGGGTCGTTCGATGATGACGATCGCGGTGTGGTCGTGCTTTTGGCCAAGGTCGATACCGATGTAGAACATATTTGGATGGTTCCTTTGTTTGAGGCGGCGGCTGAAGCCGCCGCCGCAGGCAGGAGTGCCTGCGCCACGGGGGCCCGAGTTGTATTGGTCAAGTGGGGATGAGATGTCCGGGGCATGTGGGGGTCAGATTGGGTCGACTTTGGGGTCGAGGGCGTTTTCGATGAGGTCGCGATCGAAGGCGCCGATGCCGCCGCCGATGAATTCGCAGAGATACTCTTCGCGGAAGGCGTCGATACCGAGGCGCTCGCGGTGCTCTTCGAGCCGGCCCGGTGAGAGACGCGGACATTCGGTGGCTGAGACGCGGATGCGGTGCCAGTCCGCGCCCCCGTGTTGCCATTCTTCGTAAAAGAAGCCTCGCTTGCCCCAGGGGGTGGACATCATCCAGAGTTCTCCGTCGGTGGTGATGAGCATGGGCAGGACAGAGGCGTACATTTGGTCGGAGACGCGGGCGGCTTCGTCGATGAAGAGCATGGAGAGTCCGGAAAAGCCGCGGACCTTGTCTTCGGCGTCGGGGAGTCCGACGATGCGCGAGTTGTTGGGAAAAAGGAACGAGAGGCGATTGTAGCCATCGCCTTTTTTGGGGATGCCGAGACGGCTGAGCATTTGGGAGGCGCAGCGCATCCAGACACCGCTCTGGCGGATGCCGGGGCTGGCGACGACGATCTGGCTTTCGGGTTGGGTGACGGCGCGGTGAATGGCTTTGGCGGCGGACACGGTGGTCTTGCCCCACTGGCGGGTGCAGAGGAGGAGTCCGCGGCGGGAGGTGGAGCGGAGGATTTCGGATTGGAGGGGGTCGGGATCGAAGTTGAGGCGGGTGCGGGCGAAGAGGACGGGGTCGGCGGCGGGGCACACTTCGGATGTGGGGATGACCAATGGGAGTGTGTCCGTGGCCGTGGCTGGAAAGTTTCGCGTCATTTTTGTTCAGCGCACAACGGCCCTTCGGCCTGTGCGCTCGTTTTATACCGCGCACAACGGCCCTTCGGCCTGTGCTCGTTTAATACCGCGCACAAACAGCCCTTCGGCCTGTGCGCTCGTTTAATACCGCGCAGCGATTTGGAAGAGTTCTTTGATTAAACCCGCCGGCGACAAGATCGCCAGCGCTACATGGCTGCGTCTGATACACGTGTAGCACTCGATCGGGCGAGCGGGGACGGTTCGAGCCGGATTTTCGGGTTCAAGACATCGAAAATGCGGAATTTAACTTTTTTTCTTCCGGTTGTGAACCGGAATTTGGGCCGGACTGTCCTGCCGCGGCGGAAGCACCGACCGGGACGGCGATTTCGCGGGTATTGTTGTCTGCCCAGCGGGAGCGGGCGGCCGGTGCGGCTTTCGTGATTTCAACGATTTCGGCGGGTTCGTTCGGTTCGTTGGACATTTCGGCTACCGGCTCCGGCTGTGGCCCGGGTTGGGGTTTGGGGACAAGGAAGGGCGAGGGGGTGTTCGGGGGACGCTGGCCGCGGATTTCCATGAGCCGGCGGTGGAAGCGGAGGTACTGGCGCTCGTAACGGAATTCATAGCGGCTCAAGACGTCGAGTGTGCGGCTCCCATGGCTGAGTTCGCGGATGGCATTGGCGACACGGCCGGCGGGGTTGTTGGTAGAGGTCTGGCGGTCGATCTCGAGGTCCAATGCGGCGGTTTCAATGGACCAGATGCGATTGAGACGCCACTGCGCGGCGACCATGCCCTCGACGAGAGATTCCTCGAATGGGGTGGAGGGCTGGAATTCGTCGAAAAGTTTGTCGCAGAGGGCAAGGAATTCGTCCCGGAGCTCGAGCTTGAGGGTCAGGATATCGGCGAGGACGCCGTGACGGGTGGCATTGCGGGAGGAGATGCTTTTGCCCTGGGCCGTGACAGGTCCGCGGGATTTGGCGCCGTTGGCGCGGGACGCTTCGCGTTGCTTTTCGGATCTCATGGACGGGGTTTTATCACAAGGGTGGCGGGGAGGGGGGCGAATTCGGGGGAGTTTTGTTGATTTTGAAGGGAATTTAGTTTTGTTGTGTTTGTGAATGAAAAAGGTTTGCTCGAATAGAGGTTCTTCGGAGCTCTTTGCCATTCTGGCTGATTACCGATTCCTCGAATGTCGCGCCAGAGCTGGGCTGGAATCAGCCGTTCGGCTTCGGCGCCCAGGCGCGCGGCGGCAGCGACGGCCATGGGTTGGGATCGAAAGGCCTCGAAATCCATCAAAAGACAAGTGCCGGCTCGCGTTCGGCGCGCCCCAGAATCCCGGGCCGAAGCATCTTCCGGCCGGCCAGATCGGCTTTCACGCCTGGTATGCCGGAGAGACGATTTTCGATGTGGACCCGGCCGATGACAGAAAGTCTTCGGCCGCGATCGAAACCGGCGATGAGATCGACGCCGGAAGTCTCCTGGCTTGCTGTCCCGCGAGCCGGGAGCCGTGCGGAGAGAGATGCTCCACTCCGGCATCTTTCAATTCCGCTTCATGTGCGCGGATCCGGGAAATGATCGTGGAGCGATGCATCAACACTGTCCCTGTCTATTTTCGCTCAAATTGCTCGATTCGCAGATTCGCACTGCAATCCTGCTTGAAAAATCGCGACTGGAAGGCATGGGCCCGGCGGGGATCGCACAACGCTTGTGCGATCAATAGCTGCAGGAATGGGGATCGCGACCTGGGGCACTGCTTCGCAGTATGCTGTGGAAAATGGCAGGGTCGCGCGGCGCTCAATTCCCGCCGGCTGGTCGGGGCGTTGCCGTAATCAGCCGTTCGGCTTCGGCCCACGGCGTCAGCCGCACCAAAACTGCTTTCAGAAGAGCCGTCCGATCCCGACAGCGGCCCAATAGACGATCGCCACAATCGCCCCCGCGACGAATCCGATCGATTGCAGCGGTTTCTTCTCGATGTCGAACTTTCGGTTGAACCAATCGAAGCCGAGATCGAAACGGCGCACGGCTTTCAGAAGCAGAGCAGAACCCGCGTAGAGCCAGAGCCAAAGTGAGGTGGAGAAGGCCGGGAGCCATACTATTCGCCACGCCACATTCAGCCGATAGTAGCTATATTGAGCTAAAAACGTATATGTTTCCACCGCCTCGCTGGATTCTTTATCCGGATGTGCAGCCTGCTTTTCTTTCCAATACCTTAATGATTTCTGATAATTCCGGCTTTCCCTCAAATCATAAATCGGGCGCGTAGTTGGCCCGACTGCCGCCAGAATTGCCGGCGGCGACGCGGTAAGTCCGGTGACAACCAAGTCCAATATCAATAAGCCGACAGTTGCGAATGCCGACCTGCACCGTCTCATCACCAGTAGAATTATCCGAGTCTCCAGGAGGGACAGAAAGGCGAACAGGGAGACTATAACTGTATACGCTGAAACAGGCAGCGCAATCCTGTAAAGCCAATCGCCAGCGCTCTTGGGCAAATCGTTGCTGTTGAGAGTATGCGACGTGAGTCCCAGCAGGAAAGAACTCGAGACCAACGTGCATACCAGGCAGAAGATGGCGCTGGCAATTAACGAACGCAGAAAACTCTTCCACGACAAGAGGTTTCTGCCGAAGACATGATTGAAGGCTTTTGCAACCATGTCTGGCCAACTCTGCAATGCGGGGCTGAATTTCCGGCCCACGAGCCAGACCGCAATCTCTAATTTCGTCTGATCCGGCAGAATGCCTTCGACCTTCTCAAGGACTTTCCAGACTATGCCGGCCAGCACAGCGCCCGCTGTCACGACACCGCCCGGAGAGTTGACGAATTTTGTGAATGAGTCGAGAGTCGAGAGCATCTACGGCCTCGGGTTGAACGCGAGACAAATTCGGAAGAGCATCTCACCCGGTTTGTTAATGCGATATACAACGGGGCAAAATCCGTGCGCCGCCAACCAGAGCGCGCGGTGTTCGGTTCTCTTCAAATGAAGCTCCCTCGAAGCAGCGGAAAAGGAATGTGGCGGAACGGCATTCCGCGTGAACAGCATCCCTCGCCATTTTTGCGGCCTTCCCGATGCAGCCGATTTGATGTTCGTATCGCCACCGGCGGACCTGATCCGCCACATCTGTGCGAGTTCATGGGCAGCGGGTGCAAGCAACCGCTTCACAAGAGCGGACTCGCATGGACACCGCAATGTCACCAACGAACCTCGTGAGGCCGGATGAGTCGGTGGCGATTTTGCCGGTTCCATAATCTTTCGGATTATACCCGGGAAATCCGGTTTACTTCGCGATTGAATTCCGCACTGAAGGAGGATTGAACCCTGCCCGAAATCTGAATGGCCGCCAGCTTCAATCGATCTGTGAGCGTTGCTGTCCAATCGGGCGCGCGGATGGGATCGGGGAATGGCGCCTCGCCGGCAGTCGTCCTCAATTAACGTTGAGTTTTGCCGAGTGAGCGCCGGAGAGTAGAATTGCACGCGAAACCGTTTGGCCGCACAATCCGGAATCGGCTGGTTACAACCTGTGGAGTGGAGATCGGCGCCGCCTGGAAATCGAGGCGGCGTTGGGCATGAAACGCGTGCGCCGGTTTTCGTTCGCCGGGGCGTATGATGGCGGCACAGGCTTGGGATGCGAAGTCTCAGGCGACAGGCTGAAGCCTGCCCTGCCATCGTGGCTTGACTGCATGACGTCTGGCTGGGACTGAACTCAAGAGGGCAAGAGCCAGAGCGGGAGTCAGGCGGCGTACTCCGTCGACAACTCTGCCTGCCTGAGCACGAGCTGGGTTGCGTCCTCCGAGAGGCCGGGCGGGTAGCCGTCCATCGCCAGCAGGCGACGGACTTTGCGCCGCAGACCCGCGCGCACGCTCTCCCGCTAAAACGCGGTCTCCTCGACGGTGAGGCCGAGTTCGTCGCCGCGCCGCTTCGCCTCGCGGAACCATTTCGCCAGTTCGAGAAGCTGGGCGATCATTTGTACCGTCGAAATCTGCTTGTTGGTTATTCCTTCCAATCGGGTTAAAACAATCAGTTCAAAACCAGGGCGAGTTTGCCGACGTAGTGATTTTCAAGTGCCCGCTGGGCCTCGGCCGCTTCTTCAAGCTTGAAGGTTCGCGCAATGTGGACTTCGAAGGGTCCGCCATCGATCAGTTCGTTGAGTTTGGCAAAGGTCTTGGGATCGGGCTCCCCATTGTAGGCCGTGACCTTCACGCCTTCACGCGCCGGAGGAACGTTCTGCACGCCGTTCGGGTAAGCGGCTCGACCACCCGGCCGCAGGGCCGCAATCGCCTGCTCCGCGCCTTTGCCGCCAGCCGTCAACAAAGCGGCATCCAGACCCTCAGGCGCAAATTCATGCGCCGCTTTTTGAATATCCTCTCGATGCCCGTCGATAACCTTGGCGGCTCCCAGACGTTTCACAAACCCGGCGCCATCCTGGCCTGAGGCCACGGCCAGAACCCGCGCTTTCATGCGCCTGGCCAACTGAACCGCCAAATGGCCGATGCCGCCGCTGGCGCCGAGGATCAGAATCGATTCCCCAGCTTTCAGCTGAAGCGTTTTATCCAGACCGTCCATCGCGGTGATGCCATCGACGGCCAAAACACCAGCATCCCGCATAGCTAACGCGTGCGGGATCATCGCGGCGTTGTCAGCCTTGACCGCCGTATATTCCGCATAAAAGCCGCCCTTGGGATTCATCAAGTTAATTCCGTAAACATGGTCGCCACGTTTGAGGTTATGAACCTGGTCGCCCACCTTTTCGACAGTTCCCGCGCCATCCGCCCCCAGTACGTACGGAAAGTGAACATTAACGCCGAACTCCTTAGCGAAGCCTCCCTCGCGTTCAAACGGATCCCAGACACCGACCCCTGCGGTATCCACCCGGACCAGGATCTCGTCGGCCGCCACTTCCGGCACCGGCAGTTCCCGCGCCTTCATCTTCTCGATTCCCCCAAATTCGTCAATCGCGACTGCTCGCATTGTCTTGTTTGTCTTGTTTTCCACGAGAATCTCCTTTCTGTATGGGTTTCGCGATGAATTTCATGCTGAACGATTGCTGCCTTAGCTATTGCTGCCTTAGCTATGGCTGCCTTAGCTTCTGACGGGCCAAAGGAGGGGAACGATGCGCAGGCCCAGCCCGGTGACGGACTTTTCCTTCCAAGGCGGGAGACGGGCAGTGCCACGTGCGGTGTTGCGATCGGGGCGAGCCGGGGTCCGTCGAAAAATATCAGGCTGCAGGTTTTCGTGTCGTGCCAGTCTTCGTGGACAGGACGGCGCCTGGGCCGGGCGAATCGCTAGCCGGGGCCTCTGGGCTCGCAGTGGAGTATGTAACGGGGCACAGCCGGTCAGCCGGTTAAATGTCTGGCCCCATGATCGAGCGCGGCGGCGTACGGACATGGCGTGCGGAGATAACGACACGTGCGCATTCTGCTCCATTCGCGCCGCAGGCGCCGTTCCTGCGCCGTCAAGGCGTAAGCTGTTACGCATGGGTCGCTTGTGGGCTCTGGTTGCAGTTCTGGTCTGGGCGGGAATAGCCGGGGCACAGATCCCCAGGCGAATGCCGCCCCGGATCGAAGTATCCCGCAGCGGTTTTCCACTTTGCGATGACCCGAAGACCGGCAAATTCACGGGTTCGAAGCTGGTTCGCAGTCCGGTGCTTGTTTCGCCGGACGGCAGGTTCCGGGCTTACAGTGAGAATGAAGCGGTCGCTTTCGAAGCAGCGGTGGGAGGAAATAACGCGTGCGTCAACACGGCGCGACTGTTTGTCGCCGGCCCTGACAACGGCGACTTTCGTCTGGCCGACGTGAAGGCGCCCCAGTATCCGGATGCTTTGATCAAAGGTCTTTTCCTGGTGGACTGGTCGCCAGACAGCCGCTATCTTCTGTCGTCGGTGATGGCAGGCACATACGGGTCTGATTTTGCCGCCTGGGAGGCCGAGTCTTTCGACGCCTGGTACGGCATCTCCTCGCCCGACGGGTTTCCGTATCAGGCTATAAGGCATCGTTTCCGGCCGGGATGCGGTTCGGACGCCCACGCGCTCGGATTTTCCAAAGACGGACAGATCGTTCTTCGCATCGGTCCCGATTACGACGAGGAAGGCGTGGTTCGGCGCGGGTCGTGTGTCACAAAGCCAGGCCTCTGGTCATTGAACAGCAAGGAACTGGACCGCCCTCAGCAAGCCCTCAACGCGCTGCCGGACACGTACAAAGTCCAGCAATTCGGCTCATGGCTGGAAGCCCCGGCAACCCCCGGACCGCCGCGTTAAGAATCGAACAGACATCTCACCGCGGAGTGCGAGACGTCCGCTCATGTCTGGCGTAACAGAGATAGAGACCGGTCAGGGTTGAAGAAGCTGGACTGGGCGATTCTGGTGACTCGCGGTCAATAATCGCGGCTCGCGGCCGCTGCTTGCGACGCCGGCACTTCCGCCGGCGCATTTCGCTCCTGGGACCGTGAGATGGGCTACCGTCGCCTCTCCCGGCCAAGCCAGGCGAGAAATTCCAAACCAAGCCAAAAGCGGATGGAACCGAAGAATTCGGAAAACGCGATGCCAACCGCAGCAGAGCGCTGCCGTGTGATCTCACGGTAATGGAACGCGCATCGCCCGGCGAAAAGCACGAGGCCGATACTGAAGACCAGAAGAAGCCTGCGGCTCCACGTGCCCAGATTGACTTGAGAGATAGCGGGGATCGCCCGCGTCTTTCGTTCCCCAGAGCCCGTCAGAGCGAGTTTACCAGGGAATACGCCTTCCGAACAAAAGACATCGCCGGACCCGAAGGTACACTGGACGACTTGAACACCGCACCTACGCTCCGCCGCGTCCCCCCGAGCCTTTTCGCGATCTCAATCCTGTTGGGCGCATTCCTGCTCTTTCAGGTCCAGCCCCTCATTGCGAAGCTCATACTCCCGTGGTTTGGCGGGTCGGCGGCCGTCTGGACCACCTGCATGCTCTTTTTCCAGGTCACCCTTCTCAGCGGGTACGCTTATGCGCATTGGATCAGCCGCAGCCCGGCCGTCGTTCAGACCCGAGTCCATCCTATTCTGCTCTTCCTCAGTCTTCTCTCGCTGCCGATCCTGCCCGGGTCGTCATGGAAGCCGCACGGTGCGGAGGATCCGCTGCTTCGCATCCTGGGGCTTCTGTCGGCCACCGTCGGACTCCCGTATTTCCTGCTCTCCTCGACAAGTCCGCTCCTGCAAGCCTGGTACACGCGTTCGCAGGGCGGGGCGATGCCATGGCGATTCTTCGCGCTGTCGAATGCCGGGTCGATGCTTGGACTGCTGACGTATCCGGTTCTGGTCGAGCCGTGGCTGACCAATGGGCAGCAGGCCTGGATGTGGTCGGCCTCCTATGCCGCATTCGTTATTGTCTGCGCGATCGTGGCGTGGCGCTCGGGCGGCGCGCCTCCACCGGCCGCGGCGGAATCGACGTCCACAACACCGCGCTTTTCCGATCGCCTGATCTGGATCGGCCTCGCCGCCTGCGCCTCGGCTCTCCTCCTCGCCGTCACCAACCACCTGACACAGAATGTTGCCGCGATCCCTTTCCTGTGGGTGCTGCCCCTGAGTCTGTACTTGCTGAGCTTTATCCTTTGCTTCGACAGCGACCGGTGGTACCGCCGTGAGATCTTCGTCCCGCTCGCGGCAGTGCTTCTTCCTGTGACGGCTTACATCATCTCGACGCCCGGTGGAAACAGCGATATTCGTCTGGCGCTCGCCTACTACTCAGTCGTGATGTTCGTACTTTTCATGGTTTGTCAGGGAGAACTCGCGCGGCGACGGCCCGGCCCGGCGCACCTGACGTCCTTCTATCTGATGATCGCGGCAGGGGGCGCCGCCGGCGGACTTCTCATCGGGCTCGCCGCGCCGTATGTCTTCAACGCGCTATACGATTTCCCGCTCGTCCTGGTCATGACGGCATTTATCTTTCTCTACCTGCTGATCAGGGACCGGCCGCGTACCGTCGCGATTGCAGCGTGCCTCATGCTCGCCGCCGGGATGAGCGTGGAACTGGCAGTGAGCGTCAAATCCAACATCGCGGGCTCCCGCGTGCTCGCCCGTAATTTCTACGGCGCGCTCCGCGTCCATGACGACGCCGACATCGACGGACCAATGGGCGCTTTTCGAGTCCTCATGCACGGCACCATCGACCATGGCGAGCAGTTTCTCAGCCGGGCTATGCAGCCTTTCCGCACCACCTACTACTCGACAGGCTCAGGCGTCGGACTCGCCGTGCGCGCGGCGCAGCACGACGGTCCCGCGCACATCGGAGTCATCGGACTCGGCTCCGGCACTCTGGCAGCTTACGGCCGGCCTCAGGACCACGTGACAATCTACGAAATCAACCCGTTGGTCGAGAAGATCGCAACCACTGAATTCCGCTTTCTCCCGGATTGCCCGGCGCCCCATGAAGTTGTGCTCGGCGATGCCCGCCTCTCTCTGGAGGGCGAGCAGCCGGAAGGATTCGACGTGCTCGCCGTCGATGCCTTCTCGGGCGACTCGATTCCGGTGCATTTGCTGACCCGGGAGGCCTTCGCACTCTATTGGCGGCATCTCAAACCCGACGGGATACTCGCGGTCCACGTGACCAACCGGAATCTCGCGCTCGCTCCCGTTGTGGCGCTAGCGGCGGCCGAGTCCGGCAAGCGCGCGATGCTGGTGACCAACGATGCAGACTATGACCGTCGGATCTTCTACTCCCAGTGGGTTGTCGTCACGTCGCGTCCGGGCTTTTTTGAAAACCGTGAAGTGCGCGAGGTGAGCGAGCCCATCACAATCCCCGCCGGCCTCCCGATGTGGCGCGACGATTACAGCAACCTGTTCAAAATCCTGCGCTACCGCAAACCCTGATAGGCTGATCCTCATCCGATTTTGAGATCGGTCCGTATATTCAACGGAGTCCGATATGGTCATCTGGAACAACCAGCGCCGGAGCACCGCCGCGTGAGCGCGCACGCTTCGTTAATCGATGCACTGCTCCATCGCCGATCCAGGCGCTTTGCGCCCGGCATGACGCTGAACGGCGGACCACTCGCATACGCCAGCACGCGCCCTCCCGCGCCTTTAACCACGGAGGAAGAGGCCGCGCTGGCCTTCGCCGCGTGCGGCATCACCGGGCCGGTCCTTGCGGACCTTCCCTACGCGTCCGGCAGCCTGGCCGACGGTGGCGGCGGCAACATCATGAAGCATTTCACCGGACGCACGGTCGCGAGTGGCGATGCGCTTCATGCTGTCACCGTCTTCATCACGAACGACGAGGGCACGTGGATGCTGCGGCGTCCGCAGGATTTCCCACGGACCGAAATTCCCGCCCTTGTCGCCGCCGCGCAGGAGCACCGCTGGCTCGATCTCTATGAGCGCTCGCGCGTCCGCATTGCTGACGTGCGCACGGACGTTCCGCGTGAGCTCCCCTTCATCCCTTCATTCAATAAATGGTCGGCCAATGTTCCCGGTACAACGTATTTCATCCCCGTGAACGAACTGACCGCGCTTTACATCAACATTCTGCTGTCGGCGTTCAGCGGCGACTTCCGGTACTTCATCGTGGACGAGCGCCGCGGCTTCAAACCAGCGGGCATCGCGAAGTTCGCGAAATCGCGTGGCGGTACCCTGCATGACGATCCGCGGGACGGCCGCTGCGTCACCATTGGATTCCTCGAAGCTTGGCTTTTCGAGATGGCCGCCATCGAGCAGGGATCGATCCTGCAGAACCTCGGCTTGATGACACAGGCGCTCGGCATTGGCGGGTTTCCCCACTTCGCCGCGCATCCGTTCGCATGGCCAAAGGCGCTGGGATTCCGGATGGAACAGCAGCCATTCTCGCGGGTCATGGGAACCGGCCCGTTCGTCACCGCCGCGCTTCGCGCTCTGCGCCGTGACATACCGCTTCCGGCCGGCGCCGGCCTGGAGCGCAACGGTGACGTTTTGATCAAGCCGTATTGCCCGCCGTGGTATGCGTCGATGACGGCTGCCGTCCGGGCGTTCATCGACGAGAAGTACGCAACTGGCAGCGGCTCATTTCGCGACGGCGGGGCGGCTACCGCGTGGAAGGAGGCGGAGCGTATACAACAGGGAATCCCCGAGTACCCGCCCGAAGCCATCGAGGCTACCATCGCTTACTGCGAGTATGTGTACGGCCGGTACGGACGCTTTCCCGCCGCCTGCGGCCCCTTCCGGACCGTGCTGGCATATCAGGCGCACCGGCTCGACCCCGATTTTTATGCGAAGTTCTATGCGGAGCCATAATTGGGGGGAACAAGCCGGTGACACCACGCGTAGGAACTGGTGCACTGGAACACGACATGGGAATCCTGGAAGTTTTCTACGCTCCCGGCAGACTCTTTTCGAGTCTGGAAAATCGGAGAGCAGCCTGGATATTGCCGACAGTGCTTGGCGCTCTGCTGATACTGGTCACGACGGCGGTCGCAATCAAGATGATCGGCATGGAGGCGATCGTTCGGCAGCAGCTGCAAAACACGCGTCTCAGCCAGGAGCAGATGCAGGTGGCGCTCGATCGCGCCACTTCCCCCACGCAGTTCTACATCACCTGCGGCGCTGCCCTGATCGGCGCGGTTGCCGCGCAGGCGCTCATCGCCGGGCTTCTGCTGATGTTCGCCATGCTTGGCAGCAAGCAGCCCCGCTTCGGCCCCAACTTTTCGATGGTGGCTTTTGCGCAGTTCCCCTACCGTCTCGTCGTCTGTGCGATGACTTTGCTGGTGCTATTCGCCGCGCCGGACCGTTCGACACTCGATGTCAGTAATCTCCTCGCCACCAACATCGGGGCCTTCATGGATAAGGACAATATGTCCAAAGGTCTTTACGCTCTGCTCAGCCAGTTCGATCTCCTGACATTCGCGGAAATCGGCCTCATGGGTTATGGATTCTCCAAAGTCAATCGCACGAGTGTTTCGTTCGGCGTTTTCTCGGTGCTCTGTCTTTGGTCGGTTTATGTTCTGATCCGCGTGGCTTTGAGCGCGATTTTCTGATGCGCACCCATTGGCTTACTTTTGCGGTTGTTCGTTCGGATTCGATCCGCCGAGGAACAAACGCTTGCCATCCTGAAAGGTAATATTGGCGCCGTTGGCGCGATTCTCGCCGCTCTTGGCGGCATAGCCGTCGACGACCACCACGGTCCCGACCTCGAGTGACTTCTTCGTGAACCCGCGGCGCAGCAGAATGTTGGGGCTGCCGCCCTCGATCATCCAGTTGACGAGTTTTCCGTCCGGGCCCTTAACCTCGATGTGTATCCACGAGTGCGGGTTGATCCATTCCATCTGCGTCACGGTGCCCTGCAGTTTGACCGGCTTCGAGATGTCGAACTCGGCGGCGAAAGAATGGTGCGCCCAAACCGGCATGGCGACGGCTGCGATCAAGCCCAGACCGGCAAAAATCTTCGTGAGCATGGCGGTTACCTCCCGTTCTTCTGTTCTTCGACGCGCGCTCCTTTGAGCGCGTTCAGCATGTAATAATTCCCTTCGTGGCACGCATACTCATAGAGCACATAATCGGGCTCGCTCTTTAGCGGGAAAGCGATGGTCCAGGGCTTCGTCCACGTCTTTGGATCGTCGATCGTAACCGAGTAGTTCAGCGTGTCGGCGCTCGTTCGGGTGAACTTCTCGATCAACTTCAAGTCCTCACTGGCGGGAATATTTGCCACGACTGTACCGTCTTTGAAGTTCATCGTTTCCACGACGAGAGTGTTGCCCTCCCAGCGCCCGCGCGAGTCGCCCAGCCACGTCCGAATGGTGGAAGGCAGGTGCGGACGGCCATCCACAGGAATGAATCGCGTCTCGTGGATCATTTCGTTCCGAAGCACCACGAGACCGGGTGTCTGCAGAATCTGGTTTCCCTGGTTGTAGGTGGTGGGAACGATGGAACCCACCGTGCCGCGTGTGATGCACCGATCCCACAGGCTTTCGTCCTCCCACGAGTCGTGGCATCCTCCGGGTGTCGCCGCGCATGGACGGGCACGTCGCGCGGCCGCGCGGTCCGCCGCGGCCTTCTGTGCGGCCGGCGTGAGGGGCGGGATTCTGCCGTCGGGTGGATCCATGACCAGCGACGCCTGCTTTGATGGCTTGCCGCGATCGTCCCAGTAAAGAGGCGGTCCGATGCTGACGCCATTCGAGCACGTGGCCGGTGTGTTCCCGAGGCCGCCGCGACTCGGATCGCAGCGCGTCAGGTCAGTAACCGTTTCCTCGCTGTCGATCGCCGCCTGATTCTTCGCTCGCTCCTGGCGTTTCGCGAATTCGTCTTCGCTAAGGAACGCCCGCGTCCCGAGACTCTTGTCGCGCTCGAGGGGCGTGCCAACCATGGCGGTTCCGGGCCAGATACCCTGGAGATCCGGATCCCCCCACGAGGTTTTCGGTGGCGTCCAGGTCCTGGCCGTTTTCGTTTGGGCAAACGCGGACGCGGGAATCAGTACGCTCGCTCCCGCGAAGGCGCAGATCAGAGCGCGAAATCGATAATTCATACCGAACCTCTTTACCGGCACGACTGCTCTCTGAACTCACCGTGTAAGCTTCTTCGGCCGGCCATTTATCCTGCCGCGCTGGCAGATCATAAACGCTGTTGATCATATCGCAGGAATGGCCAGGCGAATGCCGTGTGGCGGGGCGTATGTCTTGAGCACTGGCAGGCGGCAAAAGGCGATCGCCTGCCTTAACCGTACTCGATTTTCGCCGCGTTTCTCTGGACGCAGCTTAGCTCTGGACGCGCAGCTTAGCTGACGACTTCAGTCCAGTGGTGGCGATCCGGCAGGCGGCCGAACTGGATTCCCTGAAGTTCCGCATTCAGCTTGCGGGTGACCTGCCCGGCCACGCCGCCGCCGATCGTCAACCGGCGTCCGGATTCGAACAGAAATTCATCGATGCCGATCACCACGGCGGCAGTCCCGCAGGCGAACACTTCGCTGATCTGGCCGGACTGAATCTTCTCCGCCGCTTCGTCGATCTGGATTGGCGTCTCGCGCACTTCGATGCCGAGATCGTGCGCCACCTGAATCACCGAGTCGCGCGTAATCCCCGGCAGGATCGTGTCGTGCAGCGGAGGCGTCAGCAACACGTTATCCTCGACGAAGAACACATTCATGCCGCCCAACTCCTCCACCTGACGCTTGCCGCGGGAGTCAAGAAACAAGACCTGCGAGCAGCCTTTCCGCTTACCTTCCTCGATGGTATGCAGGCTGATCGCGTAATTCGCCGACGCCTTTACGTCACCGGTGCCGCCGTGCGCGGCGCGTGAGCTGGTCTCGGCCACGTACACGCGGACGGTGCTGACGCGATTGGCATCCGTCTCCTTGAAGTACGCACCGGAAGGCAGCGCGATGACGAAAAACAAAAACTGGTGGGATGCGCGCACCCCGATACAGGCTTCGGTCCCCATCATGGTCGGCCGGATATACAGGCTGCCGGGCTCTTTCGGGACCCAATCCGCGTCGGTGCGCACCAGAGCCTTGACTGCTTCGACGAAGAACTCCGGGTCGACCGGCGGCATCGCCATGCGCTCCGCCGAGCGCGCGAACCGGCGTGCATTTTCCATCGGACGGAAAAGTGCCACTTTGCCGTTTGCCCAGCGGTATGCCTTCATGCCTTCGAAAATCGACTGGCCATAGTGCAGCACGATCGCGGCGGGATGAAGGGAAATATTGTGAGAGGGTTCGACGCGCGCGTCATGCCATGCGCCGTTACGATATTCGGAAACGAACCAGTCGGGGGCGAAGGTCTTGCCGAATTCCAATTTGGACGGATCAAGATCGACCCCGACCGCGATGGGCGTCTTCGGGGAAACGATCTGAATGTCCAACGTGGTCATGCACAATTGTAACCCAAATGCCGCTCGCCTGCCCTCGACCGCATGTTTTCGCTCATGGCCGGATTGTGCGCGACGATGAGAAACGATGACACAATCGTTGGCGATGAAGAAAACCCCACTGGCGATCGCATTCTGCTGCACTCTCCTTCTCGGCGCGTGCGCGCAAGATCCGCAGGCGCGCATCAAATCCGCAGCTGACACGATCAGCGCCGATTCGCTGTTGAAGTCGATCAAAAAGCTCTCGTCAGACGATTTCGAAGGGCGCAAGCCAGGCTCCGATGGCGAGCAGAAGACCATCGCGTGGCTGCAGGGCCAGTTTCACGAGATCGGTCTGCAGCCCGGTAATCCGGATGGAACCTATCTTCAGAACGTGCCGCTCGCCGGCATCACTTCGAAGCCGCGTCCGGATATTTCGGTTAAAGGGCGCAAGCTTCCACTTGTCGAAAAGAAGGACTACATCGCGCTCTCCAGCCGCTATGTCCCCCAGGTCGACGTGAAGAATTCCGAAATCGTCTTTGTTGGCTATGGCGTGGTCGCTCCCGAGTATGGCTGGGATGACTACAAGAACGTCGACGTTAAGGGGAAAACGATTCTCATGCTGGTCAACGATCCGGCGATACCCGATCCGAACGATCCAACCAAACTCGACGACAAAATGTTCAAAGGCTCGGCCATGACCTACTACGGCCGCTGGACCTACAAATACGAAATCGCGTCGCAGAAAGGCGCGGCCGCGGCCATGATCATTCACGAAACGGGGCCGGCGGGCTATCCGTTCACCGTGGTTGCGGATAGCTGGGGCGGTGAGAATTTTGGAATTCAGCGGGCCGACAACAATATGGGGCGCGTGCCCGTGGAAGGCTGGTTCACCTTCGACAAGGCCTCCGAGTTATGCCGGATGGCGGGTCTCGACCTCGCGGATCTGAAGAAGCAGGCCCTCAGCAAGGACTTCAAGCCCATCAAACTCGCCGGCGCCACCGCGTCGTTTCATATCGACAACACGCTGCGCAAAATCGATTCGCACAACGTCGTCGGCAAGGTGGAAGGCAGCGACCCCGCGCTCAAGGACCAGTACGTCATTTACAGTGCTCACTGGGACCATCTCGGCCGCGACCCCGACCTGAAGGGCGACCAGATTTTCAACGGAGCGCGCGACAATGCCTCCGGCGTGGGTGGCCTGCTGGAAATCGCCCGCGCTTACAAGAAGCTTTCGCCCGCGCCAAAGCGATCGATCCTTTTCATTGCCCTGACGGCCGAGGAGCAAGGGCTTCTCGGTTCTGAATATTACGCAGTTAACCCTCTGTATCCGTTGAAGAATACGCTGGCCGATATCAACATGGATCAGTTGAACATGTGGGGGAAGACGTCTGATATGACCCTGATCGGCCTTGGGAATACCACCCTCGACGATGTGGCTATAGATGTCCTGAAGAGTCACGGACGGACAGCGACGGGCGACCCCGATCCGGGCAAAGGAACCTACTACCGGTCCGATCATTTCGAGTTTGCCAAGCAGGGCTTGCCTGCGCTCGATCCGGATTCCGGAAGACAGTTTATCGGCAAGCCGGCAGGCTACGGCAAAGAAAAGGAAGACTATTACACCGAGCACGATTATCACAAGCCGTCCGACGAAGTAAAGCCCGATTGGGACCTTTCCGGCGCGGTCGAAGATTTGCGGGTGTTTTTTGAAATCGGCAATCGCGTGGCCGATGACCCGAAGTTTCCCGAGTGGAAGCCCGGTACTGAGTTCAAAGCCAAACGCGAAGAAATGGTGAGATAATATACATTCGAATGGGGATGCACCGCTTCATTCTGCACAACGGACAAATTAAAGAAGCTGCTGAGCCGGGGCTGTTTGCGGGGCAGCTTGGGTTGCTGGCCGGATGGGGTGTTTTCACAACCCTCCGGGTATCCGAGGGTGCGTTATTCGCGTGGGAACGGCATTGGGCGCGGATGGTGCGCGACTCGAAGCTGCTGAATGTGGAAATGCCCGCCGACCCGCATCCGATTGAGCAGGGTCTCCTCGATCTCGTTGAAAGAAATCATGCCCGGGAAGCGACGGCGCGCCTGGTGGTCGTGCGCAATGGGCCCGGATTTTGGGAAGGACCCGGTACCGGACGCGCCAGCGACGTGATCGCGCTGACGGCGGATTTCAAAAAGTGGGGCGCCAGCGTCCGCCTTGGCATTCAGCCGCACGGCCGGTACGCAGCGAGCGACTTTACTCGCGCCAAGGTGCTTTCCTGGGCCCACAATCTCCGCTGGGCCGAACGCGCGCAAGAGCAGGGATTCGACGAGGTTGTGCTGTTGAATGAGCACGGGCGTGTGACTGAATGCACCTCGGCGAACATCTTTGCGGTGTTCGGATCCGAAGTGGTGACGGCTCCGGTGGAGGAAGGATGCCTGCCGGGAATCACGCGGGAGGTCCTTGTCGAGGAAATCCGCCAGCCGGACCTCCGCATTTCTGAGCGCGCTCTCACGCTGGATGACCTCTACGGCGCCGACTCGGTCTTCATAACTTCGACAACGCGCGGCCTGCTGCCGGTTCGCGAGATCGCCGGCAGGGAACTCAAGGCCGCCGGCGACGTGTACGGCCGCCTGAGTCGCGCCTTTGAAGCCTTTGTAGCGGGCGACATCGCGCGCCGGAAAGCCGCCGTCCACGTCTGATCCATGTCCGTTGCGTGTCCAAAGTGCGGTAGTCGTTACCTGCGACCTTCCCGGACACGGAACTTTTCTGAGGATGCCGGCAAGCTGGGATTGAAAACGCCGCTGCGCTGCCTGGATTGCAAGGCGCGGTTCATCGCACCGATGATCGTATGGGAGGATCTTTGTTACGCTCGTTGCCCTGTCTGCCATCGGATGGACCTGAATGGCTGGACAGGGAAGACCTTTACGAACCCCCCGTTTTGGGTAGCGCTCAAAGTAAGGCTGGGGGCCCGGAAATGGCGCTGTGAGTATTGCCGTCTCAATTTCGCCAGTTTCCGCAGGCGCAAGGAAGTTTTCACTTTCAGCCGCTGGAAGCGTTTCGGTGCGCAGGCGGAGAATCGCCGCGAGCCGGACGGAGAAACCCGCGAAACAGTAGGCGCTGGCCTCGATTCTGAAGAGGAAATAACCTGACGGTTTGCTGGCTTCAGCTCATCAGCCGTTTCCGCTAAGCTGGATTAAAAATGGTGTCTCAGGATCCGTAAGTCGCTGCTCGGATCAAGCTGAAGACGGACTGGGCCGGCGCCGACGAAAACCGGAGTGATGCCTTGAAGACATTCGTTCAATTCCACTTACTGAGTATTCTTCGGTTGATGAAGCTCATCCCACAGCTTTCGGTAAGTGTCACGGACTTTCGGGTCGACGCCATAGTCTCTTGACAGATGATTGGCGACGATCAACTTCGAAACTTCCGTGTCATCCTGGAGGCGATGGACTCCCACTCCCAGGGGAGGAACGCGCGTACGCCTGAAACGATGCCGGCTCAGCCGCCAGCGTATTCCAGAGCCGAGCCCGGCAGCGCCCTAATAAGCGTCCAGGGTTCACGGCACGATTGAGCGAACCGCCGGCATGCTCGGCGTTCGATCTGCGGCAGCACGCGATCCGTTTCTCTGCTTTCCGCTCGCCGTGGCAGCTTTTCAGCACGCCTCGAGTCAATGCGGCAACAAGTACTTCGGACCTGCATCCTGCCGGAGCCGGAAACTCGGAACGGCCTTTCGCTCGCCCGTAACGACGCTTTCGCCACCATTACGAGGTCAACGCTCCCGCCCTGCGCCTTCGCTTCCACGCCGGAGAGTCCCACAAACCCGTTCGATCGAAGGCTCCTTCGCTCGGTTCGGTTTTCGAAACCGCTCCCGGGCGAACTCCTCGCCATCGGCCCGTTGCCTGTGCCGGTCTCCGTCGCTCTTGTGCTGACCTCCGGCCTCCACTCCCCTTCAGGTCCTTTTGGAACCTTCCGGATCGAAGCGTTCAACCGGATTCCTCACAAGAAGCTCGCCTTGCCGGACGAATGGTTGTCTCCTGCTCCCCGTGGCGCTCTCTTTCGATTTCGCCCCGGATCGACGCTGGAAACCCCGTTGCCGTCCCGCCCGGCTATCGTTCCGTGAACCCTGGAACTGAATCGATCATGAACCTGGAATGCCTTCGGGTCAAATGAAAACGTACGGCAGCCCCCGTTCTTTCCTCAGGTTTTTCAGCCTGTGTTTTCAATGCATTGGCCAGCCTGGAAGTGAATTCTCTGTGCATAAATCAGCGCGGCTCGTTTGTGTTCCGCCCTCCTCTTGGTGCGAATCGCCGATGGTTGAAATGCACCAGCGCTGGTGGCTCTCTGGCGCGTGGCATTTCCGCGCGCATGCCTGTTTTCAAGCACTTCCGATGCGCGGGTTTTGGCGCGGCATTTGCCTTAGGCCTGGCGTGCATTTGTCAGGAGCCCAGAAATGACTTTCGAGTCCACGTTGCGTTTTTCGATCGGTTTGCTTGCAGTTGCCGGATTGGCGGCGGCGCAGGAACAGACGCCGCATGGTTGGCGCAGCGTCAACGATCCACTTCCCGCCACACTTGACCAGGCCTCGCCTGACGATGTTCAGGCGCCTCCGCCGAACTTCAACGCGCAACCGAATCTTGCTCAGGCTGCACCGGGGCCGTATCCTCAAGATCCCAATCGGCAAG
>Ga0134125_10002654_pt1 | contig 21093 bp, 23 predicted proteins | sample KB31751_FD_96464 | JGI IMG/M metagenome (GOLD analysis project Ga0134125, IMG submission 96464) | Terrestrial soil microbial communities with excess Nitrogen fertilizer from Kellogg Biological Station, Michigan, USA - KB3-175-1 | ecosystem: Environmental > Terrestrial > Soil > Unclassified ... | reverse complement strand
CGATCCGGCCAAGTTCGAGAAGTCGGACATCCACGTGCACGTGCCGGCGGGCGCGATCCCGAAGGACGGGCCGAGCGCGGGCGTCGCCATGTTCATGGCGCTGACCTCGCTGATGACCGACCGCACCATCCGCAGCGACACCGCCATGACCGGCGAGATCTCGCTGCGCGGCCTGGTGCTGCCGGTCGGCGGCATCAAGGAGAAGGTGATCGCGGCGGCCGCGGCCGGACTGACGCGGGTGATGCTGCCGGCGCGCAACAAGCGCGACTTCGACGACATCCCCGACGAGGTGCGCCAGCAGCTCGAGTTCGTCTGGCTGGAGCGGGTCGAGGAAGCGGTCGCGGCGGCGCTGGAGGCAAAGGTCGAAGCGCCGGCCTCGACCCCAGACGACACGCCGGCGGACGCGCTCGCTTAACGCCGCCCCCGGACGATCGTCTCACGTGTGGCCGGGCCTGTCCCGGCCACAATCGTCTTGGCGCCGCCGGCGCAGCCGGTTTTGGCGCTCGCGCGCCCAATCCTGTCATCTTCGTAACCGTCGGAACGAGCGTATCGGGCCCGGCGTTACCGCACAGAACCCCTCAGTCCCGAATGGAGCGCCCCATGATCTCGAAACTCGCAATGACCGCGGCCGCGGTCGGAACCGCCTTCGTGCTCGTCGCGGCCCCCGCGCAAGCGCAACATCGCCATCATCACGGCGGCGGCGGCATTGGCGCCGGCATCGCAGGCTTCGCGGCTGGCGCCCTGATCGGTGGCGCGGTGGCCGCCGGCTCCGGCCCTTATTATGGCTACGGACCCGGCTACGGTTACGATTATGGCCCGGACTACGGCTACGATTACGCGCCGGGCCCGGTGGTCGTGGAACGCTCGGGCGGCGCCGAGGCCTATTGCGAGCAGCGCTTCCGCTCCTACGATCCGGCGAGCGGTACCTATCTCGGCTATGACGGCATGCGTCATCCCTGCCCGTAGGCCCACGACGATCCGAAACAGCAAAAACGCGCCGGCAGGTCCGGCGCGTTTTTATTTGTGCCGATGCTACTCGACGAAGCTGCCGTACCGCCGCTCGCCGGCGTATTTCACCAGCGCCAGGAAACGGTACAGGCCGTGCACGAACTTGCCATAAGGCAGGCTGAGGAACAGGCCGAGCACGACGCCGAGATGGACGGCGAGCAGCAGGCCCATGACGGCGGTGTCGCGCAGCACCAGCAACAGCAGGCCGGTGACGCTCGTCAGCAACAGCATGACGATGAAGGCGGTGTTCATGCCGCGATGCGTCGTATCGGTCAGGACCGGATCGCGCTTGGCCTGCAGCACGAGCAGCCCGAGCGGACCGCCGATCAACCCGATGCCGCCGATGGTGCCGAGCACGACCGGCAGGCTCAGCAACGCGTACGGCGCGTGCCAGCCGAAGGCGTAGTGATAGAGCGTCGCGACCGAGGTCGCGGCGAAGCAGAACAGGAAGCCGTAAAAGGTGAAGTGGTGAAAGATGCGCCGGGCCGGCGACGGCGCGTCGTTCTCGCTGGTGCAGCCGCCGCCGCCGCCATGCAGATATTTCAGATGCATGGTGTCCGCGACCGCCTGGCCGAAGCCGGCGAGGCCGGGCGCCGACTGCGGGCCGGCGATGTCGCGCCAGTACGCCTTGAGGCTCATGACGAAGGCGAGGATGCAATAGAGCGCGACCGCGCCGAACAGGCCGGCCATCGCGTTGTGCGGCATCACTCTATAGAAGTCGCCGGCATTGCGCGCAAACAGCGCCGCCGGATCGCTCCAGGCAACGAAGCCGACGATGAAGCCGGCGACGCCGAGCGCCGTGGCGAGCGTGACCGCAAGGCCATTGCGCTCGAACACGCCGGAGAGACACTTCGGCCACGCATAGGCCGCGTAGCTCTCGTTGCGCAATTTGGCGAGCGCCGCCGGGATATTGACGCCGAATTCGTGCGGGGGCGAATACTGGCAGTCGCTGTAGCAGGCGCCGCATTGATGGCAGAGATTGGCGAGGTAGTTGAGGTCGCCGCTGGCGAAGGTGCGGCGCATTTCCATGGCCGGAAACACCGCGCACAGCCCCTCGCAATAGCGACAGGCGTTGCAGATCGTCATGAGGCGATCGGCTTCGGTCAGTGCGGCAGAGCGTGGTGCGTTCATCGCGATGACCTGACCTATCTTCCGTCCGCTTGCCGCGGCCTCTCAACCGTCATGCCCGGCTTTATGCCGGGCATCCACGCCTTCGCGGCATCCCGACAAGCAAGACGTGGATGGCCGGGACAAGCCCGGCCATGACGGCGTGTCTCAGTTGCGAGCATGCTTGGCCGCTCCCTCTCCCGCGAGGCGGCCGAACACGGCGCCGATCGTCATGCCGATACCGGCGAGATAGCCCTTGCCGAGCACGTTGCCGGCCATGATCTCGCCGGCCGCGAACATGTTGCCCGACGGCTTGCCGCCCTCGAGCATGATCCGCGACTCTTCGTTCACGCGGACGCCGAGATAGGTGAAGGTGATGCCTGGCCGCAGCGGATAGGCGAAATACGGCGGGGCGTCGATACGCCGCGCCCAGTGCGACTTCGGAATCGCCAAGCCCTCGGTCCGGCAATCGTCGAGCACGGTGTGGTCGAAGGTTCCGGGCCGCACCGCCGCGTTGAAGTCGTCGATCGTCTTCGTCAGCGCCGCCGGGTCGAGCTCGAGCTTGCCGGCGAGTTCGGCGATCGTCTGCGCCTGGACCGCCGGGAAGATCGACGGCATGAACAGGCGGATCGACCGGCTGTCGATGATCGAATAACCGATCTGCCCCGGCTGCTGCGCGATCAGGCGTCCCCAGATCGCGTAGCGCTTCGGCCAGGTGTCTTCGCCCTCGTCGTAGAAACGCTGCGCAGCGCGGTTGACCATGATGCCGAACACGACGCTGTCGAGCCGCGTGGCAATGCCGCCGTCAAACTTGGGCGCGCGTGCATCGATCGCCACCGCATGGCACTGCGTCGGGTCGCCGACCGGAGCCACGCCCTTGTCGAGCAGCATGCGCAGCACGTCGCCGCGGTTGAAGGGCGTGCCGCGGATGAGGAAATTGTCGGCGGCCTCGCCCCAGTACTGCTTCAGCCATTCGATATTGGCTTCGAAACCGCCGGCGGCGGCGACCAGCGCCTTGCCGCGTACGTCGATCTCGCGGCCTTGATATTTGATCGTCGCCGAGACGAAGAAGCCGTCTTCGATCTGAAGGCGGATCACCGGCGCGTCGTAGAGGCAGGTCACGCCGAGCGCCTCCGCACGGCGATAAAGCGCGTTGAGCATGCCGCGGCCGCCACCGAGGAAGAACGCGTTGGTCTTGCCGAGGCTCAACGTGCCGCCGAGCGGCGGCTGGAAGCGCACGCCCTGCTCGTCCATGAACGGCAGCAACTCGCGCGAGCGCGCGATGGTCATTTCGGCGAGCGCCTTGTCGGTCTGGCCGCCGGTGACGCGGTAGAGGTCGTCGAGGAATTCCTGCTGGGGATAGGGCCCGGTCATGGTCGGCGCGGTGCCGTCATGCGAGCAGCGCAGATTGCGGGTGTGGCGGGTATTGCCGCCGCGATAGAACTCCGGCGCGCCTTCCAGAACGACGACACGGCGGCCGGCCCGCGCCGCGGTAATGGCGGCACAGAGTGCGGCATTTCCGCCGCCGAGCACGACCACGTCGAAGGGGTCGCCGAAAAGTTGGGAAGGAGTCATAAGCAGGGCCCTGGAGCAACGGGCACCGGCTTAGCAAGTCCACACGAGGTGGAACAGCCTGCCCTACCGGTGCTTTTTTCCCGTCCACAGCAACGAAAGAGGCCCTGATGCGCCCGACGTCCTCCGATTCGACGTTGACGGCCCGCGTCGGTGCTCGGGCCGCGGCCAGCTCCAGATAGCGTGATCGGAGGCGCCGGCCGTGTCGGGAACGGCAATTTCGCGCCGCGCGTTGGCAGTGCAGAACAACAATCCGCGCGCCGCGTAGCGACAGCGGCGCATTGTGGGACTGACCGATGTACGACGACCACCACCCGACTCTCGCGCTCAGGGCCGCCGGCTGGATCAGCACGCCGTTTCTGTATGCGCTAATGCTCGGTATCGTGATCCGGGCGGCACGGCGCCCGCGCAACTGACGCCACCAATTGGGCTTTGGCTGCGCTGTATTTCACAGCTGCACACGTTAAAACGCCGGGGCCGCGCCAGTGGCGCGGCCCCGTCGGTATGGACGGACGTTTTCGCATTACAAAAAATTTAAGCGCGACGACGGCGATGTCCCATCGACAGGCCGAGCGAATAGGCCTTCATGCGAATGGTGGCCTCGGTGCGCTTCATCATCTTCGCCACTTTAGACACCGGCGTCTTGTCGCGCGAATGCTTCTTCAGCGTCTTGAGGTCGGTATCGGTCCAGCGCTTATAGGCGCGTGTCTTTCGCTTCTTAGCCATTTGTATATTCCAAACGATTCAACGATGACGGAGGCGCCATAGTGCACATCTCAAATCATAAGTCTACTGCAGGGCAATGGTATAATGATGGGTATATAAAATGAGCAGGCATTTAAAGATGCAATTTTTAATTGTGCCGCCATTTCCGGCCGAGTTTATAAACTAGATTGCATATCAGGCGACTTCCTCATCCATCCGGGCCGGCCTGGCATTGCTGCAAATTGCGCTCAAGCTCCCGCAATCGTGTGTGTAATGCGCGCAGACGTTGTGTAATCTCCGTTTCAACCGCGACATTTTCGACATGCCGCTTGGCGAGCGATTTCTGCTCCTCGATCGCACTGCGCACGGTCTCGATTTCGCTTCGAATCTGATCGGCAAGTCCCGACGACATCCATCCGTTCTCCTCAATGACGGTAGCAGAACGGTCGAGCCGAGCCGCACGTTCCAGCCCCAAGGCATGGCGCCGACACCCCGGCGGCTCTCATAAAATGGTGTTAATTGCCCATTGGGGCCATTTGGCTAGGTTTCATTGTCTCGAGCCAGCGGCTAAAACGGACAGGCCCCGGCCGATCCGCATGGCAGCGAAGCAATGGTCTCAAATCACTCCTTTATTCTCGTGGTCGTCGGACTGGCCTTTGAGGCGCGAATCGCCGGCACCTCCAAGGGGGCAGCCGTGTGTTGCCGCCGGGGCAGCGAGGCCGAGGCCGCCATGGCGCGGGCGCTCGATGACCCGCGCTGCCGCGGCGCGATCAGCTTCGGTATTGCAGGGGGACTCGACCACAGGCTGCCGGCGGGCACGCACCTCATCGCTTCGGAAGTCGTCACCCAGCAAGGGGCGGTGGCGACCCATGCGCGCTGGTCGCAACGGCTGCTGGACGCCTCAGGCACGGCCCGCCACCTGCCCGTTCTCGGCGCCGACCGCGTCATCATCGACCCGGAGGAAAAGCGGGACTTGTTCGAGAGCACCGGGGCGGTCGCCGTCGACACCGAATCGCACATCACGGCGCTGATGGCGCGCGATCGCGGCCTTCCCTTCGCCTGCCTGCGCATCGTCGCCGACCCGGCGCACCGCCGCGTGCCGAAGGCGGCGCTGGCCGGGTTGCACCCGGATGGTCGCGCCAATCCGGTCGGCGTCATGCGCGAGTTGATGCGGCGGCCGCACGACATGCCCGCTCTGCTCTCGATCGCCCGCGACACCTGGCGGGCGCGGCGCAGCCTCGCCGGCGCGCTGGCGCTGATCGGCGACGACTTCGGATTGCCGGCCCACGAACACATGTCGGCGCCGGTCATCGAGATCGTCGGCGACGAGCTGCTTGTCGGCACCCCCTGAACCGACACCGTGCGGCTGCGCCGCCTAGAATGAGGCGCGCACGCCGGCATAGGCGGCAAGCGGCATGCCAGGCACGAAGGCGCGCGGGTCGTTGAAGGTCAGCGCCGCGATCCCCTGCGTGTCGAAGAAGGTGCCGGACACATAGTAGTGCTCGTTGAACAGGTTCTGCACCAGGCCGAACACTTCGACGTTTTTCGTCACTTTGTAGGACGTGTGCAGGTTGACCACCCAATAGGCCGACACTTGCGGATTCTGGTTGGACTGGTCGCCGATCAGGTACTGACTACCGACGACATTGAGATCGGCGCCGACCGTCCACGGCTCGGTAATGCTGTAATCGAATCCCGCCTTGAAGCGGTGCGCTGGTATGGCAGGGATATGGTCGCCCGGCGCGACGAAGATGTTGCCGCTGCCATCCGCGGCCGGATTGTTCGGAGAGGCCAATGTGAGCGGCGTCTGGAAGGTCGCATCGACGAAGGTGTAATTGGCATAAGCAGTCCAGCGGTCGGCCTTGAACTTCAGCCCCGCCTCGATGCCCTGGCGCCGCGTCGTCGCCGCGTTGAGGAAATAGCCGAAGCCGCTGATCTGGCTGGCGACGTTGATAATGTCGTCGCGGTTGCTGGTGCGATAGGCGCCGACATTCCATTGCCATCGGCCGCCGAGGTCGAACGTGCCGCGCAGGCCGGCTTCATAGGTCGTGGAGACCACCTGCTTGAGCGGCGGATCGGAGATGAGGAAGCCGTCGATGAGGCACGGCCGCGCCGGGTCGGCGCAGCCAAGCTCGAGCGGCGTCGGCGCCCGGTTCGCCTGCGAGAAGCCGGCATAGGCGGTGAGGTTCGGCGTCACCTTGTACGTCAGCCCCACCACCGGATTGAGATGCGAAAAGCGGTTGTCGCTCGACAGCGCGCCGCCGGTCTGGTCGTCGAGCTTGATGCGGGCGACGTTGAACCGCGCCCCCGCGGTCAGCGATAGCGCCGAGGTGATGTCGAACGTGTCGGTGGCGTAAAACCCGGCATAGGTCGAGGTGCTGCGCAGGTCGACCGGGGCCAGATCGGCCGACGGCGCCTGGATGAGAACGCCGGTACCGGTCACGAACAGGTTGGAATCGATCGTGCCGAGTTCGCTGTTGCCGTTGAACTGCACGCGGCCATGATCGAGGCTGGCGCCGACGACGACGTGGTTGCCGTGATCGGCGATCTTCGACGTGTCGGTCGCCTGCAGCGCGCCGCCGACGCTGTTCGCCGTGGTCCAGGTGCGGTCGATCTGGCCGAGATTGGTGCCGTAGATGTCGGCGACCTGATTGCCCGCGGAGTCGAGCAGCGGCGTCACCGCGTCGCCGTAGCACAGGAGCCCCGGCGCGGCGCAGGGCTGCGCGTCGGTGGTGTTGCCGTCGACATGGCTCTGGCGGAAATTGCGCCAATAGGCGTTGGCCTGCACCGACAACGTGTCGGTCGGCTTGTAGTCGGCGCTCGCCTGCAGGAAGGCGAGCTGATTGTAGGTGCTCTGCGGCCAGGTGTAGACGCTCGACCAGCTTTTGTTCAGCATCTCGACCGGCGTCGCCGCGACCGAGCCGAGCCGGTTGCCGGCGCCGGTGAAGGACAAATGAAACTCGGTCTTGTCGCCGCGCGCGCCGACGTCGAAATAGAGACGGCGCACGCGCGACGACGAGGAGAAATCGCGCCAGCCATTGTCGTTGGCGGCGTCGGCGGCGATGTAGGCGGCGACGTTGTCCTTGCGGCCGCCGGCCTGAACCGACGTGCCGACGCGGCCGTGCGAGCCGCCGCGGACCTCGCCCTCGGCGCCCTGATAGTTGAAGCCGTTCTTCATCTCGATCGACACCGCGCCGCCGAGCGCGTTCAAGCCGTAGACCGGGTTGCTCGGCGACAACGTCATGCCGTTGATGGCGGTTTCGGGGATGAGGTCCCAGTTCACGGTGTCGCCGAACACCTCGTTGATGCGGGTGCCGTTCTGATAGACGGCGATGCCCTCGGGCGTGCCCGTGACCGGCGACGCGGTGAACCCGCGATAGTCGAGGTCGGGCTGGAACGGGTTGCCGGTCTGGTCGCCGCGCGAGACCCCGGGCAAGGCCCGGATCATCGCATCGGTGAGGCTCGGCGCGACGGCGTGATTGAAATCGGCCGACGGCACCGATTGCACGTTGGCCGGAACCTTGTCGCGGTCGATGTCCGATCCTGGTAACGGCGTATTGCCGACCACCTCGATGGTCGGCAGGGTGAGGCTCTCCTGCGCAAAGACCGGCGCCGCCAACGCCGCTAGGCCGACCGCCGCTACAAAGGCTCTTGCAAATTCACGCACGCGGCACCCGACACGACCGCACCTTCACATGTGTCGGCCGCCGCAAGTTGAGGGCTTGCACAATTTGAAGCTTAACAGTGTTGGCCTCGGCGGCAAGCAGGAACCCCGATGCGTCGCGTGGGCGCACCTGCCCCTGCTCCTGCCCATAGTCGATCGCTATCGACCGGCTCGCGGGCGCCGCGGCACCGGCGCCAAGGGCTCTTGCCTGACACAATCGGTCATCACTGTCGCCGGCGGACATGCGTGGCCGTCGGCGGACATGCGCGTCGCTTATGTCCCGCCCGAACCGGTGGCGCGGCGCCCGCGTTCGGTTCACAATGGGCCGGAAACCCGGACCGCAGAGGAAGGCTCGACGGCGGAATGCGTTCAAGCGTGCGGCTCAAGACTCTGTTCGCCCCGGCGGTGCTGCTGGCGCTCCTGATGCTGGCGCCCGCATCGGCGCGCGCGCAAGCGCCGGACGCCGCCGCCCCCGCGGCGCAGGCGGCCCCGCCCCCGCCCGTCAACGCCGCCCCGACGGTAATTCCGGCCGCACCGTCGCAACCGCTCCCGGACATCAGCCTTAAACTGCCGCACGACCTGTCGCCGTGGGGCATGTTCCTGTCGGCCGACATCGTGGTCAAAGCGGTGATGATCGGGCTTGCCTTCGCCTCGGTGCTGACCTGGACCATCTGGCTGGCGAAATCGATCGAACTGATGCAGTCGCGGCGGGCCTTGCGCGGCGCCATCGATGCGCTCGGCCGGGCGCGCCATTGGGACGATGTTGCCAATTCTCTGGCCCGGCATCGGGAGGCCGGCGCGCTGGTGCGTGCCGCCGATGAGGAACTGCAAATGTCGGCCGGCGCGCTCAGCGCCGACGGCCTGAAGGAGCGCATCGCCTCGCGGCTCGAGCGCCTCGAAGCGGCCGGCAGCCGGCGCATGATCCGAGGCACCGGCGTGCTGGCGACGGTCGGCGCCACGGCGCCCTTTGTCGGACTGTTCGGGACCGTTTGGGGCATCATGAACAGCTTCATCGGCATATCGCGCCAGCACACGACCAATCTCGCGGTGGTCGCACCGGGCATCGCCGAGGCGCTGCTCGCCACCGCGCTCGGCCTCGTCGCCGCGATCCCGGCCGTGGTGATGTACAATTTGTTTTCGCGCTGGAATGCCGGCTATCGCGCGCTGTTGGCCGATGCCTCGGCCGCGATCATGCGTCTGATCAGCCGCGACCTCGACCGCGGCGCCTTCGACAGCCGGGCGGCGCGCCGCGCTGCGGCGGCCGAATAGGCCCGCCATGAGCGCGCGTCTCGACCATGCCAGCGACGATCTCGGTGAACTGCACGAGATCAACGTGACGCCGTTCATCGACGTGATTCTGGTGCTGCTCATCATCTTCATGATCGCGGCGCCGCTCGCGACCGTCGACATCGCCGTCGACCTGCCCGCGTCGAATGCGCAGCCGAACCCGCGGCCCGACAAGCCGCTGTTTTTGACGCTCAAGTCCGACCTGAGCGTGCTGGTCGACGACGCCGCGATCAGCCGCGGCGATCTCGCCGCCGCGCTCGATCGCGCCACCGGCGGCGATCGCGGCCAGCGCGTATTCCTGCGCGCCGATAAAAGCGTGCCTTACGGCGACCTGATGGGCCTGATGAACGGCTTGCGTGACGCCGGCTATCTGCACGTCGCGCTGGTCGGCCTCGAAGCCGACAAGGCCGCGCCATGACGCCGCCAATGCGCCCCCCGCCGCGGCGGCGCTGGCCGGACGGTCTGCGCTGGATCGCCTGCTTTGCGCTGGTGCTCGGCATTCATGCGACGGCGGCGGCGACACTATTGACGCACTGGCAACCCGCCGACGAGGCGATCGCCGGCGGGCCGGTCGTCCTCATCGATCTCGCGCCGGTGGCGGCCGCGCCCGAGGCGCCGCCGAGCGAGGCCGCTCCCGGCCCGCAACAGGTGCAGGCGCCACCGGCACCGGTCGCCGAACCCGTCGACACGCCTGAGCCCGCGAAACCCGAAGTCACTGCCGCCGTGACACCAAAAGAACAGCCGCCGGTCGAGAAGATCGAGCCGCCGATGCCGCCCGTCGAAACGCCGCCACTCGCGGAGACGCCGCCGGCGCAAACGGACGTCGTGCTGCCGCCGCCCCGGCCGCCGCAGCGCACCGCCGAGCCGAAGCACCGGCGCAAGCTTGCCGACCTCAACAGCGCCCCGCCCAAAATCGAACACAGCGCGGCGCGCGCGGTGGCGCCGGCGCCGGGAGCGGCCTCGCACGACCCCAACGCCGTACCGCAATGGAAGACGGCCCTGGTTACGCGTCTCGAACGCTACAAGCGCTATCCGAGCGAGGCGCAGGCGCGCGGCGACGAAGGCGTGGCGCAGCTCGCCTTCACGGTCGATCGCAGCGGCGGCGTGCACAATGCGCGTATCGTACGCAGCTCCGGCTCGAGCCTGCTCGACCGCGCCACGCTGGATCTGATTGCCCGTGCACAGCCCTTGCCGGCGCCGCCGCCGGACATCCGCGGCTCGCAGATCGCGATCGTCGTGCCGATCAATTATAATTTGCGCAAAACCCGGTAGCTCAACGCCGTAACGGCCCTGCCATAGTGTCGCAGTGGCCGCCCGCATGGCAGCGTACCGCATCGCGGCGGCACGCGCTCTGGCTTGCGACGGGAAGTTGCGTTATCATTTTCATGAGCTGCGGATCGGAGTTCCGTGCGCGATGCTCCGCCTGCAGAAATCAAAAATGCTGCAGCGCGACCAGTGTGAGGTAACGATCATGGCCTGGACCACCCCGACCCTCATCGAGATTTGCATCGGCCTCGAAATCAACGGTTACCTCCCGGCCGAGTTCTGATGTCTCGCTCGCGCGAACCGGCATGGACCGCCTGAGGGCCATCGTCCTCGGCGCCGCCGCCGGCGGCGGCTATCCGCAATGGAATTGCCGCTGTCCGGTGTGCCAGTTGGCCTGGGACAAGGACAGCCGCGTGCGGCCCCGGACACAGGCCAGCCTCGCCGTGTCCGTCGATGGCGCGCGCTGGGTTCTGCTCAACGCCTCTCCCGATTTGCGCGCGCAGTTGGCGGCGACCGCGGCGCTGCAGCCGAAATCCGGCGTGCGCGGCAGCCCGATCGCGGCGGTGGTGCTGACCGGTGCCGAGATCGACCAGATCGCCGGGCTGCTGCATCTGCGCGAGCGGCAGGCCTTCGCCATTCACGCGACCCGCGAGGCGCTCGACATCGTCGCCGCCAATGCGATCTTCGATGCGCTCGCTCCCGACGTGGTCGAGCGCCGCGCCGTCACGCTCGGCGAACCGTTCACGGTCGCCGGCATCGGCGTCGAACTGTTCGCCGCGCCCGGCAAGGTGCCGCTCTATCTCGAGCGCGGAGATGCGCAATCGGACGAAAGCACCGTCAACGCAGGCGCCGAACTCAGCGCCGGCGGCCGGCGTCTCGTCTTCGTGCCGGGTGCCGCCTCGCTGACGCCGGCGCTGATGGCGCGCCTTGAACGCGCCGATATTGTCTTCTTCGACGGCACCTTGTTCACCGACGACGAGATGATCCGCACCGGCTCCGGCGCCAAGACCGGCCGCCGCATGGGTCACATGCCGATCGACGGCGACGGCGGCTCGCTATCCGCGCTCGCGGGCCTGCCGGGACGCCGCATCTATATCCATATCAACAACACCAACCCCATCCTGGTCGACGGTTCGCCGGAACGCCGCCGCGTCGAGGCCGCCGGCATCGAGGTTGGCGAAGACGGAATGGAGATCGAGCTGTGAGCGTTCTTTCACCCGATGCACTCGAGGCCGCGCTGCGCGACATCGGCGCCAGGCGCTATCACCGCCTGCATCCGTTCCATCACAGGCTTCATTCCGGCCAATGCACCAAAGGCCAGGTGCAGGCCTGGGCGCTCAACCGCTATTACTATCAGGCCTGCATTCCGCTGAAGGATGCCAGCCTGATCGGCCGTTGCGAGGATCGCGACATCCGCCGCGAATGGCGCAGCCGCCTCGTCGACCATGACGGCGAGAGCGCGGATGACGGCGGCATCGCCCGCTGGCTCAGGCTCACGGACGGACTTGGCCTGCCCCGCGCCGACGTCGTCTCGACCCGGCTGCTCCTGCCGGCCACCCGCCATGCGGTCGACGCCTATGTGCGCTTCGTGCGCGAAAAGACGCTGCTGGAGGCGATCGCCTCCTCGCTGACGGAACTTTTCTCTCCGACCATCATCGGCGAACGTGTCGCCGGCATGCTGGCCGGCTACTCCTTCGTCACCCGCGAGACGCTCGCCTATTTCGACAAACGGCCGCCGCAGGCAAACCGCGATTCCGCCTTCGCCCTCGCCTATGTGAGACAGCACGCCACCACCCCGGAAACACAACGCGCCGTGCTCGACGCACTTTTGTTCAAATGCGACGTATTGTGGTCCATGCTGGACGCGCTGGAGCACGCCTATGTCGCACCCAAACACGTCCCTCCCGGCGCCTTCGTTCCGCAGGACCACGACGCATGAGCGAGAGCCGCATCGTTTCGGATGAGAGCAAGCCGCGCCTGCCGCGCGGCGTGCGCCTCATCGACAGCCCGGCACAGGGCGGCATGGTCTTGCTCGCGCCGGAGCGCGTATTCAAGCCGGATGCCATTGCGGTGGAGATTTTGAAGCGCTGCGACGGCGCCGCGACCGTCGCCACGATCGCCGAGGAATTATCGGCCACCTACAACGCGCCGCGCGAACGCGTCATCGCCGACGTCAAAACCCTGCTCGGCGCCCTCGCCGACAAACAGCTTCTGGAACTCTGAGATGGCCCCGGGCAACGGACAGGTGCTGTACAAGCCGCTCGGTCTGCTCGCCGAGCTCACGCACCGCTGCCCGCTCGGCTGCCCCTACTGCTCCAATCCCCTCGAGCTCGACCACCGCTCCGACGAGCTCGACACCGCCACCTGGGCGCGCGTGTTCGGCGAGGCCGCCGCGCTCGGCGTGCTGCAGGTGCATTTGTCCGGCGGCGAGCCGGGAGCGCGGCGCGATCTCGTCGAGTTGGTCGCCGCCGCGCATGCAGCGCCCCTCTACACCAACCTCATCACCTCGGGCGTCGGCCTGAGCAAGGAGACGCTCGGCAAGCTTGCCGACGCCGGCCTCGATCATGTGCAGGTCTCGATCCAGGACAGCGTGCCGGCCTCGGCCGACCGCATTGCCGGCTATGACGGCGCCCATGCGCGCAAAACCGAGCTCGCCAAAGAGGTCGTACGGCTGGGCCTGCCGCTGACGGTCAACGTCGTCGTGCATCGCGCCAATATCGAGCGCATCGAAGCCATGGTCGAGCAGGCGCTGGCGCTCGGTGCGAGCCGCGTCGAGATCGCGCATGTGCAGTATTACGGCTGGGCGCTGGCCAATCGCGGCGCGCTGATGCCGAGCCGCGAGCAGGTGATGGCCGCGGTCGAACGCGTAGAGACATTGCGCAAGGAGCACCACGGCCGCATCGTCATCGACGCCGTGGTGCCGGACTATTATGCCCGCTACCCCAAGCCTTGTGTCGGCGGCTGGGGCCGCCGCTCACTCAACGTCACGCCCAAGGGACGGGTGCTGCCGTGCCACGCGGCAGAGTCGATTCCGGGTCTCGAATTCTGGTCGGTGCGCGAGCATTCGCTGCACGAGATCTGGCAGGATGCGCCGTCGTTCAATGCCTTCCGCGGCACCGACTGGATGCCGGAACCGTGCCAGAGCTGCGCGCGGCGCGATCAGGACTTCGGCGGCTGCCGCTGTCAGGCGTTTCTCATGACCGGCGACGCACGCGCCACCGATCCGGTGTGCCATCTGGCGCCGACGCACGGCCGATTGGCGGAACTCGCCGCGTCGCAGGCCAAGGCGGACACGGACTACACCTACCGGCGTTGAGAATTAAAAAATCCCTGCGCCGCTTGCGCGGGCAGGGATCGGCCCGTTGCCGGGCTCGCCGGTCGCCTCAGGGCTGATACGCTACGCGCCCCGGCGACGACCGACGATAAGGACTTTGCGAATTAGAACTCGGCCGGAAGATATCCGTTGATCTCCAAGCCGATGCAAATCTCGACCAGAGTGGGGGTCGTCCAAGTCATCGAAGTCCTCCTCGGTATTCAGCGTCGCCACTGACAAATCTACAACTTGAGCGGCACCGGCACAATCGTCCTGTAGGCCCCGGCGGGGCTGGATGTGCAATGCGGCAAGTCCACGGACTCGCGCACTGTTCCATCGCGCCAATCGAGTTCCACGATTTTATCTTTATCCTGCGCGCACTTGCCGCAGGGCCAACAAGGCGAGCGCAGCCGCCGGCGCGCTGACCGACGCGGCAATGCGGAGCGCGGGTGCGACGTCCAAAAGGTCCTCGAAATCGACACAAGCCCGGCCAATTCGCCGCGCCGTCTCGCGCACCACCGCAGCGCCGGTTCCGGCCGCGACCACTGGCGCGCCGGCGGGCAAGCGATTGCGCGACAGGACCAGCAGTGCGCCATCGGTCACGGCCCGGATTTGCACTTCGGCAAACCACTGCGCCAGACCGGTCCAGGCGGACGTTTCGGCGTCGGCGGCGTCGCGACCCACCATGCGCGCGAGGCGCGCCAGCGATGCCGGCACCGTCTTGTCGCGGCCGTCCGCCGTCATCATCTGGTCGGCGTCGTCCGGCAAGCGGCCGAGGATACGCTGCACGTCCGCCATGTTGGCGAAGTTCTCGCGGACCAGGTCGGTCCAGCGGCCGTCGAACGGCGCGCGCGCACCCATCGTCATGAGAAAACTGCGTACCAGGCCGGTATAGATCAACTCCCCCGAGGCCAGACGCTCGCCGTCGGTGTAGCCCGACGTGGCGACCGCGCCGCCGACGACCGGAATGATGTCGGTCGTGGTCGACCCCATGTCCATGAACAAGGCCGAGCCGTGCAGGGCGCCGACCAGGGACGCGGTCGCGTGCCAGTTCGCCGACGCGATATCGGCGACGTGGCTGCCCACCGCCGCCGGCGGCACGAAGCCGCCGCGCCCCGCATAGACCGTGACCTCGGATGGCGCGAGCTCGCGCACGGCGGCGTCGGTCAGGGTTTTGACGCCCTCCGCCCGGGATTCGAAGGTATCCGCCAGTTCGCCCGTCATGGTGATGGCGTGCCGGTCGGCGCGGCCGAGCCGCGCCCGCGCCTCGGCGAAGGACTGCTTCAGCCGCCCGAGGCCGAGCCGCAGCGGCGCGGCCACCTGCACCGCCTCGACCACGCGCCCTCCCTCGGCGCGGGCCGCCTTGAGATGCGCCCCGCCGATGTCCCAGCCGATGACTGCCGTCATGAACGCGACCTCTGGTCAATGTGTCCGCCTGCGACTAAACGAGGTCGCGTCATCGCGCGCAACATCGGGACCGCGGCCAGGCGAGCATGAAGGTCATTCCTGTCATCGATGTTAAGGATGGTCACGTTGTTCACGCCCGCCTCGGCCACCGCGCATTCTACCGGCCGATCGAAACGCTGCTCGCCACCGGCAGCGATCCGATCGATGTCGTCGCCGGACTCCTGTCGCTGTACCCCTTCGGCACCCTCTACGTCGCCGATCTCGACGCCATCGGCGGCAAGGGCGACGGCAATGACGCGGCCATCGAACGCCTGAAGCAAGCCTTTCCGCCACTCGCACTATGGGTGGATCGCGGAGTCGCTTCGGCGCCGCGCGCGAACGAATGGCTGGCGCGCGGCTGGGGCGATCTGGTGCTGGGCAGCGAGTCGCTCGCCGACACCGCGACCGCCCGGCACTTTGCCGACCATCCGCGAGTCGTATTGTCGCTCGACTTCCGCGGGCCCGAATTCCAGGGGCCAGCGGAACTGATTGCCGCGGCCGAGGCCTGGCCGCGCCGCGTGATCGCCATGACGCTCGATCGCGTCGGCAGCCACGCGGGGCCGGACCTCGGCCGCCTGCGCGCGATCAAGGACCTCGCCGGGAGGCGCGAGGTCTATGCTGCCGGCGGCGTCCGCGACGCCGCCGATCTGCGCGCGCTGCAAGAGGCCTCGATCGCCGGCGCGTTGGTCGCCACGAGCCTGCACAACGGCCGCATCACGTCCGCGGACCTGAGGGCATTGTAGCCGGCGCTTCGTGAAAGCCGCGGGAAGCGGCTTTCACGTTACGTCAGACCCAGCATGCGACCCAGCCGGCGAAGGAGGCCTTCCGACTTGTCAGAAGGCGTCGTCTCCTCGCGGCGGTCTCCGTCCTAGTTCGGCGCGAAGGGATGCTTGGCTGAATCGCGCTTGGCGATCACTTCCGCCGCTTTCGGTTCGCCGGCGACGGCACGGGCAAGCGCCTCTTTGGTGGCTTTGTAATTGTACTCCTGGATTTTCTTGTCGTCGGCCGCTTCCCAATGGATGAACACGCCGACGCAGATGAACAGGTTGTCGGCCTCGTCCTGCGGGATCACGCCTTCGGCGAGACTGTCGGCGACTGCCTTGGCCACGGCATGCTGCGCCGGCCCGAACATCTGCACGGCCTGCTTGGCGCCTTTGATCGTGACCTTGTTGAACATCACGGTCGCCGGCTTGCACAGCAGATTCGGAGCGATCACCGCCAGCAGCGAGGTGAAGCCGTCCTTGTTATTGGTCAAACAGTGGGCAAAGGCGCTCTCGGCGGCGCTGCCGCGCGGTCCGATCAGCAGGTCGATGTGAGCGACCTCGTTGCCTTCGCCGACCAGAGATTCCCCGACGCAAAGTCCGGTAACTTTAGCCATCGCTATCTCCTCCCAAGGAAAAATAAAAATCGGTACCGAACGCCAAGCACGACGCCCGGCCGAACGGCTATCCTTGTTTCAGCGTCCGGAGCCCGGACCGGTTTGCCAGATAGCGGCGGAACTGTTTCCGCGCAGCAAGTCAATCACTGTTAGCGCCCGGCGGCAAGACACTCCGAAGCCGATGCACGAAGAGTGTGGCCACCGTCAGGTCCGCGCTGGTACCGGGATTAATGCCCTCGTCTTTCAATTTGGCATCCCAGGCGAGAATATCGGGCAGGATGTCGTCGAGGCGGGTGGCATGGCGTACCTTCGCTTCGACCGGCGATGCCGCAGTGCAAATTCGTGCGGCTACGGTAGCGCCGTACTTGCGCACGATGTGGCTGTCGGGAAAGCCGGCAAGAAAGGCCAGATAGACGCCAAGCGCCGCCAGGCGCCGGTCGCGCGTCGCCGCAAGCCTCGCTGCGAAAAGCGTTTCGCCGCGCTCGAAGACATCGGCAAACCCGCTTGCATATTGTTGCGCGATGCGATCGCGGCCGGCCGCTTCCTCCATCGCCTGGCGCAGGCCGACGGTTGCGCGGGCGAACACGTCGTGGTGCTCGGCACGCCCCAATCCGGCCGGCGAGGCACGGACGATGGCACGGAACGCGAGGTCAGCATCTTCCCGATCGAGTTCGTTCAAAACCCGGCGCAATGCTTGCCGCAACTCGCCGCCCACTTCGGCCGCGGCGGCGAGCGGCGCGCAGAGCAGGACGATCCCGAGATTGGTGTTGGCGCCGGAGGCATCGATGCTCGCCTCGACCGCCGCGAGAATGCGCGCGCCGACCTTGGCCCCTCGCGCGGTCAAAGGCCCCGCCGCCGCCGCCGCGCTGCGCACGAAATCATCGGCAGTCATGCGATGGCCGTCGGCAAACAAGTGCACGTTGCCGGGCTTGGGCGCGGCGAGCTCGTCGAGGCAGGACTGCTCGAACGCCACGGCAATCGCCTGCGACGACAAACCCGTGGGCGCGGCGTCAGGACGCACGTTCGGCCTTTGCTTCGAGCGCGGCGACGAGATCGGCGGCGAGCGTCACGGCGATATCGACCGGAGCGACGCGCTGCAAGCCGGACCAGGCCGGCATGCTGTTGACCTCGAGTACATGCGGCCGGTGGTCGGCGTCGTAGATGATGTCGACACCGGCGAAATCGGCGCCGACGGCGCGCGTCGCGGCCACCGCAAGGCCCCGCATCGCCGCATCGGCCACGGCGGGAAGCGGCTTGGCGCCTTGCTTCACGTTAGTGATCCAGTGCGCCGAATGCCGCATCATCGAAGCGACCACGCGGCCATGAGACACCAGAACCCGAAAATCGTGGAAACCGTCGCCGTCGCGCGCGACGAAACGCTGCAGGTAATAGACGCCCGCGACTTCGGACGCCGGCGGCAGTTCGTCGGTGCTGCGGACGAGGCGCAGGCCGCGGCCTTGCGAGCCGAACAACGGCTTGAGGACGAAGGTGCCGCCCTCGCGGCGCACGATCTCCAAGGCCTGCTCGCGGGTTTCGCAAGCCCAGGTCGACGGCGTCGGCAAACCGGCGCCCGTGATAAGGAAGCTGGTCGTCGATTTATCGACACAGCGCTCGATGGCCTGCGCGGCATTCCACACGGTGACGCCACGCGCGGCCAGCGCATGCAGCAGGCCGAGCCGCAATGTCACCGCCTCGAACGTGCCGCCCGACATCGTACGTACGAACACGGCGTCCGGCAGGCCGGCGCCAAAGCCGGGCACATGCAGACCGCTCGCCGTGCCGGAGTCGAACCGACATTCCGGCAACGAAACGAGCCTGGCCCGGACACCGAGACCGGCGAAGGCCTTGAGCAAGGTGCGCGCGTGCCAATCGCGACCGTCAGTGACGAGCGCGATTGCCGGCGCCGCGCTTCTGGCGCGGTGGAGAATGGCATCAAGCGAAGGAGGCATCGATGAGCCCGGCATTGATGGTGCCGGCCTGAAAGCTTTCGCCGGTCTCGAGCGCCGTGACGATCACTGCGGCCGGGCTGAACAGCATCGGATCGATGGCGTAGAAGTCGCCCTCGAAGCGCTTGAATATCTCCGAGAAGGGCCGGCCGTAGTCGCGCGAGGCGCGGCTCGGCAGCGTCTCGGCGAGATCGCGAGCCTCGCTTGCCGGACCCGAGACCATCAATTGCACGTGGCCGCCATAGATGATGGCATCGTTCGTGCGGCCCATGGCCGTGACGAAATCGGGATGCGGCGGTGGCAAAGGGGCGGCTCCCATGCCCTCGACGATGCGGTCGAGCGGAAATTTCAGCTCATGCGCCTTGTGGAGTGCGACTTCAAGTACGCGGGCGACGACCTGCGTGCCACCGGCAAGGCTCTGCGTCGGCGCGTAGAGGATCGTCAGCGCTTCGGGCGACAGGCCGCAGGCCTGCGCCACCTTGGCGACAACCGGCGCTGGCGGCGGCGCGTCGCTCTCGATCACCAGCGCGGCGCTCGCCGCCGTGTCGCGGTACGTCACCATCTCGAACAACGGCTCGGCTCGCGCCAGTGCCCGCGCCGGACCGGAGCCGAGCGCGAGCCAGGCGCCCTTCCCGGTTCCGTGGGTCAAGCGCCAGCCGGCATATTGGCTGGCGAGGCAGGCGATCACCGGATGTGCGGAATGCACGGTGAGTGTCCACGGCCAGCGCGGTAATGCCTCGGAGGTGACGAGCGCGATGTCGCCGAGCCCGCCCATGCAGATGCGCGCGAGCGCGATCCCGGCGGCGATGCTGCCCTGCGCGGCGCTGCCGGCGTCGATCAGAGTTTCGCCCTGCGCGCCGCGCACGACCGCGACCTTCAATTCCGCGGCGTTGGCCGCGACCATGTCGATCAGCGCCTGCGCGCGCGTGTTGACACTGATGAATGGTGCGCTCATGGCAGCCTCACCGCGAGTGATCGCACCACTTCACATCGCTCGTCGAGCAACCATTTCGCCGCCTCCGCGGTCCGTCCATGCGCAAATGCCGAACAGACCGGCTCATCGCGATCGATACGGCTGCCGGCGACCGGCCGATCTGCCGTCCAGTCGGGCCATGCCAACGCAGGCACGGCGGCGATCGCGCGGTCGGCATAGATGATGGCACTGGCCATGCAGCCGTCGAGGATCGGCGGCTGTTTGGGCAATCGGCCGTTGCACGCGTCGACGTGCAGTTCGAACAGCGAGACGTCTTTCGGCTCGAACAGATCGAAGGTCGCGCCCGGCCGCGGATTGATCTCGAGGAGATGGATGTCGTTGCCGTCGATAAGGAAATCGGCGCTGTTCAAGCCGACCAGCGGCGCCCGCGCCGCCACCCGCGCGATCGCCGCCTCTGTCGCCGCGCGCAGGCTCGCGTCGAGTGCGGCGGGGCGCACCGCGCCGCCGTAACGATATGGATATTGCACCGCCGGAGCCGCCCATTGCGCGCTGAAGCCAAGCACCATCAGCCGCTTGCCATCGCCAAGGACCAGCGCCGACACCGGGACTCCGGCAACGCGGCGCTGGAAATAGATGCCTGGGCCGGCCTTGCCATCGCCCGCAGGCCGAATGTGCCATCCCCCGGAGCCGCCGATGCGCTTGATGAGCCAGTCGGCCGCGTCGATCGGCGGCGTGAGCGACGTCTCCGGATGTGGCACACCGACGTCACTACAGAGCCGCGCGAAGGCGATCGGATCCTTCAACGTCGATACGGTATCCGGCGCATTGCCGAGCAGCGGCCAGCGCACACCAATGCGAGTCAACAGATCGGCGCGATCCTCGAAGCCGCTGCCGCAGACGATGCCGAGGCAGTCGCGCCCCTTGGCCAGGGTCTCCAACGCCGTCATCAGCCGGTCGCCGTCGATGGGCCGCGCCATGTCGGCGCGCACGTGATCTTCCGCCGCTTCGAGCGTGTCGAGATCGCCGAACCGATCGGCGACCAAAGGCACAAAGCCGCCGCGCCGCGCGGACGCGGCAAGCGCACGACCCGAGGCGGCGGCAATCAGCACCGGCCTTTCCCTATCCATTCAACTCACGGGCAAGCACGAAGGCATCGCGAAAATCGAAGCACACCGGCTTCTCGGCCTGGATCATCTTCCGAAATAGACCGAACTCCGTCTTATATTTGATGTTGCCGATCGCCAACGGGCCGATGCCGAGCGTCCCGTTGGCATTCAGCTCGGCACCGTTCGCCATCACGTCGAGTCCCTCGATCCCGGCTGGCGGCACCGCATTGACGTCAGCGACGATCATGAGGCTCTGCGCCGCCGCCACCTGCGCCTTCGACAGGATTTGCACGCCGGCGCGGCCGGCACACAACGCGACGTCATTGGCGGCCAGCACCGCGGTCTTCTTGGCGTCGTCGCT
>Ga0134125_10002653_pt1 | contig 21094 bp, 16 predicted proteins | sample KB31751_FD_96464 | JGI IMG/M metagenome (GOLD analysis project Ga0134125, IMG submission 96464) | Terrestrial soil microbial communities with excess Nitrogen fertilizer from Kellogg Biological Station, Michigan, USA - KB3-175-1 | ecosystem: Environmental > Terrestrial > Soil > Unclassified ... | reverse complement strand
CAGGCGACCACGGGCAGACCCTGAGCCAGGGCTTCGAGAATCGCGTTCCCGCACGGTTCCGGACCGGTCTTGGGCTGGCGGAAGATATCCGCGGCACCCATGAGATCTGCTACGCCGGTGCGCTCGCCCAGCCAGCGGACGCGGGCATCGAGCCCCAGGTCACGGGTGAGGCGCTGGAGTTGCTCCAGATACACGCGTTCTTTGGGGCGCTGCGCCCCCCCGGCAAACCACGCCGTCCAGGGAACATTCTTCCCGAGACGGGCCAAGGCCTCGAGGTGGAGACGATGCCCCTTCCACCGCTCCATGCGGCTCGCCTGCAAAATCACCACGTGCCCGGCGGGAGTGTGCAAGGCTTCACGGATGGCCGCGCGCCGTCCGCGACCGGGTCCCGCGGGCACGGGTGCATGGATCGTCTCCGCCGGTAAGCCGGGATACAGCCGATGCAGCAGGCCGGCCTGGTACTGATCGTAGGTTAAGAGCAGATCGGGGGCGCGCATGGCCGCCCAACGCTCCAGCCAGCCCTTGCCGCTGGGAGCGTCGTGCGCCCACAAAGCTACCGGGACCCCCGCCGCGCGCAAGGCGGGGGCAAACATTCCGTAGGACCACCAGGCGTGGCACAGGGCAATATCGAAGCGCTCCTCCGCCATCCAGGCACGCAGCCTCCGCCGCGCCGCCCGCACCTGCCAAGGGCGGCTGGCGCGCACGCCGCCCAGGTCGTGCAGCCGCGCTTGGCGTTGTTCCAACTCACGCCAGAGCCGCGCGCGGTAGCAGAGGGCGAACTCCTGACTGAGATCGGGCGCCTGTGCGGCGAAGTCGGCGAAAGTGACCAACAGCCGCTCCACCCCACCGTAAAGATTGCCGCCATAAAGGTGGAGAATGCGCATGGGCGATGGCCGGGCTTCCCCGTGCCGGGATTAGCGGACGATTAACTCGCCGGCGGCGACGGTCAGAATGCCGAGGGTCCGGCTCACCGCATCCAGGCCGGCCTTTTTGCCCCCACTTACCGGGACATAAATCATGTCGTTGGCGGCCAGGGCGATATCGGGCTTGGTGCCGGCGATGATGCCCGGCAAGTCGATGGTCTCGACCTTCTGGTCGGGTTCGCCGACATGATGAATGAGTTGGGCCATGGTGGCCTTGGCCGCCGGCGCCAGACCGTGGGCCTTGGCCATGGCCTTGCGTACGGTCAGTGGATCGGAGTCGCTCAAGGGGTAAGCGCCGGGGAGGGCGACCGCGCCGCTTAGATAGGCGTCGCCTCCGGGCATGACACGGATTTGCTCGCCGCCGCGCAGCCAGGGATCATCGGTGTCGCCGGTGGCGCTCAGCACTTGCGCGGCGCTCAACGTCTGTTGCCGCCAGCTGCCCTGCGGCTGCGGAAACAAGATGGTGATCTGCGCGCCGCTGTTGTCGCTCACTCCGCCAGCCTTGGTCAGCGCGTCCAACAGCCGCATCGGCTGGATGGCCTGGATGGTGCCCGGTTGACGCACGCCTTGGCCGCTGATGGTCACCGGGTGCGATTCGGGATCGACCACCGTGACTTCCACCTTGGGATTGACGGCAAGTTGATCCTTCACCAGTTCGGCGGCCACGGCCTGCCGGATGGCGGCCACCGTGAGGCCGGTGACGTGTACCGGGGTCGAACCATACGGCGTATGAATGGTCCCGTCGGTATCCACCCGCATCTGGGTATCGGTGAGCTCGGGCGCGCCGTAGACCGACATGGCGAGCACATCGTTGGGGCCCACCACATAGCTGGCCGGCACGGCGACCGCCGCCACCGCCGCCGACGCCGAGCCCGGGCTCTGCGCCCAGGCCAGGGTGGCGGCGCACAACGGAGCCAAGAGCCAAGCGAGACGTTTCATTCGCCGCTCGCCTCCGTGTCGCGCTCGCCATAGTACCGGGCGTAGTGATCGCGATAATACGAGTAATAGGGGTTGAGCGAGCTGCTCACTTGGTTCAGGATCAATCCCAGCACGCGGGCGCGCACGCGCTTCAGGGGCTGCAGGGCGGCGTGGACCAACTCGCGTTGGGTCTTGCCGGCGCGCGCCACCAGCAGCGTGCCCTCGACCACGGTGGAGATCGAAACGGCGTCGGCGAAGCCCAGCACCGGCGGGCTGTCCACCAGCACATAGTCGAATTCGGCGGTGAGCGGGGTCAGCACCTGCGCCAGCATGGTAGCCACCAATTCCGAGGGATTCGGTACCGCCGGCCCCGCCGGCATCAGGTACAGCTTCTCCACGGTGGTGGCATGGAAGCACTCGTCCAGCGGCGCCGACTGGCGCAGCAGGCTGGAAAGCCCCACCTGGTTGTTGACCTCGAAAATACGGTGCTGGGTGGGGCGCCGGATGTCGGCGTCAATCAGCAACACCTTGGAGCCGTGCAGGGCCAGGGCAATGGCGAGGTTGGCCAGAATGACCGATTTGCCCTCCTGGGGTTGGGCGCTGGTCACGCACAGGGTGCGGAAGCCGTGGGGAGCGGCGTACAGCACCGCCGTGCGCAGCATCAAAATCGATTCCGCGAAGGCGGAGCGCGGCGTCGCCTTGCCGCTCTTGGCCGCCTCTTCGTCCGAAGGGTGCTCGGCCAGCTCGATTAGATTCGACTTGTTCGTAATCACCGGCAACGCGCCCAACAGGGGAATGCGCAGATACTGCTCGACCCCATCGGGAGAGGTGAAGCTGCGGTCGAGGTAGCCCGCCAAGACCGCCAGACCGCAGCCCAGGAACAGACTGAACAGCAGCGCCAGCATGACGTTCTTGCGCACGTCGGGATAGACCGGGGCCGGGTTGGGGGTGGCGAGGTTGGTGACCCGCAGGCCCGAGCTGCTCAGGCTGGCGGTGAGCTGCTGCTGCTTGATTTGGGCTTCGAGATCGTCATGCAGCTTCTGGTCGGCGTCCAGATCGCGTTTCATGACGTTGTAGTCAATGGCCTTGTCGTTGAAGTTCTGCGCCGTGGTGCGGGCCTGCTGCAATTGTGTCGCGACCAGCGCGGCCTGCTTCTGGACGCGCAGGAACTGGGCGTTGATCTGATTGCGCACGCTATCCATGGCCACGTCGAGCTGCTTCTGCGCCTGGGTCACGCCCTGCTGGGCCGCCTGGTACTCGGGATTGGCGGGTCCGCGCGTGCTCTTGATCTGGTTGAACTTCAGCTGGGCGGCTTGCAGGGCGTCATAGGTGGGCCGCAGCACCGAGCCGTCGTCGCTGGCGAGAAGGGCGTCGGTGGGCTGGCCGGATTTGAGGATGTCCTGTTCGGCCTGCAGCTTGGTCAGTTCACCCTGCACCGTCAGGTAATCGCCTTGCAGGGTGGTGAGGGCGGTGTTCTCCAGGGTGCTTTGCCCGTCGGGATTGAGGATGTTGTTCTGGTGCTGGTACTCGGTCAGCTTGTTCTGTTCCGTCTCCATCCGCGCGTTGATGTCCTGAAACTGCTTGTTCATGAACGCCAGGGATTGATCCTGTTCCTGCTGGCGGGTGGTGAACTCGTGCGAGATCAGGGCATTGGCAATGGCGTTGGCCACGTTGGCCGAAGTGGCCGGATCCAGCGATTTGTAGTGAATGTCGATGTTGTGGGTGTTGTCGGGCGACACGGCCGAGGTGGCGCCCGCCATCAGGCCCACCAAGGCGTCATCCAGAGCGGCTGGATTCGCCACCGTGGGGGCGACGCCGGTGTTCTGCTTGATCTGGCGCAGCAGGTTGGTATTCAGGTCGAGGTGGCCGGCGTTGATCGCGTCCAGCAGCACGCCGCGCTGGGTGACGTCGGTGACCTCGGTCTGGATCAAGGTGGAGGGATCGAAGGCGGGATTGCTGGCGGCATCGGCCGCGACCGCAGGGACTTGAAAATCCATGCGCAGGGTGACCACCGATTCATACAGCTTGGGGATGCGCAGGGTGTAAAACCCGGCCAAGCCGGTAATCACCAGGGAGGCGAGCAGGATCTTGTAGAGATGACGCCGGATCTGGGTCCAGTAAAACGACAGCGGCAGTCCGGCTTCTTCCGCGCTGGTGGCGGGGTTGATCTCGGCCGGGGGAGCGTAGGGCGCGAGGGCGCCGTGGGGCATGCCGGGCGGCCCGAAGGCGGCGCCGCCCCCGACCCACATGGGTGGGGAGCCGGCGGCGTTGTACGCATAGGGCACACCTGGGGTGTAGGGGGGAGGCGCGGGCGGGAGGGCCACGGGGGCCGCCGCAGCGCTGGCTTCGCCGCCCCCGGCCGGGCGGGGAGTACGGGCGAGATCGGTGGCGCGCCGGCGCCAACCGATGACCGGTGCGCTGCGCGCGGGCGCGGCGGCCGCGGCCGCACCGCCGGGAGTGGCGATGTCGGCACCGTTGCGGCGATCCTCTTGGCGTCGTTGCGGCAACTCTGGCTCCATGGCGCCGGGTTGGTGGTCCTGGGCCTCGGAAGTCGGCGCCAAACCCGGGGCAGCCGACAACACTTCCTGCGGGCTTAGGGCCATGGTGTTCGCCACGCCGCCCAGGAAACCGATGACCTGGGTCGTCTCGGCGGCGTTCACCCCGGAGGCGCGCCCGGCCGGCGACACCGCCACCGCATGCACCCTCCCGGATTGGAGGATGGCATCGTCGGGGGCGGCGATCTCCGCGCCCGTGATCGCCTCGGCTTCCATGACCATTTCATGGCGAACCCGGCGGGCCGCTTCCACCACCTCCTGCAGCCGGCCCAAGACGGCTTGGCTGGAGTACAGGGAGCCGCGGGTGCGGTGATGCCCGCTCTTGGCCAAGCCCAACTCATTCAGGTAGCGGCCGATGGCCGCAGGCTGGCCGCGTTCGGCCTCGAAATTCGCCAGATACGCGCCCCACGCAGGACAACAGCGCAGCGTATTGGCCAGCTCCCCGGGAGCAAAGGAGGCACCTGGGTACGCTAGCAATACGCCCAGAAATTCGGCCGCCAGAGTTCCGGCGAGGGGGGAATCCTTCATCGAGGGCGCAACAGCCTTAAGTTTTTACGGCCGCATGCGCGACCGGGATGCTAGTGAGAGTAACCCGGCGGTGGCTAGGGAGTCAAGCGGAAACCCGCCGAGTGCGTTACCAGTCAGGTTCAGCGTGAAAGCATCAAGTCGAATGGCTTCAATCGTTTAGTGATTCACCCGAGTCGGGCAGGGCGAGGGCCAGCATGATGAAAAACAGCATCAAGTTGGCGGGAATGTGCAGGTTGAAATCCACCCAGGAGTGGATCAGGATGCCGAGACAGGAGAGCGCCGCCGCCACCGCCATGGCCCGGGCGGGGGCGCGCCCGCGGGAGCCCCGGCGCCGGACACCGTCCCAAAACTCGAACCCCCACACTACCCAGACGGCGAGGATGCAGAGGGCTCCGGCCGCCCCGGTCTCGGCCAGCGACTGGAGGTAGTCATTATGGGCGTAAGCGTAAACGGAGGTGTCGGTGAAGAGCGCAAACTCGGGATAGACGTTGGCCCAGGTCCCCAACCCCCAGCCGAGCAGCGGACGCCGGCGAAACATGGCCAGGGAGCTGCGGTTGAGCTGTTGGCGCTGGACGACGCCGGGAGCGTGCAGGTCGGCGACGCTCAGACGGGCCTGCAAGCGGCTGGAGCCCGCCGCCCAGACCAGAACGGCGGTCAGGCCCAGGCAGAGCAGAACCGCGGCCCAACGGGTGCGAGCGCGGGGGGCGGGGTGGCGCCGCCGCCGGGGCGCGGTTGCGGAGGGCGGAGTTGCGGCCCAATCCACCGGCAGCGGCAGCCAGCCGGCCACCTGTGCCGCGGCGGGCGAGTCGGAGGGGTTCGCCGCCGGTCCGGAGCGGCGCGCCATCCACGCAATCATGACCGCCGCGGCGAGGGTTTGGGCGAGCAGCGACACGATGCCACCGCGGCTGGCCGAGAGTACCACCGCGGCCACGCCCAAGGCCGGCGCCGCCGCCCAGGGCAGCAAATAAATCCAACTCTGATGCCGGCGCCAGTAGACCGCGAGGCAGGAGATCGGCAACAGCATCTCCATGCATCCGGCAAAGTGATTGCGGTTGACAAAGCTGCCCGCGGGGCTGGCGAAGGCGTAGGTAAAGTGCCAATAGATACCCTGGCTGGCGGTAAGAATCTGCAGGATCGCGAGCAGCGCCAGCGCCATGGTGAACACGGCGAAACACGCGGCCATCCAGCGGGCGTCGCGGCTGCCCCGGTACATTTGACTGACCAGCAGGAACACCGCCCCGGCGGCGCTCAGGTGCAGGAGCGCGGTGGCGGTGGAGGCGGCGACGGCGGTATGTCCGGTCAGATATTGGGCCACCGCCAACAGGCCGAAGGCGGCGACGGGCACGTAGGTGGGGTGCCAGCGCGGCTGCCGGCGGCCGCGCCCGCACTGCACGCACCAGCCGGCGAGAGCTCCGAAGACGAGCAAGTATGCCAGGCCGTAGGCCCACCCGTAGACGCCGCCGAAGGCCCAGATGGCAAACCCGACCGCCAGCAGCGGCGCCCCCAGCAGGCTGCGCCGGCCAATCTCGCCCGAGCGCCATCCCGCCGCCAGGGAGGCCCGCCAGCGCTGCCAACGGGTACGCCGCTGCCGCTCGCGCGGGCCGAGCCGGAGCGAACTCTGGATCCGCCGCTCCAGCGCCAGGTCCTGCGGTGGCTCACGATGCTGCAGCGCGGTGCCGGCTCCCCGCTCCGGGCGCGCCATGGCGGTCTTGGAGGTGCCGCGCCTGCGTTGCAATCCAGTTTCCGGAGGCGCTTTCACCGCAACTCCACCTGGGTCACGAGAATGTGGTGCTGGAGCGGCAACGCTCCCACCGGGCGGTGATAGTGCAGCGCCAGCCGGAACGATTGGACGGCGGCCGCCGCAGGGTTGGTCCAGAGGATTTGGCTGGCTTTCCACGCGTCTTCCGTGCTCAACGGAAGGCCGGTGAGGACATGCCCGGACCGGTCGGAGACTTGCAGGCTGAGGCCGGCGCTGCTGCCGTCCAGGTCCCGCGCCCAGGCGGATAGGCGCAGCGCGGTGAGAGGGGGCAGCAGAACCCACTGTTGGGTCAAGTCCAAGTCATCGCCTTCGTTGCCATCGAACAACAGTTCGCCGGCGGTGGGATGGCTGGCGTCGCCGGTCAAAACCTCATAGAAGCGCACGCCGTTGGGCGAGGTCCAACTCCAGCCGATCAGGCTGGCGAGTTCCGTTCCCGGGTCCGGCGCGAGAGCCCGGTCGCGCTGATACACCGCCGGATCCAGGCCGCCATCCGCCAAGTACGGTGGCGCGGCGGTTTTGGCTGGGGGGGGGAGAACGCCGTTCTGGACCGCCGCCGACCAAATTCCGGAAGCATCCTGCGGCCACTGCCGCCAAGCCGCTTCCAAGAGCGCGACGACGGCACCGCGCCGTTCCCCTTCTTCCTCGGCGTTGGCCGGCCGCCCCAGCGACTGCAACCAGGCCGCACCCTGCATGGCGGCATCGTGGTTGGACTGCGCCACCGCCGCCGCCAGAAAGGCGCTGGCCGCGGGCAGCGAGCGGGGCGGCAATTCGCGGCGCAGGGTGGTGAAGTCGTTGCCCGAGGCGGTGAGCGCGCGGCTGGTGATCGAGCCAAAGTCCATGGCTTGGGCGTTGGCCGCGGCGAGAGCAAACTCCTGCCAAAAACCCGGGAGATTGCGGTGCGCCAGAAAAAGATTGGCCAGCCGCCAGTAATCGTCAAACATCGGCTCGCGCTGCTGCTGTTTCTGGGTGAGCGAGACCGCGTTGGCCCATTCGCCGGTGGCGAGTTCGGTGGTGGTCAGGTCCGCCATGGTGAGCGGGTCATAGGGATCGAGGCGCTGCGCGTCGAGCAGTTGCTTCTCGGCATCGCGCGGCGAGGTGAGGAGCGTAACCTCGCCCAACTCGCGATGGTAGAGTCCGACCTGGGGGCGCCAGCGCACGGCGCGGGCGAAGTCGCCGCGCTGGGCCGCCGCATCCGCCCGCCAAATCACAAGCGTCGCGGCCATGCCCACGAGCGCCAGCATGAAGCCGGCCAGGGCGCACATCCGGGTCAGCAGCCCGGGCCGCGCCGGTCCCGGCAGAGGCAGCCACATTGCGTTCCCGTTCATGCCACGCTCAATCTACCACAGCATCCGGCGCCGCTTCGCGGCGCCGCGCCGCATTAAAATACCCACCATGCCACTTTTTCGCCTGGGCAAGACCGGTTTTCGCTTCAACGCCACGCATTCGTTCCCGCGCGACGAGGGCTACGACCGCTTCCCCCACGGCCACGACTATGAGATGACAGTCATGCTGGAGGGAGCGCGCCAGCCCGGCGAGATGCTGTACGACCTGCGCGGTCTCAAGCAATTGGTGCAGCGCGAGGTGATTGAACCGCTCGACCACGCTAACTTGGACGAGATCCTGCCAGATCCCACGCTCGAAGCCCTGGCGGCGTGGATTTGGCAGCGGTTGCGCATCCAGTTGCCGCCCACGCTGCGGCTGGGCCTGGAGGTGTGGGAGACGCGCTCGTTGTTTGTGGAGTACTGGGGCGACTAGGAACGCGAATCGCCGGGCACATGAAATATTTCGGGGATGTATCCCCCGGCGCGGATGGTGCGCACCAAACCGTAGACGCTCTCGGCGATCGCGCCGGCGGGCAGGGCGCCGGCCAGGACCGCGGGGGTGAAGCTGCGCTCGGTGAGCTCGGTGCGCACCAGGCCGGGCGAGACCACGCTCACGCGGATGCCGCGCGGCCGCAACTCCACGTCTTGCGCGCGCGCCAGTCCCATTACGCCGTACATCGCGCTCATATAGGCGGTCTCGTCCGGAAAATCCTGGTGACCGGCGAGCGATCCCAGGTGCACCACCGCGGCCGGCAGACTGCGAGCGCCGGCGGCCAGCAAGGGCAGGAGCTCGCGCACCAGGTAGAACTTGGCCCAGACCATCAGCCGCCACAGCCGTTCGAAGTCGGCCGAGGAGGTGCGCTCCATGGGGCGCACGAAGAAATCGCCGGCGCAGAGCACCGCGGCGTGCAGTTCCGGTCGCCAGCGCCGCGCCGCCGCGGCAATGGCGCGCACGCCTTCCGGGGCTTGGGCGTCGGCCGCCACGGCCAAGTACTGACCGGCGGCGGCGCGGGCCCGGTCGCCGAGCGCCTGGAGCAGGCCGCCGCGGCGCGCGGCCGCGAGCACGTCCCAACCCTCGGCCAGAAAGCGCTGGGCGCAGGCGGCGCCGATGCCGGCCGACGCGCCCAGGATCAAGGCACAGGGCCGCGCGGACACGGGGGAAGAAAGAGGAAGGGCATCGGCGGGTTCGATCATGGGCGGGGCTCAGCAATCATTGTGCCTGATGGGCTAAGCTAGCCGTTATGCCGCCCGGCGCCGCCCCCCGCCTTTCGGTGATGATGATCACCGGCAACGTGATCGAACGCTCGCCCGGGCGCGCCATCTTCGAGCGCGCGCTGCAATCGGTGGCATGGGCGGACGAGTTGGTGATTGTGGATTCCGCCAGCAGCGACGCCACCCGCGAAGTCGCGGCGCGGTATACCGAACGGATTTACGTTCATCCCTATCGCAACAGCCTGAAACAGCAGAAGGTCATCGCGCTGCAGTACGTCACCGGCGACTGGGTATTGTGGGTGGATGCGGACGAGGTGCTGCCTCCGGCGCTGATCGCAGAAATCCAGGCGGCGGTGCGGCGGGCAGAACCGCTGGCCTACCGCCTGCCGCGCCAGCACATTTTTCTCGACCGGGCCTTGGATCATGTCGGCGACGACGCGCCGTTGCGGCTCTGGCGGCGCGGCGTGGGGGAGTGGGGAGGGCCGGAAAACGACGAGATTTACGTGGTGGCGGGACCGGTGGGGCGTATGCATACGCCGCTTGAGCATTATTCCAGTCCCACCCTGGCGCTGCGCTTGGAGAAGATCGCATTTTTTGCCTCTGCCCACGCGGCCTCGCGCCCGCTGCCGCCGGTTGCGAGCTACAGCCTGCGCGATGCCTGGCGCTGGATCTTCAAGCCGGCGGCGCAGCAGTTCTACGGAGCCTACTGGCTACAGCGCGGCTACAAGGATGGTGTGCGCGGACTGGTGTGGGCCACGCTCTGCGCGATCGCGGAGTTCTACACCGGCATCTTGGTTTGGGAACGGGCCGAGGCGGATGCGCGAGCGGCGACGGCGGAGCCAATATCGCATGGCGGCGCTTAAAGTCCTGCACATTGCGCCGGGACTGTTTGGCGAGGGGGGGGTGTACGGCGGGGGCGAGCGCTACGCCTGGGAGCTCAGCCGGGCCATGGCGAAGCGCGCCACGGTGCGCCTGGTGGCGTTTGCCGGCCAACCGCCTGCCCAGACGCCCACCGGCGTGGCGGTGTACCCGCTCCGCAACTGGATGCCCGGGGGACGCTTCGCCGGCAGCCCGCTCTCCCCGGCGCTGCTCCCGCACCTGCGCTGGGCGGACGTGATCCATTGCCACCAGGTGCATAACCTGGCCGCTGATTGCGCCACGCTGTATGCCGGTTGGGCGCGCAAGCCGGTATTCGGCACCGATCATGGGGGTGGAGGCTACAGTGTCCGCCGCGGCCGCGGGTTCAGCGGGCGTCTGTTCGTCAGCCGCTTCAGCCAGCGCATGGCGGGGGCGCCGCAGCCGCGCGACGCGGTGATCTGGGGCGGGGTGGACACGCAGCGTTTTCAGCCCGCGCCGGGCATCGAGCGGGACGTGCCGGTGTTGTTCGTAGGCAGGCTGCTACCGCACAAGGGCATTGACGTACTGATCCGCGCCGCTGCCCAGGCCCGCGTCCCGCTCACCGTGGCCGGACGCCCCGATCCGGGCGAGGCGTACCTGGATCATCTGCGGCGGCAAGCGGCGGCATCGCCGCTGCCCGTCACCTTTGTGACCGACTGCGACGATGCCACGCTCGTGCGCTACTATCAGCGCGCCGGCTGCGTGGTGTTGCCGAGCGTTCCCCAGAGCGACCGGGGCGCGCATCCGGTCGCGGAGTTGCTGGGCCAGACCCTGCTCGAGGCGATGGCCTGTGGGGCTCCGGTGATTGCCAGCCGCTTTGGCGGCATGCTCGAGGTGGTGGACGAGGGCCGCACCGGAGCGCTCGTCGCGCCCGGCGACGCCGCGGCGCTGGCGCAGGTCTTGAGCGAGTGGAGCGCGGAGCCCGCCGCCGCGCGCGCGCTGGGCGAAGCGGCGCGCGATCACGTGCTGCGCCATTTCACCTGGGATGCGGTGGTGGAGCGCTGCCTGGCGGCCTACGCCGCCTCCGGAGCGGCGCGATGAGGTGGATTCGCGCTTGCCAGCGCATTCTGTTGCGGTTGTGGTTCCGCACCGGCCGCAAGCCCGGCTGGCATTACCGCTATGTCGAAGCCCGCGGCGCGGGCCTGGCGGGGCGCGAGCCGCTGGTCTCCCGGCTGCCGGACGGGAGCCGGGTGGAGTGCGATCTGCGCGAGCAGATTCCGCGCCTGATTTATTTCCAAGGCGTGTATGAGCCGCCGGAAGCTTATCTCTTCACGCAACTGGTTCAGCCCGGCTGGACGGTGATCGATTGCGGCGCCAACATCGGCCAGTACACCCTGCTGGCCGCGAGCCGTATAGGCGCGGGCGGGGCGGTGCACTGCTTCGAGCCGGTGCCGTCAACCGCCGCGCAGCTGCGACGCAATCTGGCCGCGAACGGTCCCACGGCGGTGGTGCGCGTGAATGAAGCCGCACTGTGGCACGAGCCCGCGCAGCTACAGCTGGGCCTTGCCACCGCGAACGAGTTCGTCAGCGGAGGCTTTAGTGTGGGTGTACGGGCGGAACGGGAGGCGTTGGCGCGGCAGATCGAGGCGCCCGGCATCGTATTCGATGCGTACGCCGTCAGCCAGCGACTGGAGCGGGTGGACCTGATCAAGATGGACATCGAGGGAGCCGAGTATTTCGCGCTCCAAGGGATGCGCGCCACCTTGAGGCGCCATCGGCCGCTGATCCAGATGGAGATTTGCCGCAGCTATGGTGAGCGCCTGGGTTACCTGCCGGGCGACATCTGGAAGCTGCTCGTGGAGGAGATGGGGTACCAGGCTTGGGCGATCGGGTCGGCGGCGGACGAAAGCCATACGCTCGTCAGTCTCGAGGGCATTGACCAGCAGAACGTGATCTTCCACGCCAAGCCGCTGCCGGCCCCGGTGTTGCGCGGGTGGGACCGGCGTTCGCTGCTGCGCTGGAGCCGCCAGGGCTGGCGCTGAAGCTACTCGCTGGGAGCGACGGCGGCGGCGACCGGGGTGGGGCGCAGCAGGCGCCAGAGGTCGGCGCCGCGCATCTCCAGCAGGTAGCCGCGCTTGCCGCCGTTGATGAAGAGCCGGGGCAGCGCTTCGATCGAGGCCTCGGCGAAGACCGGCAGCGGGGTACGCGGGCCGAAGGGCGAGGTGCCGCCCACCTGATAGCCGGTCAAGCGCTCGGCCTGGCCGGGACGGCAGGGCTCGATCGCGCGCCGCTGGAGCTGGCGGGCGAGTTGGCGCACGCCGACCTCGCGGTCGCCATGCATCAGCACGATCAATCCGGCGCCGGTGTCGTCCTGCATCACCAGGGTTTTGATCACGATGTGCTCGTCCACGCCCAAGGCGGCGGCCGACACGGCGGTGCCGCCGCGTTCCTGGTAGGCGTAGAGATGGCCGGGGAACTCCACCCCCTGGGCGCGCAGCCAGCGCACCGCGGGCGTCATGGGAAATTTATCTTTCCCGGCCACCGGGGAGTGTGCCGCTAGCGCTGGGCCAGCGGCACGTAGGTCTGCGGCACCTGCGGGCCGATGTACTCGGCGCGGGGGCGGATCAGGCGGTTATCGGCGTATTGCTCGAGCACGTGGGCGGTCCAGCCGCTCATGCGCGAGACCGCGAAGATGGGCGTATAGAGGTCGGGGCTGATGCCCATGGCGTAGTAGGCGGAGGCGGAGTAGAAATCCACGTTGGGGTTGAGCTTCTTCTCGGTCTTGATGAACTGCTCCATCTTGCTGGAGTTCTCATACAGCTTGTTGAGGCCGGCCGCCTGGCAGAGCTCGCGCGACATCTGGCGCAGATGGGTGGCGCGCGGATCCTCGGTGTGATAGACACGGTGGCCGAAGCCGGGAACCTTGGCCTTTTTGGCGACCATGTCCTGGATGAAGGCGACGGGATCGCCGTCGCCGATCTTGAGCAGAATATTGATCACCGCCTCGTTGGCGCCGCCATGCAAGGGGCCCTTGAGCGCGCCCACGGCGCTGGTGACGGCGGAGTGAATGTCGCTGAGCGTGGCCGCGGTGACGCGGGCCGCGAAGGTGGAGGCGTTGAACTCGTGGTCGGCGTGCAGGATGAGGGCGATGTCGAAGGCGCGCTCGGCGGTGGCGCTGGGCTTCTCGCCGTTGAGCATGTAGAGGAAGTTGCCGGCGAGCGAGAGACCGCGGTCGGGCGCGACCACGGGTTTGCCCTTGCGCACGCGGTCCAGCGCCGCCACCAGGGTGGCGGTTTGGGCGAGCAGGCGGATGGACTTGCGCACGTTGGCCTCGCGCGACATATCGCGCGTATCGGGGTCGTAGAGCCCGAGCGCCGAAACCAGAGTGCGGAGGGTGTCCATCGGCAGCGCCTGGGGCGCGGTCGCCTTGACCGCCAGCAACTGCCGCATCACCGGCTCGGGCAGCGCGCTGGCCTCGGCCAGCTGCTGCCGCAGCGGGGTCAACTCGGCCTGGGTGGGCAAGCGGCCAAACCAGAGCAAGTACGCGGTCTCTTCGAAAGTCGAGCGCTCCGCCAGATCGTGGATGTCGTAGCCGCGATAGGCCAAAATGCCCTGGTTGCCATCAATGAAGCAGATCGAGGAGGGTGACGCCACCACATCTTCGAGGCCGCGCGTTGCCGGATTCGCCGTAGACATTGCCGCTGTTCTCCCAAAAAAATGTTCAATTAAGAGGTATAACCTAGTTGCCGGGTTCCCGTAAACCTTAATCCCATGCCCCCGCCCGTCATCACCCTACTGACCGATTTCGGCGATGCGTCCGCATACGTCGCGATGCTGAAAGGAGGGTTGCTGCGCCGTTTTCCGGACGTGCAACTTGTTGACCTGGGCCACCACTTCCGTGCCCGCCCCATTTTGGAGGCGGCCTTTCATCTCTTGCGTGTCTATACCTATTATCCCGCCGGAACGATCCATCTGGTAGGAATTGATGAAGGGTCCGCGCGGGGACTGCGGGCGGCGGCGGCGGGGCAGATCTTTCTGGCGGCCGATAACGGCGTGCTCGGGCCGGTGCTGGAGCGCGAAGCGGCGCGGGTGTGGGCGCTGGCGCCGGACAACCCCACCACGTTCCTGGCGCGCGACGTTCTGGTTCCGGCGGCGGGCGGCGCGCTGGCGCCGGGGGCGGAGGTGACCGACTGGCGCCGGCTCCCGCTGCCGCGGCCGGAGCGGACGGCCGCGGGGAGCCTGGGGCAAGTGCTGCACGTCGACCGGTTCGGCAACCTGCTGACCAACTTTACGGTGGCCGACCTGCCGCGACCCCAGGCGACGGCGGAGATCGGAGCACAACGCGTTGAAGGTTGGCGCGAGGATTACGGCGCCGCCGAGGGCGAGCTGTTTCTCTTGGTCGGCGCGGAGGGGTGGATCGAGGTCTCGGCGGCGCGCGCCTCCGCCGCGGAGCGCTTGGGCGCCGCCGCGGGCACGCCGGTGCTCTTGAGGTAAAATCGTTCCTCAGCCATTTTTGGAGGAATTGCATGGGTAAGGTAGCCAAGACCGCCGACCGCAGCAAGGCCGGCGAGGCTCCCGAGCAGGCTTGTCCGAAGTGCGGCAAGCCGGTGCGGGTGGTCAAACGAGTTCGGAACCGCGAAATGAACATCGCCGGCGGGATGTATCTGTCCTGCTCGGCCTGTGAGCACGCCGAGAAATTGTAGCCGCCGCAGCAGCCAGGCGCGACCGGCAGCGGCCGCGCCCCCGGGCCCCACCGGCCCGGACCGGGCTGCGCGGCCGCTGTGGCTCCGCCACGCTCATGTCCAGCCAGCCTCCCAGCCGCCCCGCCGTCGAGAGTCTGCGCCGTCCCGCCGCCAAGGTCTTCGTCGCCACCACGGTGATGTTGACCTTCATCTCCTTCTGGCGGGCGGCCGCCATCGTTCTCTCCGATCTCGCCTCCTCGGCCTTTTACGTCGGCGGTATCGCCGAACAGGCCATCGGCAAGAGCGCGCCCTGGTTCATCCTCGCGGTGATGCTGTTCAGCTACGCCGTGCGCGCGCTCTACATCGAGTCGAGCACGATGTTCGTGCGCGGCGGGGTGTACCGCGTGGTCAAGGAGGCGTTGGGCAGCACACTGGCCAAGGTGGCGGTGTCGGCGCTGATGTTCGACTTTCTGCTGACCGGTCCCATCAGCGCGGTGACCGCGGGCCAGTACATGGCCGGGTTCGTGCAGGATTTCAGCGTGCGAGTGGGCCATCCGCTCAACCTTGCGGCCAACAGCTTCGCTTCCAATAGCTTTTCCGCCATCTTCGCGCTGGCGATCACGGTCTATTTCTGGTGGAAGAACATCCAGGGCATCCACGAGACCAGCGAGAAGGCGCTGCGCATCATGCAGATCACCACCATCATGGTGGTGATCATGATCGGGTGGTCGCTGCTGACGCTGGCCCACGTCGGCGTGCACCTGCCGCCGCCGCCCTTCCGCAGCAACATGCATTACGCGCCCGAGGCGCTGGGCTGGCTGCGGGGATCGCGCGTCACCCAGTTCGCCATCCTGGCGGCGCTGATCGGCTTCGGCCACTCGGTGCTGGCGATGAGCGGGGAGGAGACGCTGGCGCAGGTGTACCGCGAGATCGAGAGCCCCAAGGTCAAGAACCTGGAGCGCGCCGGGCTGGTGATCTTCATCTACAGCCTGCTGTTCACCTCGCTGGCTTCGTTCTTCGCGGTGATGATCATCCCCGACAGCGTGCGGGGCAACTACCTGAACAACCTGATCGGCGGCCTGGCCATGTATCTCAGCGGGCCCTACCTGCTGCGGCTGATCTTTCAGGGATTTGTGGTGTTCGTGGGCACACTGATCCTGGCGGGGGCGGTGAACACCGCCATCATCGGCTCCAACGGGGTGCTCAACCGGGTCAGCGAGGATGGGGTGCTGACCGACTGGTTCCGGCGCCCGCACAGCCATTACGGCACCACCTACCGCATCGTCAACCTGATCGTGCTGATGCAGCTCGGCATCATCGTGCTGACCTGGGGCAACGTCTACCAGTTGGGCGAGGGATACGCCTTCGGGCTGATCTGGAGCTTCACCTTCCTGGCGATCGCGGTGCTGCTGCTGCGCTTCAAGGAGCCGGAGGGGCGCGAGTGGAAGGTGCCGCTGAACTTCAACATCGGCGGCCGCGAGATCCCGCTGGGGTTGTGCCTGATCACCATCGTGCTGGTGTCGGTGGCGGTGATGAACCTGTTCACCAAGGAGATCGCCACCATCGCCGGCAGCCTGTTCACCGCCGCTTTTTTCACCTGCTTCATCGTGAGCGAGCGCATCACCAAGCGCCAGCGCCAGCAGGATTCGCACCTGGAGAAGTTCCGGGTGGCGGGCAGCGCCGACGTGGCGGCCGACACCCTGGGCGTGCGCCCGGGCAACGTGCTGGTGACGGTGCGCGATCCGCACTCGCTGCATCATTTGATCTATACCCTCGAGCACACCGACACGGTCAAGCAGGACATCGTGGTGATGACGGTGCGGCTGTTCCGCAGCTTCGCCGGGCCGGCGGTGACGGACGACAAGCGCGCCTTCGACCAGTACGAGCAGGAGCTGTTCAGCCGGGTGGTGTCGCTGGCGGAAAAGGCGGGCAAGCCGGTGTCGCTGCTGGTGGTGCCGGGCGCGAACGCGTACCACACCATCGTGAGCACGGCGCAGCGGCTGGAGTCGAGCTCGATCGTGGAGGGCATCAGCATCCAGCGTTCGCTCGAGGAGCAGAGCAAGATGACCGGCGATGCCTGGGAGGAGCTGGCCGAACCGCGGCCGCGGCTCGACCTCAAGATCCTGGCGCCGGATAACACCATCAGCGTGGTGCATTTGGGGCCGCACACGCCGCGGCTGCGTCCCGAGGATCTGGACCTGATCCACAACCTCTGGCTCGAGGTGACGGCGGATCCGCAGTACCGCGGGCTGCACCATTACGACGTGGTGGCGCTGGCCTTGCGCGAGCTGCAAGCGGAACTACACAGCCAGCGCCGGCGCGAGCTGCTGGACACGCTGCGCAAACTGAGCGACGTGCCGCACTATCATCCGCCGGAGCCGGAGCACCTGCCCGGACGGGACTAAAACCGCGAGTCTGTTCCGTTTTTTGGGCTAAGCGATTGAAAACGCTCCGAGAGCCGCGGAACACGGCCGGAGGGTTTGCGGCGCGGTGGAGGGGCTGGGATTTGTGCAAGAACCAGGAAAAGTCGCATACGGGGCATTGGCATAATGCCTGCTATTTGTGACGCACTACACTAGAGGGTCGGAAGGTAAGATGCGGGGTGGTCAAGAGGGCCGCGCCACATCTTGGCGATATTTCCGCTACAGAATTTTTTTACCGAGCGCGCTCAGAATGAGCTCGACCGCCAGCTCGGCGGTGCGGTTGCGCTCATCGAGCACGGGGTTGACCTCGACCACTTCCAGGGACAACAGCCCGCCGCTGTCATGGATCAGCTCCAGCGCGAGGTGAGCTTCCCGGTAGGTGGCGCCGCCGCGCACCGGGGTGCCCACGCCGGGGGCGTGGGCGGCGTCAATGAAGTCCAGGTCGAGCGAGCAGCAGAAGCCTTCGGTGCCGTTGGTGGCGATCGCGATCGCTTCCTCCACCACGCTGCGCATGCCGCGCTCGTCAATGTCGCGCATGGTGAAGATCTTGATGCCCTCGCGGCGCAGGGCCTTCTTCTCTTCGGGATCGAGGTCGTGTACGCCGACCAAAACCGTGTTCTCGGCGGCAACTTTGGGTTTGAATCCGTAGAAGCCGGTCAGCTCCTCCGGCCCGTGGCCCAGCAGGCAGGCGAGCGGCATGCCGTGGATATTGCCGCTGGGGGTGGTGGCGGGGGTATTGAAGTCGCCATGGGCGTCGAGCCAGATCAGGCCGACGCGCTTACCCTGTTGGCGATAGAACTCCGACACGCCGCTCACCGTGCCGACGGCAATGGAGTGGTCGCCGCCGAGAACCAGCGGCAGGGAACCCTCGTCGAGGGTCTCCTTCACCCACTCCGCCTGCTGGCGGCAGGTCTTGGCGATCTCGGGCAGGTACTTGGCGTGGGGGTCGCCGACGTTCTTCTGTTCGGCGAAGGGGACTTCGACGTTGCCGGCGTCCTCGACCGGATAGCCCATCGCCTCAAGCCGGGTCTGCAGTCCCGCCACCCGCACGGCGGAGGGGCCCATGTCGACGCCGCGGCGGTCCTGTCCCAAATCCAGCGGGACGCCGATGATGCAGACTTTTCTTGGCACGCCGAGCCTCCAGGGCTCAGTGTACAGGAGCGGGGCGGGCGGCGGGTTTCAGCGCCAGTCCTGCATCAGGATCCATGCCAGCAAGTCCACGGTCTACTCGGCGCGCAGGGTTTGGATGGGGTCGATGGAGGCGGCGCGGCGGGCGGGGATGAAGCCGGCGAGCAGGGCGCAGGCGAGCAGGGCGGCGGCGGCGCCGAGCCAACTGGTGGTGTCGAATACGCCGACCTTATAGAGCTGGCTGGCCATGAAGCGGGTGGCGAAGTAGGCGGCGGGAATTCCAACTAGCAATCCGGCTCCGGCCTGGAGGACCACGCCGCGCAGCACCATGCGCACGATGCCGGGGCGGGTGGCGCCCAGCGCCATGCGGACGCCGATCTCGCCGGTGCGGCGCGCCACCAGGTAGGCGGTCACGCCATAGAGGCCGACGGAGGCCAGGATCAGGGCCAACAGACCGAACAGGCCGGTGAGGTTGGCGACCAGGCGTTCCTCGGTGAAATTCTGCGCCACCTGCTCGCCGAAGGTGTTGAGGTCCTGGACGGTCAGGTTGGGGTCCACGCCGGCGAGCGTCTGACGGAGCAGGGCGCCGGCATCCGCCGGCGGATGGGAGAAGTCCATCACCAGCGCGCGAATAACCATGGATCCGTCTTCGACCGATTTCATGTTGGCGCGCTGGTAGCCGGTGTAGTACTGGCTCAGGGGGCGCAAAAACACGGGACGCACCACGTCACGCGGGTTGTTGAGCTTGAAGTCGCGGAACACGCCCACGATCTCAAAGCTGCCGGAGTACTCGGGGTAGTCGAGGCCGAAGTGCTGGCCAATGGGGTCGGTGTTGGGGAAAAAGCGCTTGACGAAGGTCTGATTGACGACGGCCACCGGTTGGGACGTGGCCGTATCGCGCGGGCTGAGGTCGCGGCCGCGCACCATGGGCACGCCGACCGAGGCGAGGAAATCCGGGCTGACGCGGTCCCAGGACGCGCCGCAATGGGCATTCGGGCCGGGCGCGGGATGTCCTTGCTGGATGACGCACTCGCCCCAGTTGTCGCCCTCGAGCGGGCTGTACAGGCTGAGGGAGACATGGGCCGCGCCGGGGAGCGCCGCAAAGCGGTCCTCGATCTGGCGGTAGAGGGCGGGCAGGCGGGCATTGCTGTAGCCGGCGCCGGCGGGATCGAAGTGCAGCACGTAGCGATTGGGGATGACGACCCCGAAATTCTGCTGTTCCAAATTTTTGAGCGAGCGGGTCATGAGGAGCGCGCCGCCGAGCAGTACCAGCGACAACGCCACCTGGCAGACGACCAGCAGACTCTGGGGAAGCGAGGAGCGGTCGCGCACGGTGCGCACGCCGCGCAGTGCGTCGGCGGGCTGGGCGCGGGTGGCCATCCAGGCTGGGGCCATGCCGAAGAGGATGCCGGCGGCGAGGGAGAGCAGCAGGGCGAACAGAAGCACCGGCCAGGTGGGCGTGGCCTGGATCGAAGAGAGGCGGGCCATGGGGAAGGCCAGGGCGAGGATGCGATTGGCGCCCAAATAGGCGACGGCGAGACCGAGCAAGCCGCCGATGCAGCCGAGCAGAGCGCTCTCGGTGAGGATGCGGCGCATCAGGCGACCGCGGCCCTCGCCCAGGGCGACGCGCAGGGCGATCTCGGCACGGTGAGTGGTGCTGCGCGCCAGCATGACGTTGGCGATATTGGCGCAGGCGAGCGCCAGCACCACGCCGGCGAGCAGCATGAGCATGCGCAGGCCGGCGCCGATTTCGAGTTGCATTCTTTGGACGCCGCCGCCGGCGGGGACCACGGCCACATGCTGGCGCGGGATGACGGAGGCGCCGCCATTGGCGGTGTAAGTCGGGCGGCTATAGAGCCAGTTGCGCAGGCTGGCCGAGAGCTTGGCTTGGAGAGCCGGGATGCTGGTGCCGGGCCGGACCCGGCCGATGGGGTAGAGCCAGTTGGAGTCGGGAAGGTGCAGCAGGGAGGTGTCGGGGGTCTGGCCGAACATCGTAGGCTGCGCGGCGAGCGGCAGGAACAATTCGGGTGGGTTCTCGCTGACCCGGTCGCCGAAGAAGCCAGGCGGCGCGATGCCGATGATGGTGTAAGGGTGGGCCTGGATCGAGAGCGTGGCTCCGAGAATGCCGCGGTCGGCGTTGAAGTCGGTTTGCCAGGCGCGGTAGCTCATCACCGCCACGGGCTCGGCGGCGGGGGTGTCGTCGCTGTCCTGGAGCAGGCGTCCGGCATAGGGGCGGACGCCGAAGGTGGAGAAGTAGTTGCCGGAGACGAGCTCGCCCCGTACCGAGCGCGCCGGCTGGCCGCCGCGGCGGACCGACCAGAGGCCCCAGCCCGCCTGGGCCGCGGCTAAGGAAACGAATTCGGGAGTATTGTCGCGAAAATGTTGATAGAGCGCGTACGAGAAAATGTCGAAGTCGCCGTTGTCGCCGGGGATGCCGCCGTTGATGCAGCAGTTGTCGGTATCGCCGATCCGGTAGAGTTCGTTGGGGTTGGCCACCGGGAGCGAGCGCAGCAGGATGCCGCGGACCAGGGTGTAGATGGCGGTATTGGCGCCGATGCCGAGCGCCAGCGTGAGCACGATGGTCGCGGTGAAGACCGGCGACTTCGCCAACTGGCGCAGGCTGGTGCGCAGATCCAGGAGCCAGGTTACCAAGTTCCCCATACTCTCCCTATACCGGCCTGTACGGGGAAGGTTACGGGGAGGTTCCGCTGAGGCCCGAAGCGGGCGGAGGAGTCCGAAACGGATTGAGAACGGTGCACTGATCGAAGCGGCGACCGGCCTGGAGGTCTTCCGACAAGAGGTAGCCT
>Ga0134125_10002652_pt1 | contig 21095 bp, 17 predicted proteins | sample KB31751_FD_96464 | JGI IMG/M metagenome (GOLD analysis project Ga0134125, IMG submission 96464) | Terrestrial soil microbial communities with excess Nitrogen fertilizer from Kellogg Biological Station, Michigan, USA - KB3-175-1 | ecosystem: Environmental > Terrestrial > Soil > Unclassified ... | reverse complement strand
CGGTTTTGCAGAGTTTATTGCAGAAATCCGTTACTGCCGATCAGACGAGAACACCCGGGCAAAAATTCCGTCGACATTTCCAAGTTGCCGCTCGAGGTTGAAAGCACGCTCGATTTGCTCGCCGGAGAGCTTGCTGCGAATCTCGGAATCGTTGCGGATCGCTTCCCGGAAATTAGTCCCGTTCTTCCATGACGCCATCGCGTGCTTCTGAACCAGGCGATAGGCGTCTTCGCGTGACATGCCCGCCTCCGCAAGATCGAGCAGCAGTTGCCCGCTGAAGATCAGACCACCTGTGCTCTCAAGGTTCTGCAACATTCGTTCGGGATAGACGAGCAGCGTGTCGATGAGGGTTGTCGTCTTGTGCAGCAGGTAATCGATCAAAACCGTCGAATCCGGCAGGATGATCCGCTCCACTGAAGAATGCGAGATGTCGCGCTCGTGCCACAATGCAACGTCCTCGAATGCAGCCTGAGCGTTTCCGCGAACCACGCGCGCCAGTCCGCTGATCTGCTCGCAGGTGATCGGATTGCGCTTGTGCGGCATCGCCGACGAGCCTTTTTGCTTTTCGCTGAAATACTCCTCGGTCTCGCGAACTTCGGTGCGCTGAAGATGACGAATCTCGAGCGCGATCTTGTCTAGCGTGCTAGCAATTACCGCCAGAGTCGCAACGAAGAATGCGTGACGGTCGCGCTGGATTACCTGGCTGGAGATCGCTGCAGTCTTCAACCCCAATCGCGAACAGATCTTCTCCTCCAGCTCCGGCGTAAGGTGAGCCAGCGTCCCGACAGCTCCTGAAATCTTTCCCACGCGCATGTCTTCCGCGGCATGTTCGAAACGCTCGATGTTGCGTTCCGTTTCGGAATACCAGTTCGCGAGCTTGAGTCCGAAGGTTGTGGGCTCCGCGTGAATGCCATGTGTGCGTCCGATAGTCGGAGTGTGCTGGAATTCAAATGCACGCCGTTTGAGGACAGTCTTCAGCGCTTCAAGATCGTTGCGGATGATGAGAGAGGCTTCGTGGATCTGGAGCGCCTGCGCAGTATCGACAACGTCGTTCGAAGTAAGCCCAAAATGCACCCAACGCGCTTCCGGACCGACCTTCTCCGCGACAGCCGTGGTGAATGCGATTACATCGTGCTTAACCTCAGCTTCGAGCGCCTGAATGCGGGATAAATCGAAGTCGCCGCGCTCGCGAATCGCCTTCGCAGCCGACTGCGGGACCATGCCGGCTTCGGCCAGCGTCTCCGTGGCTGCGACTTCGACGCGCAGCCACATGCGGAATTTATTTTCGTCACTCCAGATGCGGCCCATTTCGGGCCGGGTGTAGCGTGGGATCAAGCGCGAGCCTCAGCCATCACTTGGAAGTTGCCCGAAGCTACCGGGCGGAAGAGAACAGAAAGAATAGCGTAGAAGAGCACATCTGCGCGAACAGAACCGCCGCCGGTAGGCGGTGGGCCGGAGATGGACGAATGGCCAACTCCGGACAGCACAGTGCTGCATAGTATCTGGAGAAGCGCAGCCGCAAGAGACGCGGCTGCCCCGCCGCCTACCCGCGGCGTGTCCGTTACTCCTGCTAGACTTTCCTGTTTGTCTTTATGAGTCGAAAGCTATTTGGTACCGACGGGATCCGTGGGGTGGCGGGAGAGTTTCCGCTCGATTCAGGCACTGTCTTCGCGATCGGACTGGCACTGGGCCATCATCTTTCGCACGAAGGCCAGCGTCCGCGCGTCGTCATCGGGCAGGATACACGAGAATCCAGCGCATGGATCGCAGATCGGCTATCCGATGGATTGAGAGCAGCGCAGACAGATGTCTCATCAGCGGGGGTGATCACTACTCCCGGTATTGCTTACCTGGCACGTGAACTTGGCTTCGATGCCGGCGTCGTGATCTCGGCTTCGCACAATCCTTGGACCGACAACGGAATCAAAGTCTTTGGCGGAGACGGTTACAAGCTCTCCGATGAGCTTGAACTCGCAATCGAAAAAGAAATCTTCCGCTTCATGGAGGCGCACCGAGAAGTTACGGCAGTTTTGCCAAATATCTCCAGCCTCCCGGGCGATCACTCGCTGCGTGAAAAATATGAGACCTGGTTGAAGCAGAGGGTCTCGACGCCGAAAATAAAAGAGACCGTTGTCATCGATTGTGCCAATGGAGCCGCGAGCGCCTGCGCTCCGGAACTTTTCAATATGCTTGGCCTTAGCGCTGAGTTCATCCATTACAAGCCAAATGGCAAAAACATCAACGATCACTGTGGCGCGTTGTATCCGCAGGTGGTGGCCGATGAAGTCAAAAAGCGCAGCGCTGCTTTAGGTGTGACCTTCGATGGCGACGCTGATCGCGCTCTCTTTGCGGACGGCAATGGTAACGTCGTCAATGGGGACGCAGTACTGCTCATGGCCGCGCGAGACCTGCAGGCGCGCCGTGAACTTGCGAGCGACACGGTGGTGGCGACCACCATGTCGAATATGGGGCTCGAAGCCGCGCTGAAGCGCTCCGGCATCCGCATGTTGCGTGCGCCGGTGGGAGATAAATACGTCCTCGACGAAATGCGCAAGACCGGAGCCGTGCTGGGAGGCGAACAATCCGGCCACATCATCTTCTCTCGGGCCGCAACCACGGGCGATGGCCTGCTAACCGCGCTGATCGTCCTGGAAATATTGTCCCGAAACGGGAAGCAACTCGACGAACTGGTCAACGATCTGAAGGTTTTTCCGCAGGTGATCAAGAACGTGCGTGTGCGCGAGAAGCAGCCTCTCGATCAGATCGCGACCGTCAGCTCTGCAATCCGCGCTGCCGAGCAGGATCTGGCGGGAAATGGACGCGTGGTCGTCCGCTACTCCGGGACCGAGCCGCTGGCCCGCGTGATGATTGAAGCCGAGTCCAAAGACAAGATGGAAAAACACGCCGACTCGATTTCCGGTGCGATTCAGGCGGCAATTGGAGCCTAATCTTCAGGTATTACTCTGAGTTTTTGAAACGTGCAGAAAATGCACTAAAAATGCGGCTCTCAGAAGTTTTCCACAACCGATTTTTTTGTGCTACCATCCCTTGAGTTTCAAGTTTAACGATTCAGCAAGTGAACGCTCAGCCTCCAACCTTCGATTCGTAGCGAAGGCTTTTTTCAGGCTCAAAACGATGAACTTTGGTGTCCGATAATTCCCCTTCGGGCGCCAATAGCCGCCGTTCGGACATTTGTTTTGCCGCTGGCGAACGCGCGGATGCTTTACTGGAAATATTCAATGTCGCTCTCTACCACTGCTGCTGCTCAAGTAAATCCATGGATGCGCATTTTGGGCGCCCTGGAAAAGAAAGTTAATCGACACTCCTTCGAAACCTGGCTCAAGCCAACGCGTTTCAGTCACGCGGTTGGCAAGATCATGTTTGTCCGCGTGCCCACTCCCGAGTTCCGCCACATTGGTGACAAGTACGGCGATCTCATCTTTGAAGCTGTCGATAATCTGGGCCTCGAGTTTGAAGATTTTCAATTCGTCACTGTAGAAGAGGATCCTGCTGTAGTCGCGCAGCGTCCTCCCTCGCAGGGAATTCCCGCGCAGTCGGTAACCCATCACTCAATGGGGAACGGATCAGCTGCAGCAGCTCCGGCGCGTGCAGTGGCTCCAGGGGCTGGTCCTTCGCAATCGCGCTTCGATTGGGAGACAGCGGCGCAGCTCAGCCCCAAGTACACCTTCGATGCGTTCGTTATTGGCAGTGGAAATCAGTTCGCTCATGCGGCGGCGCGCGCGGTCGCCGAGCGTCCGTCAAAGGCATACAATCCGCTCTTTCTTTACGGCGGCGTCGGCATGGGCAAGACTCACCTGATGCAGGCGATCGGACATGAAGTAAAGAAGCGCATGCCGGAAGCTGCGATCTGCTACGTCTCCAGCGAGAAGTTCACCAACGAGATGATCAACTCGCTGCGCTACGACAAGATGACCAGCTTCCGCGACAAGTTTCGCAATGTCGATCTCCTGCTCATCGATGACATTCAGTTCCTCGCGCAAAAAGAGCGCACGCAGGAAGAGTTCTTCCACACCTTCAACGCGCTGCACGAATCGATGAAGCAGATCGTGATCGCCAGCGATCGTCCGCCGAAAGAGCTGGCCGAGATCGAAGACCGTCTGCGCAGCCGCTTCGAATGGGGATTGATCGCCGACATCCAGCCGCCAGACCTGGAAACGAAGGTCGCAATTCTGCAGAAGAAAAGCGAGAGCGAGAAAGTTCCGCTGCCGACTGACCTCGCGCTCTACATAGCTTCGAATGTTCGCACCAACGTGCGCGAACTCGAAGGCGCGCTCATTCGCCTGATGGCGTACTGCTCGCTAACCGGAGCGGAAGTCACGCTCAGCACTGCGCAGCAGGTGCTCAAGAATTTCATCGACTCGCAGGCGCGAAAGATCAGCGTCGAGTCCATTCAGAAAGCTGTAGCAGAGCAGTTCGGACTTCGCCTGCCGGAGATCAAGCAGAAGAACAACTCACGCTCGATCGTGGTTCCGCGGCAGATCGCGATGTATCTCGCCAAGCAGATGACCGATTGCTCGCTGCCGGAAATCGGACGCCAGTTTGGCGGCAAGCACCACACCACGGTGATGCACTCCATCGCCAAAATTGACGAGCAGCGCCGTGCCGACAAAGACCTGAATCGGACAATCAACAAATTAATGGAAACTCTGAACGGCTGAGCTGCCGTTGGGAGTTTGCCTGACTGCAGCGCGCTTGGCCACTGCAGCGGCTGCCGCCGGCAGTTCCATCGACCAGATCGCACCCGGACGCATGTACATGCTCGCGCGATAGAATCCGCGAGCGTCGTACGCTTCCGGCGTGCGGAAGAAATATCCGCGATCTTTCCAGACGACGTTGTACACGCCCTCAGCCGTCTTGAAGGCCTCGTCGCGCATGCCTTCAGACAGCATGTGAGACGCGATGCTGAACGTCGTCCCCGTCCAGACTTCTTCTACTTGCTCATTTTCGTGAAGTGGACTTCCGTCGGCTGCGATGCCGTTGATCGCGCCCATGGTTCCATTCTGGAACTTCATCACGTTGTAATCGAAAACGTGCTTCAGCGCGGAACGTCGCATCTCGGCAGGAACCAGATCGCCTAGCCCGGTGAGGTTTGCGTACCACTGTCCTGCGAGCTGCTCGGCCATGATGTCGGTCTTGTAGTCGCTGCCTACGTCGTAGTTGAAGTAAGTCCCATTCCAGAGCTTCTTGATGAAGGCTGCTTGAGCTCGCTGGAAGAGATCGTCATAGCTTTTTGCCGTTGCGGTATCGCCGATTTTGCGCGCAATCTCGGTGGTCGCGCGCAGCGCCGCTAGATACAAACTCCCGCTGTAGGAACTCTCTCCGCGAGCAACCCAGTTGTCATAAGTCTGATCGGGAAAGCCGCCGTTCTCGATCAACCCGTCGCCATCGGTGTCGTATTGCCGCAGGTGATCCATGGCTTGCTTCACGGCATTCCAGGTGTAACGCAGAAACTCCGTGTCTTTCGAGTCGCTGAAGACGTAGTCGCGCCACACCATCAGCACGTATTTGCTGTTCAGGTCGCGCCAGTTGGAGACGTCCTGATAGTTGTACTGATTCACGTTCACGAACGGATCTTCCGTCGGCGAGCCAAGATCATGCGGAGCGGAACCAGCAGTTTTTCGGGGCATCAGCGTCAGGCTGCGCGTATGCTCTGCTTTCCACGCCCACACATACTCCTGAGGGTTGCTCTCTGGGATCGTATCGGTGTACTCGCGCATCTCCTGCTTCTCGATCTCCGGCCAGAACTTTACCAGCGGAAACGATCCGTAGAAGCGGACGTCAGAAGTTCCGTAGTACTTGTAGTCGAAGCATTCGAGATAGCTGAAACTGTCAGCCAGTTTGGCAGACGGATGCTTCGGATTGCCGAGTCCATGCAGCTCGTGTCCCCACATCGTGCCGCCGTCGGCAAGAATGTAGAGCTCGTTGAACAGCTCGCCACGGTACCAGAGTGGCTTTGAATCGTCGTTAATGATTGGGCTCTGCCAGGCGTCGATCTGCGCGCTCCAGTTCTGATCGTTTTCGAGCGCTGTTCGCGCAATCTTCCAGGCATTCGTTCCTGAGGCATCGAAGAATTGCGTGTAGTGGCGAAGCCATTTGCGTCCGCCTCCAAATTCCACAACGGGAAGATCCCAGGAGAGTGCCATGGGAATGAGCTTCTTGTCGTTCGGAGCAAGCGTGAAGCGCACGGCAATCGCCGCGGCCATCGGCTCACCGGAACTCGCGACGTTCGGAGCCCAATTCGGAAGTCGTCCCGATTCGGAAAACGGCTTCCACACTTCCTGACCGCCGCCAAACGGAAACCAATTCGTGATGTAGGAGATCTCCACGCCGGAACCGGCCAGTGCAGCGATGGCGAATTGGCCGTCCCACTCGTCCTGAATCGGCCCATTGCGCAGGCGGTCGAAGACGATGCCCTGCATGTTTCCGCCGCGAATCTGTTCTGAGCGATAGAAATTCTTGTTCTGGTTGTTGAGCGCGCCGGAGAAGTTTGGCAGCTCGTCGCGAAACCAACCAACCATGTTCGTCCAGGAAAAAAGAATTGAGATTGTGACCGGCTTGTCGCTCGGATTCTGCGCGAACCAGTTGTAGATCGCGACCGGATAACTCGATTCCTTGTAGTTGTTGGGAAGAACCGGAGAGAACTGCTCCACTGTGAGGTTCACTGGCAATTCCGAAGATCGGTACGCAAACCACGATTTCGGATACAGCGCTGCATACTCGCCTGCTCCTGCCGGATAGCTCCAGTTCCACGCCGCAAGAGCGCCGCCCTGCGGCTTGCCGGTGGCAAGCACTTCCGCGATGGGCTTCTCGCCTTCACGCTGAACGAAGACCGCGAACTGATTCGAGGGAACGTCCTGATATTTGTGAACGCCGGCCTTAACATGCCAACGCTCAAAGTGTCCGCGGTAAGAGCGCGAGAACGTACCAGCGCCGAATCCGCCCACCGGCGCTCCCTGCCAGTAGCCATCGTCGATGTTCTGGTTCACGAGCTCAGGCTTCGTCCCGCCGGGATTGGCCGGCGGTTGTCCGATGGGAATTCGCCAGGCGGCGCGTGGGACGGAATCGTCGGCTCCGGCATAGAGGGCGGCAATGAGGACAAATACAAACGCATGAAGAGCAGAACGGCAGGCAAAAGAAGTATTCATAAATCGATTTACTAGCCTCTTTGAGCAGTGCGCACGAGTGTACTGCTGAACTGCGCATTGTGCAATCGTGTAACTGCGGTGCCTGTACCAACGGAATTTAGCTGTGGGATTCGGTGAGCCTGCCGGGGCTGAAATGAATCTAAAATTTGAGAATGCGCAAGCTGTTTGCTTGGTTCATTGTCGTGCTGGTCGCAGCGGTTGTCTGGGTAGGATTCGTGTATGTGCTGCGCACGGGGCCGCCGCAGCAGACCTTTGTTGATTTCAAAAACGGATCATCGGCGCGGCACATTGCTACAGAGCTGAAGCAGGCAGGGATGATTCGCAGTCGCTGGGCGTTTCTTCTATTACACCTCTACCGGCATCGCTCGCTCAAAGCCGGCGAATATGCCTTCGATCATCCGGACACGCTGAGCAATATCTATAACCGAATCGCGCGCGGCGACACGTACGCGCGAGTACTCACCGTTCCCGAGGGTTACAACATCTTCGATATCGCTGCCGAGGTTGAGAAGCTAGGGATCGATTCGCAGCAGAATTTCCTGGAGCAGGCGCGCAGCCAGGTGGCACTGGTTCACGATCTCGATCCGTTCACGCCGAGCCTGGAAGGATATCTCTATCCAGATACCTACCGCTTTGCTCGTAAGAACAAGGCGCCTGACGTAATCGCTGCCATGGTGAAGCGCTTCCATCAGGAAGCGCACCAAATTGGCCTGACCAGCGACGTGCATCGCATCGTGACAATGGCTTCGATCGTGGAGAGAGAAACAGCCGTGCCACAGGAGCGTCCGCTGGTTGCGGGCGTCTTCTACAACCGACTGGCGCAGCACATGGCGCTCGATACCGATCCTACGGTCATCTACGCTGCGCTGTTGGCGAATCGCTACCGCGGAACGATCTACGCGTCAGATCTCAAATATTCATCTCCTTACAACACCTACCGCAACCAAGGGCTGCCTCCTGGACCGATTGCCAATCCGGGAAAGGACTCGCTGCTTGCGGCTATGCATCCCACGCATACCGATTATCTCTACTTCGTCAGCGACAACCAGGGACATCACCGATTCTCGAGGAGCCTGGAAGAGCATCAGCGCAACGTAGCCGAATATCGACGCGCAGTGGGCGGCGGGCAATAGTTAATCAGCTTGGATTCACCAATAACCTCTCGCAATTAGCACCCCTCCGGGGCGTGCGCGTGTTTTTTTTCGCTTTCATTACCGTGCGATCGTCGGTCCTGAATCGAAGCGCTCTTATATACTGAATTTTTCGGCAGTCCTCATCCGTTGGCATGCACATACGATCGGCGGCTCAATCCCTCGCAGTAGGTTTACTTGCACTCTCGATTTCCGGGTGCCTGGTTCATACGCGCAAGCTGGAACGCCGACAGGTAAACACCTCCAACCTCCTTACTGCGACGCTGCCGCAACTCGTCGAGCAAATCAATACCGAGGCACGGAAGATTCACTCGCTTAGCGCGACGGTTGAGATCGCCACATCGCTCGGCGGCACAAAGAAGGGGCAAGTCACCGATATTCAGCAGATCAAGGGCAACATCCTGGAAAAAGATCCGGACATGCTCCACGTACTGGGTCGGCTACCGCTGGTGGGAAGTCGTGCATTCGATATGGTGAGTGACGGGAACACCTTCAAGCTCTCGATTCCGCCACTGAACAAGTTCATCACTGGACCGGCCAACGAGCCGGCGCAGCCTTCAAAGAACACTCTCGAGAATCTCCGTCCGAAGGTATTTTTCGATTCGCTGCTGCTCCACGAAATCAAGCAGACAGAGATCGCGTTTCTGGAGCAAAGCACCGAGGTTGTGCCCGATGCGAGGGACAAGAAGAAGAGCTGGGAGATCCCCGATTACATCATCGACGTCCTTGAGCGCGATGGAGACTGGTGGCGGTTGGAACGAAAGATCACTTTTGCCCGCACCGACCTCAAGCCTCATCAGCAAATGATCTACGACGCCAGCGGCGCCATAGCGACAAAGGCGACCTATGAAGACTTTGCCGACTATGGTGGAGTCAGCTTTCCCTCTGTGATTACGATCAATCGTCCAAAAGAGGAATACACGATCAAGATCACGATCGAGAAGCTTGAACTCAACAAGCCACTCTCTGATGATCAGTTTGTGTTGAATCAGCCGCCGGGCGCGCAAGTGACTACACTGAAATAGTGCGAGTTTATTTGACTCGCTCTTCCGCTGAACCGGATAATGAGAAGTTTGCTACTGCAATCCCGAACCACTAAGGAGAGTTGAGGAAACGATGGCAACGGCAGCGCCTCCGGGCGCAGGTTATGAGCAGGAGAGATGGTCGGGCGTTAAACCGTTGCGTGCAGGACAGGGTCATCAATTCTTACTTCGCCGCCTGCATTCCCTCAGCGGCATCGTTCCCATCGGTGCGTTCCTCGTCGAGCATTTTGTTTCTAACGCGTACGCCACCAACGGTCCTCATGCGTACGCTACCCAAATCAAGTTTCTGAACTCGCTGCCGTTCGTTCCATTTCTGGAATGGACCTTCATCTACATTCCGATTCTCTATCACGCGCTTTACGGCATTTACATCTGGTATCGCGGCGAGTCGAACGTAACTACTTACCCGTGGCAAGGGAATTGGATGTACACGGCCCAGCGCTGGACGGGGATCATCACTTTCGCCTACATCATTCAGCACGTCTATCACCTGAGATTCAGCGGACCGCGGCTGCTCGAGTATCCCGGCGCCGGATTCGGCAAGGTGCAGCAGGAGCTGATGAATCCCTGGATGCTGGCGGTTTACGTGGTCGCGATCATCTGCGCGTCATGGCACTTCGCCTACGGAATCTGGCTCTTCTGTGCCAAATGGGGAATCGCGCAAGGCGAGCGCGCAAGACGCAAAGTCGGCGTGGTCTGCCTGGCGATCGGATTGCTTTTTGTGATCGTGGGAATGGTGACGGTGAGGGCCTTCGTAGCGCCTCCCGATCCGGCGTGGCGACATATGGGCACCGATCCCGCGACTGCGAGGCAGGTGGAAGGCGAGCAGGTGCATTGACTTCTGTCTTCACCACGGAGACACAGAGACACCGAGAATTGGATGATTTGATTCTCTGTGATTCCGTGTCTCCGTGGTGAAAAAACAAACCTAAGAACTCCAAATGGCAAATCCGAAGATCATCGTTGTGGGTGGCGGACTGGCAGGGCTCTCGGCGACTATCAAGATCGCCGAAGCCGGCGGACATGTCGATCTGTTTTCCATCGTGCCGGTGAAGCGCTCGCATTCCGTCTGCGCACAGGGCGGAATTAACGCGGCTAAGAATCTCAAAGGCGAAGGCGACACCACGTGGCAGCACTTCGATGACACCATCTATGGCGGCGACTTCATCGCCAACCAGCCTCCAGTAAAAGACATGTGCGAAGCGGCGCCGGGCATCATCGATCTGCTCGACCGCATGGGCGTGCCATTCAATCGCACGCCGGAAGGCCTGCTCGACTTCCGGCGTTTCGGCGGAACGCTCTATCACCGCACTGCCTTCGCCGGAGCGACAACCGGCCAGCAATTGCTCTACGCACTCGATGAGCAAGTGCGCCGATACGAATCCGAAGGACGCGTTAGCAAGTTTGAAAGTTGGGAGTTTCTTTCCGCGGTAATCGACTCCCAGGGAGTCTGTCGCGGCATTTGCGCGATGGACCTGCGCTCCATGGAGGTTCGCACTTTCCCCGCCGACGCGGTGATCATCGCCACCGGTGGCATTGGGGCGATCTTCGGAAAGTCAACCAATTCCGTCGTCTGCACCGGATCGGCGCAGTCTGCGCTCTATCAGCAAGGCGCGTACTACGCGAACGGCGAGTTCATCCAGGTGCACCCGACGTCGATTCCCGGCGACGACAAGCTGCGCCTGATGTCGGAATCGGCGCGCGGAGAAGGCGGGCGAGTCTGGGTTCCCAAGACGCAGGGCGACAAGCGTGATCCCCGGAGCATTCCCGAATCGGATCGCTGGTACTTTTTGGAAGAGTGGTATCCGAAGTACGGCAATCTGGTTCCCCGCGACGTAGCCACGCGAGCCATCCACAAAGTCGTTTATGAGCACAACCTCGGGATCGATGGCCAGCCGATGGTTTATCTCGACCTCACGCACATCGATCGCGCCACGCTCGATCGCAAGCTCGAAGGCATCCTCGAGATTTACGAGAAGTTTGTGGGCGACGATCCGCGCGTCACGCCGATGAAGATCTTCCCGGGCATGCACTACACCATGGGCGGCCTCTGGGTGGACTTCAAACAGGCCACCAGCATCCCTGGCATCTTCGCCTGCGGCGAATGCGAGTACGGATACCATGGCGCAAATCGCCTCGGAGCGAATTCTCTGGTGTCCTGCATCTTCGGCGGATTTGTAGCCGGCCCGCAGGCGCTGGCATACGCCAGAAATCAGGCGAAGTCGGCGAGCATAAACGGCGCATTCGATTCCGAACGGAAGCGACAGGAAGAGATCAACGGCAGGCTGATGAGCTCGGAAGGAACAGAGAATCCGTTCCGCCTCTGGCGCGAGTTGGGCGAGATCATGACGAAGAACGTGACGGTCATCCGCTACAACGAAGCCCTGCAGCAGACCGACGCAAAAATCGTCGAACTGCTCGAACGCTATCAGCGCATCAATCTCAGTGATCGAGAAATGTGGGCGAACACTTCTTTCGTCTTCACGCGTCAGCTTTACAACATGCTGCAGCTTGCCCGAGTCATCACGCAGGGTGCGGCGTTGCGCAACGAGTCCCGTGGCGCGCACTATAAGCCTGAGTTCCCGGAACGGGACGATGTGAACTTCCTGAAGACGACAAAAGCCTATTTTGCTCCGGATGCGGATGAGCCGCGTTTCGAATTTGAGCCCGTGGACACGTCTCTGATCAAGCCGCGGCCGAGGAAATACTGAGGATCGGCGGATGAGAGCTGCAAGGTATTTGACCCTGTCATCCCTCGCGCAGCCGCGAACATCGATGAAGTCCGAGAGTTGTCTCTGCTGCGCGGGGACCTGCTGTTCGATCCGCGCGAGGGCACAGCAGATCCCCCGCTCCGCAAAAACAGATTCTCGTTCACGTAGAAAGATGGCGGCGGAGCGAGGGATGACAGTGTTTCTAAGCGATGCCACGCGTCCAGTGGATGCGTAATGCACATTCATTCGAAAGGGCTCCAATGGCCCCAAACGGCAAAACCGTAATCATAAAAATCAAACGCCAAGCCTCACCCAAATCCGCTCCATATTGGGAAGAGTTCGCTCTACCCTGGAAGCCGGGCATGAACGTGATCTCGTCGATGATGGACATCGCCGCCAATCCCGTCACCCGCGACGGCAAACCATCGCGTCCGATCACCTACGACTCAAATTGTCTCGAAGAGGTCTGCGGCTCCTGCGCAATGCGCATCAACGGCCGCGCACGCATGGCATGCTCCGCGCTCATCGACAAACTCGAACAGCCAATCACGCTCGAACCGCTTTCGAAATTTCCTGTGGTTCGTGATCTTGCGGTGGATCGTTCTGTACTGTTCGAGAACCTCAAGCGAGTGAAGGCTTGGGTGCCTGTGGATGGCACTTATGATCTGGGTTCGGGTCCACGACAAAGCACGACGCAGCAGGAATCCGCGTACCCGCTCTCACGCTGTATTTCATGCTGCTGTTGCATGGAGGTCTGCCCTCAATTCAACGATAAGACCAACTTCGTCGGTGCAGCCACAATCGCGCAGGTTCGGCTATTTAACACTCATCCCACCGGCGCCGCGTTGAAAGAAGATCGTCTGCATGCCCTCATGGGCGATGGCGGAATTCAGGAATGCGGATACGCGCAGAATTGCGTGGAGATCTGTCCGAAGGACATCCCTCTGACGAATGCGATCGCGGAGGTCGGCGGGCAGGTGATGAAACAAGCAATCAAAGATATCTTCACGAGATAACTATGAGCGCAACCGGCTCGGAACCGAAAGCCGCGATTACTTTCATTCGGACGGTACCGATTCTGCGCATTTTCTCAGTCGAGAAGGCGAAAGAATTCTACTGCGGCTTCCTCGGCTTCAAAGTTGATTGGGAGCACACATTCGAGCCTGGAATGCCGGTCTACATGCAGGTCTCGCGCGGAGATCTGCGCCTGCATTTGAGCGAACATCACGGCGATGGCTCGCCTGGCGCTCACATTCATGTGGAGATGAATGGCGTGGATGAATTTCATCGTGAGGTCACGGCCAAAGGCTACAAATACCTGCGCCCTGGAATACAGGACGAGTTCTACGGCGCGCGCGCAATGCACGTGATCGACCCTTTCGGCAATCGCATCAGCTTCAACGAATTCAAGGATCAAAGCGCCTGATTCCCTGGCCGATTGGGAATCGGCTCCATTCATGCGGATTTCGCAAGGAAAGTCTTGCCAAAATTTCGTTCATAAGCTCCCTGCACAGGGAATCTGCCGCGAAGAAAGAAGTGCCTTCGCGCGCTCCGCGATCATCATCAATCAGCAAAAAAGAAGCCTCGCCGAAGCGAGGCTTGAGGATTCAGGAGGAGGCTACTGGTTCACTGGAATCTTGATGATCTTTTTCTGGATCGCGTAGGTCACAAGCTGCGCCTTGTTGTGGATGTCGAGCTTACGCATCAGATTGAACTTGTGCGCTTCGACGGTCTTCACGCTGAGGCCGAGAATGACGGCGATCTCTTTCACTGAATTTCCTTCGGCGAGCAGCTTCAGAATCTCGCGCTCGCGCGGGGTCAGCGTCGAGATGCGCGGCCGCATGCGCGTGTCACGCACGCGCGAGCGAAAGTCTTCGACCAGTTTGCCTAGGACCTGTGAGCTGAGATACTTTCCGCCTTTGTACACATCGCGCACCGCGGTGAGCAGTTGCGGAGCCGGCGTGTCCTTCAACACGTAACCTGCGGCGCCGACTTCGAGACACTGCACGAGATAGTCTTCGTCCTCGTACATGGTGAGGAAGAGAATCTTCGTCTCCGGCCGATTCTTGCGAATCTGCCGCGCCGCCTCAAACGACGACAGGCCGGGCATGCCGATGTCCATCAGCACGATGTCGGGACGCAGCTCGCGCGCCTTCTCGACCGAGTCGCCCGCGTCGGACGCCTCGCCGACTACTTCGAAATCTGCTTCGGTCTCCAGAAGCCGTCGCACGCCCTGGCGAAAAAGAGTGTGATCATCGGTTAATAAAACTCTGATTTTAGGCATTTGATTACCTGACTTGCGTTATTTACGCCGTCTGCGACATGGCCTCATGGTATTGCCGCGCAGGCACCATGATCTCCAGCCGCGTACCTTTCCCTTTCTCGGAATGGACATGCACTTCCCCATCCAGAGAAGCTATTCGTTCTTTGATTCCCGCGAGGCCAAACGAGTGGCTTCGCGGACTGTTCACCTTCGCCGGCATGCCGATGCCGTCGTCTTCGATCGAGAGATACACGGTGTTCTCGAGGCGGCTCATCTGCACCGATGCTGACTTTGCCTGCGCGTGCTTGGCAACGTTGTGGAGCGACTCCTGCACTACGCGATAGATCGCAGCCTCGATTTCTGGCGCAAGTCGGCCAACATCTTCGTTAATGGCGACCCGAACCTTCACACCGGTGGCCTTGGCTAAGTCTTTCGCTTCTTTACGGATCGCTGCGACTAGCCCCAACTCCTGCAGCAACAGCGGCGACAAGCGCGCAATGATGCGCCGAATGCCCTCGATCGTCCGGTCAACGACTGCTACCGTCTCGCGAATCTTGCCTTTGGCGGTTCGTCCCGTGAGCTGTGCTTCCAGCATTCCCAAATAGAGACGAATTACCATCAGGGACTGTCCGGTCTCATCGTGCAATTCGCGGCTGATGCGCTTGCGCTCGTCTTCCTGAACCGCCAGCAAGTGCGCAGAAAGCTCTGCAATACGCGCTTCGCGCGCCCGCAATTCTTCCGTCAACTGTGCACGTTCGATTGCTATCACCGTCCGTTCCGCGATCGCACGCATGAGATCGCGCTCGTTCGGCAGCCATTCGTAAGGACGCGCAAAGCCGATCATCAACGCACCGATAACGGTCTTGCCGGTCTTTAGGGGCACACCCCAAAGAGAAGTCGCGCGTTCTTTGATCGCCGGATGCAGGATACGCGGATCATTGGCCACGTCGAGTACCATCTCGGGTTCGCCGCTGGCCACGATGCTGCCGCAGAACCCTTGTCCAAATTCGAACTCGGCATCCGCAGGAAGCAAGCCTTCTACGCCCAGCGAACTTTCAAGGCGGAAGCCATCGCTTTCGGGACGGCGCAGCAAAATCGCCGCCATCGATGCGCCGAAATTCGCGCTCGTAATCTCCAGCACCTTCTCGAACATGGCAGAGATCTGGCCGGAGGAAAGCTCAGCATCAAGCACACGCAGCAGCGTCGCAAACTCGCCGGTCTTGGCGTCAAAGTACGCGCCGGAAACGGTGATGAAGGTCGATGACTTCAGAACATCCAGCGTCGCGCTGACTTCCTTCAGCCGGGCGCCGAACAGGCCGCTCAGATATGGCTCACAAAGTTCCTGATAAATTTCCAGCGATCGCGCAACGGCGCGCGTGTCGACTTGCAGCTTGGCAAGCCGCATGCCGAAGTAGTCGGCATTTTCGAAGAAGCCCGGCAGATCGTTGTGCGAGAAGAACGAGTGCGCGGTCTGGAGGCTGAGCCGTTCCAGAGCGCCAAGTTCACGCCTTCCAAAGCCAAATTCCGCCGCAACCTGCTCGCGCCACTTTTCGGTTACGTCGCTGTAATAGGGATTGAGTGCGCCCAGAATTTCAATCAGTAATTCGCGCGAGCTGTCCTTCAGCGAGAGGACGGACGACAAAGCTATACTCCGGAGGATTCCGGCGAGCAGTTCCTAACCAGTAAACTTCACTCCTCGCCACGTTGTCATAATTCTAATCGAGGCCCTAAGGTTTTGTCATTAGAGAGTTCCCATCTTGTTAACTTTTTGATTATACGGAGAATATCTGAGACAGGTTTTGTCAATGGTCCAGAGCTGCTGCAGGATCTGTCAGTTAGAATGGCCTAGTTCTCCGTGGCCTTACAGCTAAACCTTCGTGAACTCCGTGTTCGCTCTTGTCCATGCCTGTCGCTAACCAAAACGCGATCCTGACCCCAGCCCAGGGCCCCGAACAGGAAGCCTCTCTGCTCGAAGTCCTGGACCATGTACTGAATGCAGGCATCGTTCTCCACGGCAGTCTGGTGATCTCGATTGCCGGTGTTGATCTTGTCTACCTCGGCCTGAACGCCATCTTGACCTCCGTAGAAACCGCCTTGAGGCACATCGACCAAAAGCAGCTCGGAAGGTGAGCCGTCCCGGATGCCTCTGCTTGCGTATTGCATTCTTCTGGACAGCAGACCGACGAATTTTCCCTCTGAAGGTATTCTGGGTTCCCACACTGCGTCGATAGAAGAGTCGGGCCTGATCGCCCTGTCCTCGGAAATGGAACGAAATGCCATTTCTACGAGTAACTTCCAACAGGCGGCTCTCGAATTTCATCGCGTCGTGCAGGCAGTATTTGCCCGGAAGGCAGTCGTTCCATTTCGATTTCCGACGTGGCTCAGCGCTATGGAGATGAAGGAGCATCTGCGCCAACAATCATCCCGGTACAAAGACTTTCTGATTAGGCACGCAGATCATGTCCAGATGGAGGTCCGAATCGCCAGCCAGGAGAGCATCATGACGGAAGCGGCAACCGGAGCCGAACACCTGCGAATACGGGCCGCTCAATTTCGCGCGGTCAGTGAGCATGCGAAACAGCTGAAGCATCAGCTCGCGGACATTGCAATTGAATGGCGCGAACGGGAAAATCCCGCGGACCTTCGCCTCTATGCGCTGGTCTCGAGAACGCTCGTCGATGCCTTTCGTGAGAAACTCAACCGTATCTCTGTGCGCGCGAGCGGGCCGTGGCCTGCTACCGAGTTTTTCGAATCGCCTCCCGCAAAAGATTGAACACACAGGACACGGAGGAGCACAGAGGAGAGCGAACGGCACATCCTCATCGATTATTTTCGACATTATGGGAGTCCCAGACTGACCGACGAGCCGAAAAACATCTCGCCCGATGATATGGAGCAAGCAATTGCCGGTCTGAATCAGGAGCTTGCATCGCTGGCCGGCGGCACCACGCAGCGCATCGACTGCAACTCCGAGAACATCGAGCAAGGACTCGCCCGCCTGGTCCTAAGCCTGATCGAGTTACTCCGCCGCTTGTTGGAACGTCAGGCAATCCGCCGTATGGAAGGCGGCACCCTGGCCGACGCTCAAATTGAAGAAATGGGATTGGCGCTCATGAAGCTGGAACAGAAGATCCGCGAACTGGCGTCCCAGTTCGGCCTCAGACCCGAAGACCTCAATCTCGATTTGGGACCGCTCGGGCAGCTGTGGACGGAAGAAAATAACTCGAACAAGAACCGCTGAGATTACGGCCACACTCCTGTGGTTGCACTGGAAGCAATCAAAAGAGCACCCTGCAAGATCCACTGGCAGCAGAGCAGGCTTACCGTAGCCATGCCGCGGAGACCTTTCATTCGCCAGATACAGACGACGCCAAACAAGAGACTACCCCACGATAGGATCTCAATACATATTTCGGCCCACCTCGGGTGCTGATCTATCGACGCCGGCACTGAAACAGTTCCGAACACCGCAACCGTTAGAACGAGGGGAATCGCTAGGAACTGAAGGAATATTGCCCAATGCCATCGTTTCCAATTTGGCCTGAGCGACTTCCAACTGAGAAAAATGGTGATCGCCGCTGCGAGGCCGAGCGCTACCGTTACGAAGATAAAAGGTGGAACCAGCAGGAATTCGAGAGCCCAGTGTAAATACCTGATGAAGCCGTACCAAAATTGCGTGCGACGATTTTGTTGATAGTTGAGAAGGATGACAAGTTACGAATTGGTAGCGCTACCGGGAATCGAACCCGGGTTTGAAGATTGAGAATCTTCCGTCCTAACCCCTAGACGATAGCGCCACTTTGGATGAGAGCGACTCCCAAATTATAGCAAAGACTCGGTGTTGTTCTGTGCATCTGGTGCGGGGCTGACGCGGATGAAAATCAACAAATGCCGCTCACGCTACGAGCTTCCGGAGGGTTGAAACCACCTGCTCCACATTCCCATTCTGGAATAGGCGAATGCCCGCGATTCCTGCGGCTCCGGCCTGAAGGCATTTGAGGGCATTTTCTGCGTTGACTCCTCCGAGCGCGAACACGGGCATTGGCGGCATGCCGGCACGGCGATTGCAGACCGCCCGCAGGGCTGAAATTCCTCTCTCCCTCGCCTCGCGATCTTTTTCAAAGACCGGGCCGAAGACTGCAAAGTCGGCGCCGTGACCTTCCGCTAATTCGACCTCTTCGGGCGTGTGACACGATACCGCGATGGTTTGCTGCAGGATGCCGGCTTGCATGAAGATGGCACGCGCCTCTGCGGCTGAGATGTCGTCGGAGTGGAGATGAACGCCGTCGGCTTCACAGGCGATTGCGACGTCTGAGCGGGAGTTAATCAGCAGTTTCGTCGAGGGATTTGTCTCGCGAACAAGTTCAACTGCGCGCTTTCCCAATTCGGTCAGCTCGCGCGCGGAGAGATCGCGTTCGCGAATCTGGATCGCGTCCAATCCGGCAGCAGCGGCCATGCGCACGCGATCGAGCAGGAGGCGATGGGCATCGTTTTCGTTGGGGGAAAGCTGTTTTCGATCGGTGATGTAGTAGAGGAACACCGGTTTGAAGGTAGCACGCGCTAGATAAGCCCGCTCTAACGCCCGATGTTTACAACTGAGCGCCGCTCCTCTGACACTGTCATCCCTCTCGGCGCCGCGAAAAGGCCAGTCGTTCCGCACGTTGCATTTGCGCCGAGGGGGATCTGCTTTTGTGCCGACCAACGAAAACAGGTCCCCGCGAGCGCACAACAATGCTATGGAAGACGATAATCGATTCGCGGCGCTCGCAGGGATGACAGTTTGTAAAAAGAACAAACGTTTATTTAGAGCACAGTATTTGATCGAGCCCAACTCTCCACGAAGGCGCAAATGCAACACCATGGCAGAATCCCGCCTCTTTACTTGCTATGACCGCCGGCCAACTAGGCGTCCAGATCATTGAGCTGCTACTGATCGCGCTTCCTATCGCAAGCATTAGCTGGACCATCACACATGAAGAAGTCTTCCGCGAGCCGCGGGAATTCTGCGCGCGGTGCAGCAAGCAGTCGAGGCATGTGCTCGTTCGGAAGTTCTTCTATCTGTTTACCTGCGAGTACTGCTTCAGCCATTGGGTAACGGCGTTTTTCCTTCTGATCACGCGCTATGAGCTGATCTTCCCGGATTGGCGTGGATACCTGCTCGGACTCTTTGCCCTGGTCTGGATGGCGAACCAGTACATGTCGATCTTCGACCGGCTGCGGCTCAATATCAAACGCGAGCGCGTTGAGATTAAAGGCGAGGAGCAGGACGTAAAGCGAAAAACGGAAGCGCCGCCGCGAGCCGCATAGCGAATCGCGTGATCGGGCGATCGGGTCATCGGGTGATCTGAGTTGACTGCTCGCGTCCGAGGACGTCCGCTCTCTGGCTTTTTAACCTGATCTCGAATCAGAGGTCCTTAATTCACTTCACACGATGACCCGATGACCCGATGGCCCCGATTCGTCAGCTCCGCTAGGAGTACATGTCTTTCCGTGTTTTGCGACTGCCGTCGACATGAGCGAACATGAGGTTCTCTCCCCTGCCAGTCCCAATTTTGAACGGAGATCACCATGACTTGCTCGCCCATTCGCCTTCGCGCTTCCGTCCTCTTCTTTGGACTGGCCTTCATGTCCGCTTACGCATGTGCGCAGTCTGCGAAAACTGCGCCATCTGCAGCTACGGCTGCGTGGACGGTGAAAGTAAACGGCGCGATTCGTTGGCAGCAGGTTACGCCGGCTGGCGCGCTGCTGGTTTCGACCGACAGTTCGCTCTCCGCGATCGACACCGACGGTGGTCGTCTCTCGTGGGAAAAGCCCGAATTGGGAGGATTGGCAATCGACAACGTTCATCCCCTCGAAGGTTCTCTTCTGATGGAAGCGACACGTGATGGTCTTGACGAAATCTTCGATCCGGTCACTGGCGCTGTGGTCTTCGACTCGCGGAAGGCCGACTTCACCAAGGTGATCACACGCCGCGTGCTGCCGCAGAGCGGCACGTTTCTCGTCCACGGACAGCGCGCTTCAGACGGAGCGGGAGTCGCACTCTACGATCTCGGCACGGGCCAGCAGCTCTGGACGAATGAATCGTTGTTTACGCAGGACGAAGCTCCGAAGCGCAGAGGCTTCGGCGCACTCATGCAGGGGCTGACGCAGCTTGCCTCGCAATCGACTGAGCTTCAGGTCCTACAGGCCGGGCCAGAGATGATCGTGGTCCACACTCTCACTGGCCTGCGCGGACTCGACGCGCGCACCGGCAACGTGCGCTGGTCTGCGACGCTGCCGAAAGGACGTTTCGCCAGTCTCCCCCATCACGTTCAGCTCTATCCATCGGTTGATAAAACTGATCGCATTTATGTCAGCTTCGATGACAGCCTGATGGCATATCGCCGTGCTGATGGTCAGGCACTCTGGCCGCAGCCTGCCAAAGTGGATGGATGGATTCGCGACATCGTGCAGCATCCGGCAGGCATCGTGATGCTGCCGGAAGCTCCGCCGGAAAACGAAGCCACCGGCAGCCGTCGCGTAGTAAACGGTGTAGTGCAGACAGGTCTCAACGTAGCGCGATATGAAGACGGCACAACCGTTCTTCCCAAACCGGTACGCATGCATGGAACCGTTATTGACGCCATGATCGCCGGAAATTCCTTAGTGCTCACGATCGATGCCGAATCGAAAACGTTCGTGAATGTGCTCGATGTCCCGACGGCAGCCCTGCGCCTGAAGAAAGACGCCAAGATCAAAGGCCAGCTTTCTTACGCGGAACT
>Ga0134125_10002651_pt1 | contig 21097 bp, 20 predicted proteins | sample KB31751_FD_96464 | JGI IMG/M metagenome (GOLD analysis project Ga0134125, IMG submission 96464) | Terrestrial soil microbial communities with excess Nitrogen fertilizer from Kellogg Biological Station, Michigan, USA - KB3-175-1 | ecosystem: Environmental > Terrestrial > Soil > Unclassified ... | reverse complement strand
GGACAAGATCGTCGCGCTGTGCAAGCGCCGCGGCTTCGTCTTCCCCTCCTCGGAGATCTACGGTGGCGTCGGCTCCACGTACGACTTCGGCCACTACGGGGTGCTGCTCAAGAACAACGTCAAGAACGAGTGGTGGCGCGCGATGCTGCTGGAGCGCGACGACATCGTCGCGCTGGATTCCGCGATCCTCCAGCACCCCCGCGTGTGGGAGGCCTCCGGCCACCTCGCCGGCTTCACCGACCCGCTCGTCGACTGCCGCACCTGCAAGCAGCGCTTCCGCGCCGACCACCTCGGCGATCTGCAGTGCGGGCTGAAACCGTCCAAGCACCCGGGCGAGGCCGAGGAGTGCGACCTGACCGAGGCGCGCGACTTCAACCTGATGTTCGAGACGACGATCGGCCCGGTCAAGGAGTCCGGCTCGACGGCCTACCTGCGCCCCGAGACCGCTCAGGGGATCTTCATCAACTTCAAGAACGTCCTGCAGTTCTCGCGCAAGAAGCCCCCCTTCGGGATCGCCCAGATCGGCAAGTCGTTCCGCAACGAGATCACCCCCGGGAACTTCATCTTCCGCACCCGCGAGTTCGAGCAGATGGAGATGGAGTTCTTCGTCCCCCCCGCCGACGCCCAGAAGTGGTTCGAGCACTGGCTCGCAGAGCGCGAGCGCTGGTACGTCGAGCTCGGGATCCGCGCCGACCACCTGCGCCTGCGGGCCCACGACCCCGACGAGCTCTCGCATTACTCCTCCGGCACGAGCGACGTCGAATACCTGTTCCCGATCGGCTGGTCGGAGCTCGAGGGGATCGCCAACCGCGGCGACTTCGACCTGACCCAGCACACCGAGTTCTCGGGCCAGAAGCTCGAGTACTTCGACCAGGGCTCGGGCGAGCGCTACGTCCCGCACGTGATCGAGCCGGCCGCCGGCGCCGACCGGGCGACGCTCGCGTTCCTCGTCGACGCCTACGACGAGGAAACCGTCGAGCGCGAGGGCGCCGGCGAGGGCGAGACGCGCACGGTCCTGCGCCTTCACCCGAGGCTCGCCCCGGTCAAGGCCGCGGTCCTGCCGCTCGTCAACAAGGACGGCCAGCCCGAGCTGGCGCACGAGGTGCACCGCGATCTCCGCCGCAAGGTGCAGGCCGAGTACGACGCGGGCGGAGCGATCGGCCGGCGCTACCGCCGTCAGGACGAAATCGGAACACCGTTCTGCTTTACGATTGACCACCAGAGTCTCGAGGACCGCACGGTGACCCTGCGCGACCGCGACTCGCTGTCCCAGGAGCGGCTGCCGATCGAGGGACTCGCCGAGGAGATCGAGCGGAGGATCGCCGCGCCCTGGAAGTCCCCCAAGCTGGAGCACTGAAAGGAAGCCCGATGGACTTCGACCTGACCGACGAGCAGCGCCTGATCAAGCAGACCGCGCGCGAGTTCACCGACAACGAGATCGTGATCCAGTCGCGCGAAAACGCGCGCAACCACCACTTCGACCTCGATCTCGTCAAGAAGGTCGCAGACCAGGGCTACCTCGGCGCGGTCGTGCCCACCGAGTACGGCGGCGCGGGCCTGGACTACCTCTCCTACGGGCTGATCGTCGAGGAGATCGGCCGCGGCGACAGCGCGATCCGCACGGTCATCTCGGTGCAGACCTCGCTCGTCTGCTCGGGCATCGTGAAGTGGGGCACCGAGGAGCAGAAGCGCAAGTACCTGCCGAAGCTCTGCTCGGGCGAGTGGCTCGGCTGCTTCGGCCTGACCGAGCCCGACACCGGCTCCGACGCCGCCAACCAGCGGACCCGCGCGACCAAGACCGACAACGGCTGGGTCATCAACGGGAACAAGATGTGGATCTCGATGGCTAACTACGCGAAGGTGGCGATGATCTTCGCCCAGACCGACCCCTCGCTGGGCACGAAGGGCCTGGCCTGCTTCATCGTCGACACCGACCAGCCCGGCTTCAAACCGCAGACGATCGAGCACAAGATGGGCCTGCACGGGTCCGACACCGGCTCGATCGCCCTCGAAGACGTCGAGGCCTCCGACGAGGACATGCTCGGCGGGGTCGGCGACGGCTTCAAGGTCGCGATGTCGAACCTCGACTCGGGCCGCTACTCGGTGGCCGCCGGATGCGTCGGCATCTGCCAGGGCTGCGTGGAGGAGTCGGTCAAGTACTCGACCGAGCGCCAGCAGTTCGGCCGCCCGATCGCGAGCTTCCAGCTCGTGCAGGCAATGATCGCCGACATGACGGTCAAAACGGAGGCCTCGCGGATGCTCGTGTGGCGGGCGGGCTTCCTCAAGGACCAGGGCAAGCCGAACACGCTCGAGACCTCGATCGCAAAGCTCCACGCGACCGAGTCCTCGCTGGAGTGCGCGAACATGGCGATCCAGGTGCACGGCGGGGCGGGCTACGTCGACGACCACCCGGTCGAGCGCTACCTGCGCGACGCCCGCGTGACGACGATCTACGAGGGCACCTCGCAGATCCAGAAACTCATCATCGGGCGCCAGATGACGGGCATCAGCGCGATGATCCCGTCCTAGCCGCGATGGCCGCCGACGCTTCCACCGGCGCCGGGCCGGCGCGCGTCATCGGGGTGCTCGGCGCCGGCACGATGGGCGCCGGGATCGCCCAGCTCGCGTGCCGCTCGGGCGCGGAGACGCTGCTCTTCGACCCGCTCGCGGAGGCGCTCGAGAAGAGTCGCGAGCGGGTGCTCGACGGCCTGCGCCGTGAAGCCGCAAAAGGGAAGCTGAGCAGCGAGGACGCCGAGCAGGCGGCCGCGCGGCTGCAGACGGTCTCCGAGCTCGGGGCGCTCGCGCCGTGCGAGCTCGTCATCGAGGCCGTCCCGGAGCGGCTCGAGCTCAAGCACAGCATCTACGGCGAGCTCTCAGGGATCGTCGCCGAGGACTGCGTGCTTGCGACGAACACCTCCTCGCTGCCGGTGACCGCGATCGCGGCGGGCGCGAGCAACCCCGAGCGCGTCGTCGGGATGCACTTCTTCAACCCCGCGCCGGTGATGGCGCTGCTCGAGGTGATCGCCGGGGTGCGCTCGGGCGAGGCGGCGCTGGCGACGGCGCGCGCGACGGGCCTCGCGATGGGCAAGACGGTGATCGACGCGACCGACGGCCCGGGCTTCCTCGTCAACCGCTGCAACCGCCCGTTCGGCCTCGAGGCGCTGCGGATGCTCGCCGAGCGGATCTCCGACATCGAGACGATCGACCGGATCTGCCGGATGGAGGGCGGCTTCAGGATGGGGCCCTTCGAGCTGATGGACCTGGTCGGCATCGACACGGGCCTCGAGGTCTCCAAGAGCTTCTACGAGCTGAGCTTCGGCGAGCCGCGCTGGCGGCCCTCCCCGATCTCCGCCCGCTACGCCGCGGCCGGGATGCACGGCAGGAAGACCGGCCTCGGCTACTACGACTACAGCGGGATCGCGGAGGGCGGGCGCTACCGCGAGGAAGACCCGCCGCCGCCCGAGCCACCGCCGGGCGCCGCCGAGGGCGTGCTCGTGATCTCGGGCGAGGGCGTGCTGGCCGACGAACTCCGCGAGGCCGCGGCGCGGGCGGGGTTCGAGCTGCGCGGACCTCACGAGCCGAGCGGGGGCGTGCTGCCGGCGCTCGCGATCGAATGCGACCGCGGGCCGGCCGATGAGGAGCCGGCGGGCGCCGCGGCCGAGTCGACCGAGCGTGGCGCTGCGCGGCTCGTGCTGTGCGCGCGGGGGTCGCTCAGCGCGCTCGACCCGGCGGGCAGCGCGGTCGGCTTCCACGTCCTGCCGAGCTTCGAGCGGGCGCGGCTCGTCGAGCTGACCCGCTCGGAGACCTCGTCGCCGCTCGCCGCCGAGCGCGCCGAGCGGCTGCTGCACGCGCTGGGCAAGCACGTCGCGTGGGTCGGCGACGCGCCGGGGCTCGTGCTGGGGCGGATCGTCTGCCAGGTGATCAACGAGTCGGCCTTCGCGCTCGGCGAAGGCGTCGGGGAGGCCGCCGACATCGACACCGGGATGCTGCTCGGCCTGAGCCACCCTCGAGGGCCGCTCGAGTGGGCGGACGCGATCGGGCTCGACCACGTCCTCGACGTCCTGCAGGCGCTGCACCGCGAGTACGGCGAGGAGCGCTACCGGTCCGCCCCGGCGCTCCGCCGGCTGGTCGCGGCGGGCCGCACCGGCCGGGTCGCGGGCGGCGGGTTCTTCGACTACCCCGCCTGAGGCGCAGCCGGTGAGCGCCCGCCCGCGCCGGTCTCACGTTCGGGCGAGTCGCGGCGTTTGACCTGAAGTGAGCGCCGCGCTGCCCCCATTTCAGAGCTTCCTCGACGAGCACCGCGAAGTCGTCTGGCGGTTCTTGGTCGCCTCGGTCGGACGCGAGGAGGCCGAGGACTGCTTTCAGGAGACGTTCATCGCGGCGCTGCGCGCCTATCCGCGACTGCGGAACGCGCGGCGCGAGCACAATCTGCGGGGATGGGTTCTCGCGATCGCCCACAACAAGGCCCTCGACGCGCACAGGGCGCGCGGCCGACGGGCCGTGCCGGTCGCCGACCCGGAGCCGAGCGCGAGGGCCGGCGACGCCGCGGCGGGCACCGGCCAGGCGCCCGCGCGCGATGAGGATCTGTGGGCGGCCGTCGCGGAGCTTCCACGCCGGCAGCGCTCGGCGGTCGTGCTGCGCTTCGTCGGCGATCTTCCCCATCGGGAGATCGCCGCGGCGATCGGATGCTCGGAGGACGCGGCGCGGCGCTCGCTGCACGAGGGACTGACCAAGCTCAGAAAGGCGGTGGCGGCATGAACCGGCGCGGCAGCGACGATTCGGACATCGGCAGGGCATTGCGGCGCGGCGATCCGGCGGGGGCCGGCGCGAGCGCGGCTGCTCGCCGGCAGGCGGGCGAGGACGCGGCCGCCGTGGCGGCGCGGCTGTCGGAGCGTCTCGCCGCCGAGGGCCTCGCGGACGTCTCCTACGCGCGGGTCGACTCGCCCCTCGGCCCGCTCACCGTGGCCGGGACACGCCGGGGCCTCGTGCGGGTCGCGTTCGCGGAGGAGACCCTGGTGCTGGAGCGGATCGCCGAGCGGCTCTCGCCGCGGATCGTCGAGGCGCCGGCGCGGCTGGATCCGGTTAGGCGCGAGCTGGACGAGTACTTCGCGGGCGCCCGCCGGGACTTCGCGACGCCGCTCGACTGGTCGCTGATCGAGGGCTTCTCGCGGCGGGTGCTGCGGGCGACCGCGGCGATCCCCTACGGCGGCGTGCGCAGCTACGGCGAGGTCGCGGGCGCGGCGGGCAGCCCCCGCGGCTCGCGCGCGGCGGGCAACGCGCTCGGGTCGAACCCGATCCCGATCGTGATCCCGTGCCACCGCGTGCTGCGCAGCGGCGGCGTGCTCGGCGGCTACGCGGGCGGCCCCGAGCGCAAGCGCCGGCTGCTCGAGCTCGAGGGGGCGCTTCAGGCGGTCAGGGCGTGAAGGCGACGCTGAGCGTCCGTGTCAGCCACGTTTCGCGGTCCGGGGCGCCAACGTATGAGCCTTCGCCTTCTTCGTCGAAGTAGAACCCCCACCACCAGTAGATCCCGGCGCCGTTGACGCGGCTGCCTTCCGCGAGCGCCCCTTCGATCGCGGTCGTGGCGGTGCCCAGGTTCTCGGCCGTCGGGTCGTGCCAGCGGTTGGGCCCGTAGGAGGGCAGGTCGGGGATGATCCGCGTGCCGGGGGCGGTGTGGGCGGAGTAGTAGGCGAGGCCTTCGCGGACCCACTGCTCGTAGGAGGCCGGCGTCTTCCGTTCGCTGTCGTAGAAGAGCGGGTCGACCTGGCCCAGCAGCGCGGTGATTTCTTCCATGTACTGCGGCGACCAGCGCCCGACCGAGGCGGGGGCCGCGACCGCGAGCCTCCCGGCGAAGCCGCGGCGGGCGAACATCGCGTCGATTTCGGCGAGCAGCGTCAGGTAGCCGCGCGAGGTCGGATAGGGCTCGAAGTCGAGCGAGAGCCCGCCGAGGCCGAGCGAGACGACCGTTTCAGCCGCGGCCACCACGTTGGCGCGCACGGCCGGGTCTTCGAGGTTCAGCGATTTGCCTTTGACCTTGCCCGAGAACGACCCGACCGCGAGGATCGAGGTGCCGTGTTCGGCGTTGTAGGCGGTAGTCCCGGAGACCCACAGGTGGAGGTTCGCGAGCTCGCGCTTGTTCAGTTTCAGCCGCCCGTCCGGCTTCAGCTTCGGGAGCGGCAGCAGGTTCTGCCCGACCCCGTAGTGCTGCAGCGGTTCGAGCGTTTCGGCGACGAGCGTCGACGTGGGCTGGTTGTGGACGAACCCGAACGGGATGTACGTCAGGGCTTCTTCGGGAGCGAGCGCGGCCGAGGCGGCGGACGACGTCCCGCCCGCGAGCACGCAAGCCGACACGGCGGCAGCGACCAAGAGCCCCCTGACCTTCCTCATGGAGCTCAATTTACAGTCATCAACCCGCTGGCACTAGGCGGGCACCGCACGAGCGGCCATGCGCCGTACGATCCGCACGCGCCACGCACCGGCCGGGCACGTGGACGAGACGAATTGATCTCCTACTCGGCCGCGGGCGCGTACTGCGCCTCGGCGGGGTCGCCGATCGGCATCCCCTTCGGCACCGGCACGCCCGGCGTGTCGCGCAGGTACCACTCGGCGTCCAGTGCCGCCTGGCAGCCGGAGCCGGCGGCGGTGATCGCCTGGCGGTACGTGTGGTCGACGAGATCGCCGGCGGCGAAGACGCCCGGCAGCTTGGTACGGGTCGAGCGGCCCTCGGTGACGACGTAGCCGTTCTCGTCGACGTCGACCTGGCCGCGGACGAGCGCCGACTGGGGCTCGTGCCCGATCGCGATGAACGTGCCTGCGACGAGCAGCTCGCGCTCCTCGCCGGTCTCGACGTTGACCAGCAGCGCGTGCCCGAGGGCGCCGTTCTCGCCGGCGACGAACTCCTTGACCGTGTAAGGGGTGAGGAACTCGATGTTCTCCTGGGCGCGGGCGCGCTCGAGCATGATCTTCGAGGCGCGGAACTCGTCGCGACGGTGGACGACCGTCACCTTCGAGGCGAACTTCGAGAGGAAGATCGCCTCCTCCATCGCCGAGTCGCCGCCGCCGACGATGATCGTCGTCGCCTGCTTGAAGAAGGCGGCGTCGCAGGTGGCGCAGTAGCTGACGCCGCGGCCCGAGAGCTCCTCCTCGCCGAGCGCGCCGAGCTTCTTGTGCTCGGCCCCCATCGCGAGGATCACGGTGCGGGCGCGGTGCTCGGTGTCGCCGACCCAGACGCTGTGGACCCCGCCCGGCTCGGTCGCGAGCTCGACGCGATCGGCCTGGTCGGTCTCCAGGCGCGCGCCGAAGCGCTCGGCCTGGTCGCGGAAGCGCTGCATCATCTCCGGCCCCATCACGCCCTCGGGGAAGCCGGGGTAGTTCTCCACGTCGGTCGTCTGCTGCAGCAGCCCGCCCCACGCGAAGCCCTCGATGACGAGCGGGTTGAGGTTGGCCCGCGCCGTGTAGAGGGCGGCCGTGTAGCCGGCCGGCCCGCTGCCGACGATGATCACGTTCTCGATCTCGCTCATCGCTTCTCCGTTCCTCGCCTCGAGGGCTTCCTCTCCACGTTCGGTCGCATTACTTTACTTTGTATAGTAGCAATTTCGAGGGGCGCCGGCAACCGCTCCGAGCCCTCGGGCACCCTGCCAAGGGCCCTCCTCGCCCTGCCAAGGGGCCTCCCGCACCCTGCCAAGTTAGCCGCTTCCTACACCGCGGCGGCGGACTCCGCGGCCGCCTCCCGCGCGGCCGGCGCGTCGCCGCGCTCGTCCTCGCGCCAGCGGGCGACCGTGCGGCGCAGCTGGAAGTACGCGATCGCGCCCGGGAGGGTCGGCAGCCAGAAGGAGATCGCGCGGTAGGAGAGGACGGCGACGACGGACAGTTCGAGGTTCACCCCGAAGGCCGCGAAGGCGCCGATCATGCCGCCCTCGACGCCGCCGAGGCCGCCCGGCAGCGGCAGCAGGTTGCCGAGCGTGCCGACGAAGTAGGCCATCCAGATCACCGTGAACGGCGGCGGCGACCCGAAGGCGTGGAACATCGCCCACAGCACGGCGATGTCGAATCCCCACCATGCGAGCGCCCCGAGCAGCCCGGCGTCGCGCGAGCGGATCACCTCGAAGGCGGTGCGCACGCCGCTCGCCGTAAGCGCCGGGACGGTCGTCGCGCGGGCGAGCCAGTGGGTCAGGCGCCCGGACCCCGACGCCGACCGTCCCATGCGCCGCTCGATGTCGCCGGGCAGGAGCGTCAGCGCGCCCGCGCAGGCGAACAGCACGGCGGCGACGATCGCGGGCACGTAGGTGATCGCGAACGACCCGCCGCCGGGGAACAGGCCCGTGCCCAGCCCGAGGCCGTCGATCAGCAGGGAACCCGCGTAGATCACGTAGAGGATCACGATGAAGGCGACCATCCGGCAGGCGACGAGCCGCGGTTCCATCCCCGAGCGGCGCAGCGCCCAGGCGGTCAGGGCGACGCCGCCGGCGCCCGCGGCGGCGAACAGGCGCGTCGCGACGAGGCCCGCCATCGTGATCTCGTAGCTCTCGAGCCAGCCGATCCGCTCGAGGTGGCTGTGCGGGTGCTCGCGCACGACGAAGACCGAGCGGAAGAGCAGGACATAGCCGCCGAAGGACAGCGACTCGAGCACGACGCCGAAGACGATCCACCAGGTGTTCCCCCGCTCGATGCGGTGGACCGTCTCCCCCGCGTCGGTGAGCTTCGGCAGGACGAAGTACAGGAAGGCGACGGCCGAGAAGACGAAGACCGCGAAGGCGACTACCTGGCGGCGGGTCAAGCGGACCCGCGGCATCTCCTCTTCGGGCGTCTCCGTCGGGCGCGGGGGGGCCTCCTCCGTCTCCCCCGCTTCGCTCCCCGTTCGCAAGCTCCCCGCCATATGCCTCTCTTACCCCGGTTACTCAGCCGGTCGGGTGCGCGATCCCCTCCAGCGCCCCGATGGCGCGTCCGATGCGGGCCACCGCGGGCCCGGCGAGCGGCTCGGCGCGGCGCACCGCGAGCGTCAGCGCGGCGCCCGCGAGCAGGTCGACGACGTAGTGCTCGCCCAGGTAGACGAGCGCGAAGCCGAGCGTGCCCGTGTAGGCGGCCCCGAGCGCGCCCGGCAACGGCCCCACCTCGGCGAGCAGGAGCGCGGCCATCAGGGATGTGGCGAAGTGCAGGGACGGCATCGCAGCCAGAGGGTTGCCTCCGAAGACACTGTAGAGCGAGCCCCAGCCGTCTCGCCAGAAGTGCTCCCCGTACTCGACCATCATGCGCCGCACCTCCAGCTGCTCGCCGCTCGCGCCGTCCTCGCGGGCCCCGGCGGCGTACCACGGCGGCGCCGTGGGGATCACCCAGTAGAAGCTCGCGCCGACGTCGAAGACCGCGTACGTCAGCACGGCCGCGCGGGAGAAGCGGCGCGGATGGCGCACGAGGATGTACAGCAGCGAGCCGTGGGGGATCAGGAACCAGCTCCAGTGGGCCCACACCAGGACCCTGTCCAGCGCGGAGAACTCAGGCCCGCCCGCCCCGTCGGGGCCGGTGCGGGCGAGCGCCCGCTGCAGGCGGGTGGTCGGGAGCTTGCCGAGGCCGAGGATCCGGTCGCCGACGATCGGGTATTTGATGTGGACGCGCGCGGCCTGACCGGAGGCGTCGTCGTGGGGCGCCTTGTAGGCGGCCAGGTAGGCCCACATCTGCAGCGCGCAGATCGCCACGTCGCGGCGCGGCGAGCGGCGCACCGCGATCGCGAGCCCGACCGGGGCTGAGAAGGCGACGGCCTGGGTGAGCAGCGGCGGGGCCTGCACCCGCTTGCGGATCAACGGCGCGGCGATCCCGGCCGCGACCATCCCCCACGCGGTCGCTCGGATCGCCTTCGACAGCCGCACGCGCGGGGAGTATAGGCGCGGGCCTGGCGCCTCCCGGGGAGGCGCGGCGGGCGCTATTGGCCGGCGCCGGCCAGCGCGGTGCGCGCGGCGGCTGCGACGAGCGCGCCGATCACGGTGCTCGTCTCGTCCGCCTCGGGGTGCCATTGCACGCCGAGCACGAAGCTCTTGCCGGGCACCTCGATCGCCTCCGCGAGGTCGTCGTCGAGGGCCGAGACGCCGCTGACGACGAGCCCCGAGCCGAGGCAGTCGACGCCCTGGTGGTGGTGGGACTTGGTCGCGTGCAGCGAGGCGCCGGCGGCCGCCGCGGCGAGCGTGCCCTCGGTCAGCCTGACCTCGTGGTCGGCGCCGTCGAAGGAGCCGATCACGCGGCGGTGGTCGCCGTGCCCGACGTGGTCGGGGAGGTGCTGGATCAGGGTGCCGCCGCAGGCGACGTTGATCAGCTGCATCCCGCGGCAGATGCCGAGCAGCGGCAGGTCGCGCTCGATCGCGCCGCGCGCGAGCGCGATTTCGAAGCGGTCTCGAGCGGGGACGGTGTCGACCGTCTCGGGGTCCGGCTCGGCGCCGTAGCTAGAGGGGTCGATGTCTGCGCCCCCGGCCAGGATCAGCCCGTCGAGCATCGCGAGGATCTCCTCGGGATCCTCGACCAGCTGCTCGTCGGGGGGCAGCATCACGGCCATGCCTCCGGCGCGCTGGATCGCCTGGATGTAGTTCATCGGCAGCAGCGCGGCTTCGAGCTCCCAGACGCTCCAGCGGGCCGTCTCCAGGGTGGTGCAGATGCCGATCACGGGCCGTGCCATCGAATACACCATAGGATCATGCCGCGCGGACCGCCGCCCGGCGTGCGGCGGCCGTAGAAAGCGGCGCAGCGCACCGAACCAGAGGAGGCCCGATGAGCGAGACCGAGACGCAGCTTGAGACCGTGAACCTGTCGATCGCCGAGGGCGTCGCGACGGTCGAGCTCAACCGGCCCCAGACGCTGAACGCGTGGAACGCCCAGTTCGGCGCCGACCTGATGGCGGCCCTGGAGCGCTGCCGCGAGGACGAGGAGATCCGCGCGGTGCTGATCACCGGGGCGGGCCGCGGCTTCTCATCCGGGGCGGACCTGCGCGAACTCGGCGGCGGCGCGGCCACGCCCGAGGAGCGGCCCGACGCGGTCTACAAGCAGCTGACCGAGATCTACCACCCGATCATGGTCGGGATCCGGGAGCTTCCCAAGCCGGTCGTCGCGGCCGTCAACGGCCCCGCGGTCGGGATCGGATGCTCGCTGGCGCTGTGCTGCGACTTGATCGTCGCGGCGGAGAGCTCCTACTTCCTGCTCGCGTTCGTGAACATCGGCCTCGTCCCCGACGGCGGCTCCTCGCTGTGGCTGCCGACGCGAATCGGCCTCGCGCGTGCGACCGAGCTGTGCATGCTCGGCGAACGGCTGCCGGCGCCGAAGGCGCTGGAGTGGGGCCTGATCAACCGCGTCGTGCCGGACGCGTCGCTGCGCGAGGAGGCGGGCGGCCTTGCCGCCAAGCTCGCCGCCGGGCCGACCCTCTCCTACGCGGGGACCAAGCGCCAGCTCAACAACTGGCTCTACACGCGGATGGGGGAGCAGCTCGACCTCGAGGCGCAGATCCAGCGCGAGATGGCCGGAAGCGAGGACTCCCTGGAGGGCGCGATCGCGTTCGTCGAAAAGCGCCAGGCCGCCTTCAAGGGCCGCTGAGCGGTGGCTCTCGCCCCCGCCGGGACGCCCTTCGGAGGCCTCGTGGCAAACGTCATCAAGCGTCTCCGGTCCGGGCCTGAATAGAATCCCCGCCGCCTTGGGCCAGCTGCTCTCAACAACGCTCGCGTTCTTCACCCCCGAGTCGGGCGGATCGCCGAACGCGAACCAGATCGACAGCCTCTACAAGATCCTGCTCGTGATCGCGCTGGTGATCTTCGTCGCCGTGCTCGGCGCGATGGCCTACGCGCTCGTCAAGTTCCGCGCCCGCAAGGGCGCCGTCCCCGCCCAGATCCGCGGCAACACGCGCCTGGAGGTCGGCTGGACGGTCGCCGCTGCGGTGATCCTCGTGGCGCTCGCGATCGTCACCTTCGCGAAGCTCTCCTCGATCCAGAACCCGCCGAACTCCGGCCTCGAAGGGGACCGCCTGGCGAGCGAGCACGGGCTGCTGTTCGCGAGCTCCGAGCGCAAGCTCCCGCCGAACGGCAAAGCCCTCGACATCACCGTGATCGGACGCCAGTACATCTGGCAGTTCGTCTACCCCGGCGCGAGCGAACCCGACGGCCTGGGCGCGCCCTACTCCTACGAGGAGATGGTCGTCCCGACCGAAACGACGGTCTCGCTCGACATCGTCTCCTCCGACGTCGTGCACTCGTGGTGGATCCCAGAACTGGGCGGCAAGTTCCAGGCCGTGCCCGGCTACCACAACTACACGTGGTTCAAGATCCCCAAGCCGGGCGTCTACCGCGGCCAGTGCGCGGTGCTGTGCGGCCGCGGCCACGCGCGGATGATCGCGACGGTGCGAGCGGTGCCGCCGGCGGTGTTCGACGAATGGCTGGCGGGACGCAAGAAGCAGCTCGACGAAGCCAACGCGGCAGCCAAGGAAGCGCGCGCGAAGCTCAGCAAGGAAACCGGCGCCGGCCAGGTTGAAAACCCCTGAGACAGCAAGGACTGACGCGATCGACATGGCGACCTACGTAGCCCCCGTCCCCCAGATAGCCGCGCACGAGGCACAGCGCGAGGCGAAGGGCTGGACCAGCTGGATCACGACCACCGATCACAAGCGGATCGGGATCATGTACATCGTCACGACCTTCGCGTTCTTCCTGCTGGGAGGCGTCGAGGCGCTGATGCTGCGGCTGCAGCTCGGCGCGCCCGACAACACACTCGTCACGCCGACGACCTACAACCAGCTCTTCACGATGCACGGGACGACAATGGTCTTCCTGTTCGTCGTGCCGATGATGGCGGGCCTTGCGAACTACTTCGTGCCGCTGATGATCGGCGCTCGCGACATGGCCTTCCCGCGCCTGAACGCGCTGTCCTACTGGCTGCTGCTGGCCGGAGGGCTGGTCTTCTACTCCTCGATCTTCTGGAACCCGCCGGAAGCGGGCTGGGTCAGCTTCATCCCGCTCGCCAACTCGACGTTCTCGCCGAGCGGCGGCGAGGACGCGTGGATCTACCTGATCCACCTGACCGGCCTCTCCTCCCTGCTCGGCGCGATCAACTTCTACGCGACGATCGCGAACATGCGCGCGAAAGGGATGAGCTGGGGCCGCCTGCCCCTGTTCGTCTGGACGATCCTCGTCTACGCGGTGCTGCTGATCTTCGCCCTGCCGGTGATTGCCGCGGCCGTCACGCTGCTGCTGACCGAACGGCACTTCGGGACCCACTTCTTCGACCCCGCGACGGGCGGCTCGCCGATCCTCTGGCAGCACCTGTTCTGGTTCTTCGGCCACCCCGAGGTCTACATCATGGTCCTGCCCGGCTTCGGGATCATCTCGGAGGTCCTGCCGGTGTTCGCGCGCAAGCCGATCTTCGGCTACAAGGCGATCGCGGCCTCGACGGTGGCGATCGCGTTCCTCGGCTTCCTGACGTGGGCGCACCACATGTTCACGGCCCCCGTGCCGGGGGCGATCCTCGTCTTCGTGATGATCTCGAGCTACTTCATCGCGGTGCCGACGGGGGTGAAGATCCTCAACTGGGTGGCGACGCTGTGGCGGGGCTCGATCGAGTTCCGCACGCCGCTGCTGTTCTGCGTCGGCGCGATCGCGATCTTCCTGATCGGGGGCATCTCGGGGATCTTCCTGGCGACCTTCCCGATCGACTGGCAGGTCAACGAAACGTACTTCGTCGTCGCCCACCTGCACTTCGTGCTGCTCGGCGGCGCGGTGATGCCGATCTTCGGGGCGATCTACTACTGGTTCCCGAAGATGAGCGGGCGCCGGCTGAGCGAGGGCCTCGGCCGGCTCAGCTTCGCGCTGATCTTCCTCGGCATCCTGACCACCTTCCTGATCCAGCACGTGATGGGGCTTGACGGGATGCCACGGCGGGTCTATGAGTACGACAACGTGGGCCACCTGCAGCTCTACAACGTGATCTCGACGGTCGGCTCGTTCATCCTCGCGGCGGGCGTGCTCGCGACCGTCGTGAACGTCGCGATGAGCCTCAAGAACGGCCCCGTCGCGGGGCCCGACCCGTGGGAAGCGAACACGCTCGAGTGGTTCACCTCCTCGCCGCCCCCGGTCAACAACTTCGACGTCGTGCCGCTCGTGCGCTCGGCCGAACCGATGAAGGACATTCGCCGCGAGGTCGCGCGCCGCTCGGGCGGCGACGGGCCGGGCAGCGGGGCGACCGTTCCGGCGGGCGCCCGGCAGGTAGGCGTCTGATGGCCTCGGCGGGCGCCGGCGGCGCGCAGCAGGCGCTCGACGTCCCTCGGCTCGGCCTCGCCCCCCGGACGCGCCAGCTGCTCTCCGACTACCTGGAGCTGACCAAGCCGAAGGTCCAGTCGCTGCTGCTGCTGACGACGATCGCGACGATGTACGTCGCGGGCGATCCGTCCCCCGGGCTGGTCGCCCTCACGTGCCTCGGCGGCTACCTCTCGGCGGGCGGCGCGGGCGCGGTCAACCACTGGTTCGACCGGGACATCGACAAGCTGATGTCGCGAACCTCGACGCGGCCGATCCCCGCGGGGCGCGTGCGGCCTCGCTCGGCGCTGCTGTTCGGCTGCCTGCTCGCGGCGCTCTCGCTGCTTGAGCTCTCGCTGACGGTCAACCCGCTGGCCGCGGCCCTCTCGTTCAGCGGCTTCCTCGGCTACGTCTTCGTCTACACCGTCTGGCTGAAGCGGCGCACCCCGCAGAACATCGTGATCGGGGGAGCCGCGGGCGCGGTCCCCCCGCTCGTCGGCTGGGCCGCCGTCAGGGGCTCCGTCGGGGGCACGGCGGTGATCCTCTTCTTCATCGTCTTCTTCTGGACCCCGCCGCACTTCTGGGCGCTGTCGCTGCTGATGAAGAGCGAGTACGAGAAGGTCGGGGTGCCGATGCTGCCCGTGGTGCGCGGCGAGGCCGAGACGCGCCGCCAGATCCTCCTCTACTCGGTCCTCCTCTACGCGGTCACCCAGCTGCCGTTCTGCGCGGGCGGCTTCGGGACGATCTACCTCGTCGCCTCGCTCGCGCTCGGCCTCGGCTTCATCGCCGGTGCCGTGCGCCTGTACCGGCGAGCCGACAGGCGCAGCGCGCTGCGGCTCTACCTCTACTCGCTCGCGTACCTCGCGGCGCTGTTCTGCGCGATGGTCGCGGACGCGCATCTATAGGATTGGGAGGGCAAACGCGATGATGACCCGACGCCTGGCACGCAAGAACATCCGCACCGGCCTGATCGTGGCCGGCATCTGCATGTTCATGTTCGGCATCACCTTCGTGGTCGCGGCGGTCTACGTCGCATGAGCCGCCTGGAGCCCGAGGCGCCGCCCGCCGGAGAGGAGATCCACCTCCCCGGCCCGTCGATCCTCCCCTTCCTGACCGCGATCGGGATCACCCTCGCGCTGGTCGGCGTGACGACCTTCATCGAGTTCACGATCATCGGGGTCGTGCTGACGCTCTGGTGCCTCGTGCGCTGGATCAAAGACACCCGCCACGAAATCGACGAGCTCCCACTCGAAGCCCACCAGGACTGACGCTTGGCGCCGCGAGGCGCCCCAACAACAGACTCATAATCCGGTCTTCTCGTCGAGCAGGACGCGCGGCGGAACCCGCGAAACGACACAAAAGCGTCGCATCCGCTCGTTTTGCAGGCGAGTTTCAAGAGAAGTTGGCAGTTTCCAGATACGCCCAACTTTTTTCGCTTATAGTTGGGACGGCTGCACTTGCGCGCCTCGACGGCGCAGCACGTCTCATCCCGAGTCCGGGTCTCCTTCGCCGCCCGACCCTTCGACGCGAGGCGCAAAGCACAAGTGCCCTGGAGGGAACGTACGCGCCCTTTACGGATGTCCTCGCTGCCGATCAAACCGACCCACGGCAGCGATCGCCCGAGCTTCGCGAGGTGCTCAACTACGAGGCGATCGCTGAGATTGCCTTCGCATGGCCGGAGGACCGGCCCATCACCCTGGGGATGTTGGGCGAACTCCAGCAGCTGCTTGTTCGACGAACAGCGGGGGAGCTGAGCGATGCGGGGGGTCTACGCGACCGGATCGTCGTTGTGGGCAGCAGAGGTAGCGGCTTCGCTGAGGCTCGCTATGTGCCACCCCCGCCGGGAGACCAACTGCGAGCCGGGATGGAGGACCTGCTTGGCTGGCTCGCGAGTCCGCCGGACCTTCCGACCGTCGTACAGGCTGCGATGTTTCACTACCAGTTCGAGACGCTCCACCCCTTCTCCGACGGGAACGGCCCCATCGGACGTCTGATCGTGATCGTCCAATTGCTTCGAGGCGTTGTCATCCGGGAGCCGCTTCTCGTTGTGTCGCCTTGGTTCGAGCAGCGCCGGTCTCAATATCAGGACTCGCTCCTCGAATTGAGCTGCACCGGCGACTGGAACCAATGGGTGCGCTTCTTCGCTGCTGGCGTTGCCGCCTCCGCTACAGAATCGCGCGAGAAGGTGGAGCGGCTCGTCGCCCTCCGGGAGGAGTTGCGTGGAACCGTACAGACGGCCGGCAAGCGAGGAACCGCTGAGCGACTCGCGGCCGACCTTGTCGGCGAACCGTACGTTACAAATCGCAGCGTCAAAGAGGGCTACAGCTTGAGCGGACAAGGCGCCACCAACGCCATACGCACGCTCGTCGAGCTCGACATCCTCGAGCCGGCTTTCAGAGGCGCCGGTGGCGCCCAGGTCTATGCGGCGCCGGCGGTAATTCGGGCAGTTTCCCTATAACGGCGTCCTACCGTCACATACCGCCGAATCGACTCCAAGCGAGGCCACCGACCTGGGCTACGTGCTACGATACATCGCTCCACGTACTAAGGAGCTTCCGTGCGCTCGAAGAACGACGAGCTGGGCAGGTGGTCGGACCCCTCGCTGCTGGTCCTGGCGAGCCTCGCTGAGGGCGAGAAGCACGGCTACGCGATGGTCGCGGACATCGAGGCGATGGCGGGCGTGCACCTCGGCCCGGGGACCCTCTACGGGGCGCTCTCGCGCCTGGAGTCCCAGGGATTGATCGAGCCCGTCGAGGCGGACGGTCGGCGGCGGCCCTACCGGATCACGGGCGCGGGCGCGGAGCTGTTGCGCGAGCGCCTGCGGACGATCGCCGCGGTCGCGGAGACGGGCCTGACGCGACTCCGTGCGGCCGGAGCCTCGGCATGAGGCGCGGCATGTCGAGGGCGCGACTGGGCGGGGCTCTCGTGGCGCTCTACCCCGAGCCCTGGCGGGATCGCTACAGCGAGGAGATGAGGGCGCTGCTCGAGGACGACCCGCCCGGCGCGCGCGGGCTGGCCTCGCTGCTCGCGGGCGCGGCGCGGGCTCACGTGCGGCCGCAGCGGTGCTGGCGGGCCGATCTCGCCCCGGCGACGGCGATGCGCCTGTCGGTCGGGGCCCTGTTCGCGTGCTGGATGCTGGTGTCGCTCGCCGGCTCGGCCTTCGCGAAGCTGACCGAGCACATGGACCCGGTCGAGCACGTCCACCCGCTGCTGAGCGCCGCGCGGGGGATGGTCACGGCGGGCGCGGCGCTGGGGGCTGCGGCGGTCGCGATCGGGGGCCTGCCGCTCCTCTGGCAGGCTCTCTCGACCGCGGTCCGCCGCCGCGATCGACGCCTCGTCGGGCTGCTTGCCTCCCCGGCCCTCGCGGGCTGCCTGCTGTTCGCGCTCGCCGCGGTCCTAGCGACGGCCGCGCCCTCGCGTCACGGGGGCTTCCCGGCCGGCTTCGTGCTCGGGCTGCTCGTCCCGCTCGCGCTCGGCACGTGCGCCTGCGCGCTGGTCGGCGCGCTCGCCCCCAAAGCGGTGATGCGACGCGCCGAACCGCCCCTCGCGCTGCTGCGGCTGGCGGCGTGGGCGGGCCAGGCGCTGACCGTCGCGATCGCGCTCGTCGCGCTCGGCCTGAGCGTGTACGTCCCGGCCCTTTGGAGCGCCGTCGGCGCGGGCCGTGCCCCTTCGGGACCGCTCGGCCTGAGCACCGGGGTGACGCTGGTCCTTGCGCTCGGCGCCGCGCTGACGGCCGTCGGGCCCGCCCTGCTCGCGGCCGGCCGCGCGCGGCGCGCCGCCGTCGCGGCCGGCTGAGAGCGCCCCACATTCGAGGCGAGAGCTCCGATCCGTGGAGCGCCGGGCGCGGTCCCTCAGCCGCGCCCGGCCGCTGTGGCGAGTGCGCGCCCGCCCCCCGGCGGGCGCGCGTCCCCTCTCACCCCACGGCCACCCGGGCTGGCACCGGACAGATCGCGCCGTCTCCCGTCCAGCAGCGCACGATGTCGCGCACGGACAGGATCCCGACCGTCTCTCCCCCGTCGAGGACGATCAGATGGCGGAAGCTTCCTTGGACCATCGCCGCGGCCGCCTCCTCCAGCGACCACTCCGGCGAGGCGTAGACGACGTCTCTGGTGAGGTGATCGGCGACGGTCTCCTCGTCGACCGACTGGCCGTCGCCGACCGCGACGAGGACGTCCCGCTCGGTGATGATGGCCGGCCCGTGGCCGTCCGGGTCCATCACGACCGCCGCGCCGACGCGCCGTTCGGCCATCAGCCTCGCGACCGCCCTGAGGGTGTGTCCGGGCCCGACGGTGAGGACCGTACGGCTCATGCCTTCGTGTACTTGCATGTCCTCGCGCTCTCCTCGGTGAAGCTCGACCGACAACAGGACACCTACCCGGCGACTCCTCCACGCAAGCGCTCGAGGACCGCCTTGCAACTATTGCCTCAATCTACTCGCCCTCCCGCGAGGCGTCAACCTCGACCCGCCGGGCCACGGAGCGGTCCGTGGGCGGAGGCATTAGGATCCGGCTCCCGATGAGGAGGAGCACCGGAAAAACGAGCGGAGCGGACGACCTCCGTGCCTAGGCAGCGCTCTCTCACGATCGCCGCGGTCTGCGCGGTGATCGCGACTGCGATCGGGATCGTGATCAGCTACCTGATCCACTGGTTCCCGGTCGCGGCCTCCACGCAGGCCAAGAACACGGACACCTTCTACCACGTGCTCGTGATCTGCTCGATCCCGATCTTCGTGCTCGTCGTGACCGTGATCCTCTACTCCGTCTGGCAGTTCCGCATGCGGCCCGGCGAGGAGAGCAAGGACGGCCCGCCGATCCACGGCAACACGCGCCTGGAGGTCTTCTGGACCGCGATCCAGACCGTGCTGCTCCTGAGCCTCGTCGGCTACTCGTTCGCGGTGCTCAAAGAAAACGAGAAGAAACCCGCGAAAGAGATCCAGATCGAGGTCTACGGCCAGCAGTTCGCGTGGAGCTACGAATACCCGAAGGAGATCACCGGCGGCGCGCCGCTGAAGAGCGACGAGCTGTACGTGCCGAAGGGCGAATCGGTCGAGTTCAACATCCACTCCAAGGACGTGATCCACGCCTTCTGGATCCCCGCCTTCCGCATTCAGGAGGACGCCGTCCCGGGCATCACGACCCACTGGCGCGCGACCCCCGACCGGCTCGGCAGCTACCCGGTCGTCTGCAACCTGCTCTGCGGCCTCGGCCACTCGCTGATGCGCTCGACGATCCACGTCGTCAGCCAGGAAAACTTCAAATCGTGGGTCGCCGGCCAGGCCGCCTCCTCGACCTCGACCGCCGGGAGTTCGGGATAATGTGCGCGACCGCGATCATGATCAAGGCCCAACCCGACCACAGGACACGCTGATGGCAGCCAGGCTCAAAGCGCCCGGCTTCTACCGGGGAGGCATCGGGATCATCCTCGGCGCGGCGATCGCGACCGGGTTGACGTGGGTCGTCCGCTCCTCGACCGGGCACGCGACGTTCCACCACTTCCTCTCCTGGGAAGCGATCCTGACCGTCTCGCTGCTCGCCAGCCCGATCGCGTTCCTGATCGGCTTCGGCGGCTTCGACTACTGGTTCTACTGGGCGGCCGGCCGCAAGACCCGCCCCGAGGACCACTCGGGCCACGGGGCGTACTCGTGGAAGGACTACTTCAGGATCAATACCGACCACAAGGTGATCGGGATCCAGTACACGGTCAACTCGTTCTTCTTCCTGCTGATCGGCGGGCTGATCGCGATGCTGATGCGGGCCCAGCTGGCGCAGCCGGGCAGCCACTTCGTCGACGCGAACACGTTCAACGGCCTGTTCTCGGTGCACGCGTCGCTGCTGATCTTCCTGTTCATCATCCCCGTCTTCGCGGGCCTCGGGAACTTCGTGATCCCGCTGATGATCGGCGCGCCCGACATGGCCTTCCCGCGCCTGAACGCGCTGTCGTTCTGGCTGCTGCCGATCGCGGGCCTGATGATGCTCGGCAGCTTCCTCGTGCCGGGCGGGGCCTTCGCCGACGGGTGGACCGCCTACGCTCCGCTGTCGGACAGCGCGCCGGTCGGCCAGACGTTCTTCTCGATCGCCGTCCAGTTCGCGGGCGCCTCCTCGATCATGACGGCGCTGAACTTCCTGGTCACGATCATCACGATGCGCGCGCCCGGAATGAGCTTCTTCCGCATGCCGCTGCTCGTGTGGGCGAACTTCGCGACCTCGCTGCTGGTCGTGATCGCGACGCCGTTCATCGCCGCCTCGCAGTTCTTCATCCTGCTCGACCGCGGCCTCGGCTTCAACTTCTTCAACGCCGGCAAGGGCGGGGACGTGCTGATGTACCAGCACGTCTTCTGGTTCTACTCGCATCCGGCCGTCTACATCATGATGTTGCCCGGCTTCGGGATCATCAGCGAAGTGATCGCCGTGAAGGCGCGCAAGCCGATCTTCGGCTACCGGATGATGGCCTTCTCGCTGCTCGCGATCGTCGGGCTCGGCTTCACGGTCTGGGCCCACCACATGTTCACCTCGGGCATGGCGGCCTGGATCCGCATCCCGATGGCGATCACCACGGCGATCATCGCCGTCCCGACCGGCATCAAGATCTTCTCGTGGCTGGCGACGCTGTGGCGGGGGATCCTGCACCTCGACACGCCGATGCTGTTCGCGCTCGGCTTCCTGACGACGTTCACGCTCGGCGGGATCAGCGGCGTGATGCTGGCGATGATCCCGTTCGACATCCACGTCTCGGCGACGTACTTCATCGTCGCCCACATCCACTACGTGCTGTTCGGCGGCTCGCTGATGACGATCTTCGCCGGCGTCTACTACTGGTTCCCGAAGATGACCGGGCGCATGTTCGACGAGCGC
>Ga0134125_10002650_pt1 | contig 21101 bp, 11 predicted proteins | sample KB31751_FD_96464 | JGI IMG/M metagenome (GOLD analysis project Ga0134125, IMG submission 96464) | Terrestrial soil microbial communities with excess Nitrogen fertilizer from Kellogg Biological Station, Michigan, USA - KB3-175-1 | ecosystem: Environmental > Terrestrial > Soil > Unclassified ... | reverse complement strand
TCGCCCCCGCCGGCAACGGAATGAAGGCCGTGGTGACCGTGCTGCCGTTCATCAGCGCCAGCTTACCACCGCTGGGCGCGTACACCACTTCCGTGTTGGCGCTGGCGGTCTGCATCTCGACCAACCGGCCGAGGGCGTCGAAGACCTGGTTGCTGGCGCCGCCCCCGCCGGTCAACTTTACAGGCTTGCCGTCGGCGTCCCAGGCGTAGGCGTTGGTCAGGAGCGCGACGGGGTCGTCCAACAGGTTGCCGTCGGCGTCGTAGTGCGGGGTGAAGGAACCGATGGAACTGATCTGGTTGGCGATATCGAAGCTGGCGGAAAATGCTTTGCCGGCGGTGGCGCTCTTGGTCATGTTGCCGAAGGCGTCGTTGTAGGCGAAGGTCTGGGCCCAGCCGGAGCCGCAGTCGGCGCTGGCGAGCCGGGACAAGTCGTCGTGAGTGTAGGCGCAGGTTTGACTGTCGCTGGAGTTCAATGCGTCGGATATGGCGAGCTGGCCCAGCGTGCCGTTGGGATTCCAGGTCAGGGTCCCGGAGTCGCTGGAGCCGTTGACCGCGAACTGATAGCCGGTCATCCTGCCGGTGTCGGCGGCGAAGCTGAAGGAGTCGCTGTCGCCGGAGCCGAACGTAACGCCGGTGGGCGCGCCGAAAACGTTATAGGCGACGCTGCCGGCAAGCGTGCTGCCGTCGGAGGCGCCGGCGGCGCGGCCCTCGCCGTCGAGTGTGTAGGTGACGGCGGGGAAGGAGCCGGGTAGGCCGGACAGCTGATTGAGCGCACCGTTGCTGAAGTAGGTGGCGGAGATGTTGTAGTACGTTCCGGAGTGCGGGGTCTCCTCCCACACCCCAGCGATCTGCCCGGCCGCAGAGTAGCTGAAACCCTCGTCGGTGGTGGTGGTTCCACCCAAGACGGTGTAAGCCTCCGCCAGACGGCCCTTGACGTTCGCCATCGCCACCCCATCCACGGTCTGAGCGTCGTAGACAAAATGCTTGGCCGCGGTGACGGAGGCGTAGCTGCCGCTGGGATAGGTCTCGGCGGTGAGCCGGTGCAAGGCATCCTGGGTGAAGCAGGTGACGTTGCCCACAGCGTCGGTGCGCTTCACCAGGTCGCCGTTCGAGGTGCCGCAGGTGGCGTCGGAGTCGAAAACGTACGCCGTTGTTCCCGTCTCCGGGTTGGTTTCCGAGGTCATTCGCCCGAGTTGGTCAAAGCTGAAGGAGCGTGTCTGTTGACCGGTGGAAGCCTGGGCATTTTGAACAACGCCAGTGATCTTGTCGAGCTGGTTGTAGCTGTATTTGGTCCAATACCCAGTTTGGCTGCTGGTTTGGCCGCAGACTGCCGGCGCGACCACGCCGGTGAGTTCGCATACGGAGGTGAGGCGCCCCAGTCCGTCGAATTCCAGCTGGCGCTTCTTGAGGTTTTCGCCGCTGGGCGCGGGTCCCAAGCTGAGGAGAGTGTCATTGCCAGAATACGCAAAGTCGGTGTGCCCGAAGGTGTTGCTACCGGTGTTGGCGTACTCGATTTCGGTGGGACGATCGAGGGCGTCATAGGCGGTGATGTTGAAGGCGGTCCCGGCGGGGGCGGCGCCGCCCGCGGAGGCGGCATAGGGAGAGCTGCGGCGCGCGGCACGGCCGGCGGAGTCATAATCGGTCTCAACCGAGTCGAAGGTCGGCGAGCCCGGGCTCTGCCGGCGCTGCACCAAGTGAACACGGCCCAGGCTGTCGAGGCTGGTGAGGACGTCGACCGCCGAGCCGGTAGCCACCGCCCGCACCGTCTCGATCGAGGTGGTGCCGGTTCCCGAATAGGTATAGGTGGTGCTCCCGGCGGGATCGACGATCTTGGTAGGCCGCCAAAAATAAAGATCACCGAAGGTAAGCGTGGTGGTTTGGCTATTCTCATCGGTCACGGAAGCAACCACCGCGCCGCCGCAGTCCCAACTCTCCGAGGTCGAGAGCGAAAGCGGAAACTGGGTGGAGGTGGGGAAGGAATCGTTGCACGCGCCGTAGGTGGAAGAGGTCTGCACGCCGTTGACGTCGGTGGCGGTTTTCACCAAGCCGGTGTCGAAGTACGTGAACTGGCGGCTCAGCGTCGAGCTACCTTGTGTGGAATAGGTCACGGTGGTGGCATTGAACCGGTTTGTCGCCCCCACGTTCACCAACTGCGCGGCGCCGCTGGCGGTCGGCGAAGATTGATCGTAGGCATAATCGGTTTCCGCCTGCTTGCTGCCGGCTCCATCCTTGACAACGATCGAGGCCGGCACCTCCAAAACCATTCCGCCGCCGGTATATGTGGTCAGCGTCTGGCGGACGAGGGAGCCTGGGGCGCTTGCGCCGTAGTCGTACTCATCCACCTCGGTTGGCGAGTTCACCCCATCGAGCTTCACCAGGCGTTCCGATTCCCGGCCGGTATCCAGCTTGGTCACGGTCGCAATTTGGCCGACCGGAAGGGCGATGGCGGTGGAGTTGCATGGCCAGCTTGCGCCGTTGTAGCAAGTGTAGATGGTTCGGAGGAGAGTGCCGCCGGAAACCGTGCCGGAGTAGATGTCGCGTTCGGTTTCGAGCAGAGTCTGGGTGGTGACCAAGGTTTGGTTGCCGGCCGGATCCTGGACGGTGGTTTGGTAGTAGCTTGCGCCGCCGGGCTGGGTTCGGGTGTAGGTCCAGGAGCCGTCTGGTGTCTGGCGGGTGAGGGTGGCTCCGCCGCCGTCGGCGCAGGTGATGCCGTTTGAACCGCCAGAGTAGGTATAGTTGATTTGGCCACCGGTGGGAAGGGTGATGGAGGCGATTCGGCCGGTGATGTCGCCAGCATAGCCCGGCGTCGCCTCATACGTGAACTGATATTTGCTGGAGTCCGGCAAATCAATCTCGGTCAACATGGCGAACGAGGACAAGGTGGTTTCGGAGATTCCGGAGCAACCGAAGTTGGTTTTCAGGGTGGAGGCGGTGTATTTTTCTGTTGCCGTTACATTGCCCTGCGGGCCGGTAAAGGTAAGGGTGATGGCGCAGTTGGGGCAACCGGCCTCCGAGCTCGATTCCACGGTGGTGTTCAGGGTGTCGGTGACTGAGCCGGCGGCGACGGTGATTTCGTTGCCGTTGCGATCCTGTGCGGATGCGGCGCCTATATCATTGAGGTTGAATCCGAGGAGCGCGGTGCCGTCCGGATAATAGACATTCGAGGTGACGGTGTGAAAGCCGGGCTGTACGTTGGCGTTGAGATCCAATTGGGTACCGTCGTCGGCGCTGGCGTCGCTGGAGTACACGCCGCCGCAAAATCCTTGGGGATCGTTGTCGATCTCGAGTCCCGAGAAGGTATGTACGGTGCCTGCCCCGTCGGTGTAGGTGAAGTTGGCCCAGACGGTGTAGTGATAGCTGGAGCCGTCGCCCGGGTAGCAGGTAAATGTCGACTCGCTATAATTCACGCGGCCAGAGAGCAGACTACGCTGCACCCATCCACCGGTCTGGGACCAGTAGGTTGAGCCGCCCGAGGTCATGGGCTGCCACATGAGCCCATCGTAGGTCAGGCCGTCCGCATAGGAGATGCCGCGCCCGCGGCGCTCTACCAGGTTGATGCCGAGGTTGATGTCGAGATTGGCGAGGTTGATGGCGTCCACCGGGCCGCCGCCGAAGCTGGCGAACGGCGGGGTGCCGGTGGCACTGACCTGAGCCAAAAGCAGAGTACAGAGCGGCGCCGCCAGCAGCAGTACGGCCAGACGAAAGCTTTGGGGCCATCGGTTCATTGCGCACCTCCAGCGATGACAAAATCGGTGTCGGGGAGCGACCCGCCGAGTTGGGCCGCGGCGAGAGTCAGATCGAGGTTCAGGCTCCCGTTGAGGTAACGCTGCACATGAAAGGGCACCTCGACGCCGCTGCTCAGGCGGTAGTCGGAATATCTGACCTCAACCTGAAGCGGCGAGCCGCGGCCGCTATCGGGCGGAAGGGCGAACTGTTCCGCCGAGGCAAGACCGGTAACCGGATCGAGAAATATATCGCTGGTGGCGAAGGGTTGGCGCGGAACGGTGACGCGGAGGTGGCGTTCGCTCATGCCATGGCGCACCACGGAGCCGAGGTCGGCAACCACGGCGCCAGCAGGCGAGGTGACCCAGCGCCCCCAGGCGGGAAAGAACCAGGCCGTCTCGGGCGGCGGGGCGGTGATGGTGTGTGTGCCGGCGCCCCGGCTGGCGTCACTCCAGGAGGAGCGCCGGGAGGGGCACTTGGCGCGGGGCGGACAGACGGAGTCGGCGGCGACTTCGACATAGCGGCCGTCGTTGAAGTCGAACTGCAAGCGGGTTGACGGGGAGCCGGGCGTGAGCCGCACTTCGAGTGTGGCCGGACCGCGCCGGATCAGTGAGCCGGCGGTCAGAGTCACAGTTCCGGTCACGATGGCCGACTGCGACTGACTGGGCGTGGGAAGAATCAGACAAGCCAGGCAAAAGCTCAACGCCAGGCAGGCTTGAAAGGGCGAGTGTGGTTTCACGATAGACCTCCCATCGAGGTGAGTTATACCCCCCCCCTCTCGGGGGTATGTCAATCGAAGTCAGCCGGTTGGTGGACTCGCCAGCCGCAGGTCGCTTGCACGCGGAAACCAATGCCGTGCGAGGATCGACGGCGCCTTGGCGGAATCTGGGGGCGGATGCGGCGCACAAAAAAGTGACAATTTTGTAAAAATTGGCTGGTCATTTTGGCTCCTTGGGGGCACGGTAGACTGGATTGTGGCCCCGCCCCCCGAGTCCAATCCGTATACCGGGCGCGTGCGCCGAGTGGCGCAGGTGCGTCAGGTGCTGGCGATAGTGCTGGTGCTGGCCGCCGCCGGGTTGCTGCTCACCTATCTATGGCAGCGCCGGGCATCGCGCCAGGAGGCGGCGCGGCGCCCCGAGCTCAAGGCGCGCGAGCTGGGGTTGCAAATCCAACAGAGCGCCCAGGGAGTGACCATCGCCCGCAGCGAGAACGGGCGCCCGGTGTTCCGCATTTCCGCCCAGCAAGTGGACAAGCTGCGCCAGGGGGGGCGCGAAGTGCTGCACCAGGTGCAGATTGCGCTCTATGACCGGGACGGTCACGAGGCCGACCGGATCAGCGGCGATACCTTCAGCTACGACGAGACCAGTTTCGATCTCAGCGCCGCGGGGGCGGTCCAAATAGAGCTGACGGCCCCGGATGCGGTGCGGGTCGAAGCCAACGGTTTGCAATACAACGTGCGTGATGGGGTGGGCTCGATCGCCCACGGGGTGGACTTTCACTATCGCGGCGCCGACGGCCACGCCGCCAGCGCACGGCTGGACAGCCACGCTGGGTGGGTGCAACTGAGCGGCGGGGTACACGTGACCTGGCGGCGCGCGGCGCAGGCGGACCTGACGATCACCGGCCAACAGGCCGAGGTGCGGCGGCTGGCGGGGAGCGCGGCGGGAAGCGCCGCGGAGGCGGCGCTGATCCAGTTACAGGGGGCGGCCCGGATGGCCAGCGGCAGCCAGTCGCTCGGCGCCGACAGGCTGGACTTTTATCTCGGCGCGGACGAGACGCTGCGCCGCCTGTTGGCCCAGGGCCACCTGGATGCCCGCGATACGAACCCGGCGCGGCCGCTCCAAGCCCGCGCCGATACGGGGAGCGCCGTTTTTGCCAACAGCGATGCAAGCCGTCTGCTGTTGGCGTCGTTGCGGCTGGAGGGCGAGGTGGACTTGCAGGCCCGTTCCGGTCCGGGCGGCGGCAATCAGGACCGCCTGCAAGCGGGCTTGGTCAACTTCGTTCTGGATAAGAATCACCAACTCCGGGAACTGGTGGCGAGCCGCCAGGCGCGGCTCTCGGTGGCGGGCGCTCAGCCGCAAGACCTGAGCGCGCCCGAGATCGATTTTGCCTTTCGGCCGGGTAGTTCTGTGGCGAAAGCCGGCTCGCAGGCCGCTCCCCGCCTGACGGCGGTCAACACCGTGGGCCGGGGGCTGCTGCATCTCTCGCCCGGCGCCAACAATGGCGGGCGTTTGCAAGCCGAGGCCGACCGCATGCAACTCGCCCTGGACGTGAACCAGCAGCCGGCGGCGGGAGAAGCCGACGGCGACGTGCGGCTCCAGCAAACCGTGGGAGCGGAACTGCGCACCAGCCGCACCGACCGGGTAACGCTGCAGTTTGCGCCCGCGGCCGCGCATGCCAGCCCGCGGGTGGAGAGCGTCCGGGAGTTGGGACACGTGGAACTGCAACAGGGCGACCGCAGCGTGCGCGCCGATCGCGCCGTGTACCACCCGTTGACGCGCGCGCTGGAGCTCGATGCCGATGCCTCCAGCGCGTATACCGGGGGCAAAGTTCGCGGCGCCGAGCCGGCGAACCGGTTTGCGGGGTCGCAGGTCACCTGGGTGGCGAGTGAGAATGGCGGCAGCGAGATCACGGCCACGGGCGGCGTGAGCCTGAGTCATAGCGCCGAGCCGGGGGATGCCAGCGGATCGCTGCTGGCCTCGGGCCAGCCGGTAGTCATCACCAGCACGCAATTGCACTGGACACAGGCGGCGGGCCCGAGGGGCGGCGCCGGGAGCGCCGGAGCGCTTCCGCCGGGCCTCGCCGACTTTGCGGGCGACGTGCGATTGTTGCAGAGCCCGAACCTGCTCCGGGCCGACAGGATGCATCTGGACGGCGCCGCCGGCGAGATGGAGGCCGACGGGCATGTACAGACCAGCCTGGTGCAGTCCTCGGCGGCCTTGGGCGCCACCGCCGCCTCGCGCGCGGTCCCGATCCTGGTTACCGCCGATCGCCTGCGGTTTCAGCAGTCGCAACATCGAGCCACCTACTCGGGATCGGTGGAGCTGCATCAGGGCGACGCCAGCTTGGCGGCTCCCCAGGTCGAGTTGTTGCTCTCGACGTCGCCGGGGACCGGGAAGTTGGAGCGGGCTGTTGCCACCGGGGGGGTGACGGTTACGCAACCGGGGCGAACCGCCAAGGCCGATCATGCCAGTTTCGACCTCACGCAACATGTGGTGCGGCTGGAAGGCGGACCGCCTAGCATTTTGGATGCCGAACACGGCAAAATCTCTGGCGATCCCTTGACTTTCTGGTTGGCGAGTGATGAAATTCAGGTGGGAAGTAAATCCGGTGGGCGGGCCCGCGGTCAGACCGTGATCCCCGCGACGAATCCGATAACCGGGCACAACTAGCTTAGTTTCAATGGCTTAGCTCAGCCCACGTCCCCTATGCAGCGTCTCGCCACCGATCAGATCGGCAAATTGTACAAGGGACGCGCCGTAGTCAATGGGGTGAGCATCCAGATTGAGCGGGGCGAGGTGGTGGGGCTGCTGGGCCCCAATGGGGCCGGCAAGACGACCACTTTCCATATGATCGTGGGGCAGATCGCGCCCGACATGGGACGCATCCTGCTCGACGACCACGACATCACCACGCTGCCCATGTACCAGCGGGCACAATTGGGCATCAGCTACCTGCCACAGGAACCGTCGGTGTTCCGCAAACTGACGGTGGAGCAGAACCTGATGGCCATTTTGGAGGTGCTGCGGCTGACTCCGGCGGAGCGCCAGGAACGGCTGGAGCGTCTGCTCGACCAACTGGGCCTGCACAAAGTGCGCCGCACGCTGGGCTATGCGCTCTCGGGGGGCGAGCGCCGCCGGGTCGAGATCGCCCGGGGCTTGGTGATCGCCCCCTCGTTCATGCTGCTGGACGAGCCGTTCAGCGGGATTGACCCGCTGGCCGTCCTCGATCTGCAACAGATCATCCGGCAATTGCGCGCCGACGGGATTGGGATTCTGATCACCGACCACAACGTGCGGGAAACGCTCAGCGTGACCGACCGCGCCTACATCATCCACGACGGGCGGATCTTCCGCACCGGCACGCCGTCCGATCTGGGCCACGACGCCGAAGTGCGCCGGGTGTACCTGGGAGAGAGCTTCAGCCTGGTCTAGCTCGATTGATCGTCATGAACCTCGGTCCCAAACTGATCGCCAAGCCCTCGCTCAAGCAAACGCTGACGCCGGGGCTGGTGCAGATGGTCAACATCCTGGCCATGAACAAACTGGACCTGCAGGAGGCGATCAGCCAGGAGCTATTGGAGAACCCGCTCCTGGACGAGACGCAGGAGGAGGCCACCCCGGGACTGGAAGAGCTGATGCGCCTGGAGGAGGGCCTGCGCCGGGAGCCGCCGGCAGGCGCGGGACAGGAGAGCGAACCGGCGGCGGTCGAGGCCGGCCGGGAGCCGGTGGCGGCCGCGCTCGGGGGCGAGGGCGAGGCGGCGAGCGAAGCGACGGGGGAGGCGGGGGGAGAGACGGCGGGAGAAGCGGCAGCCGATTCTTTCGAAGAGATCGATTACGGCGATTTTTTTAACGATTACCTCGATCCCGGCTACCACAAGCCCGAGCGCGAAGAGGTGGAGCGGCCGTCGTTCGACAATTTCCTGAGCGCCCCCACCACCCTGTCGGACCACCTGCGCTGGCAACTGAGCGTGGAGCCGATCGAGCCCGAGCTGCACGGCGCCTGCGAGGCCATCATCGGCAACCTGGATGAGGACGGCTATCTCACCGCCGAGGACGACCGCGGGCGCCGGCCCTTGCGCATTGAGGAGATCGCCGACAGCGAGGGGTTGTCCGAGGATCTGTTGCGGGAGGCGTTGAACCTGGTGCAGCGCTTCGATCCTCCCGGGGTGGCCGCGCGCGATCTGCGCGAGTGTTTGCTGATCCAGCTTTTCCAGCGCAGCTCGGTGCAGATCCTGGCCATCACCCTGGTCAGCGAGCACCTCGCCGCCTTGCAGAATCCGCGCCATCAGGATCTGGCGCGCAGCCTCAATGTGACGTTGGAAGAGATTGAAAGCGCCCTGGCCGAGATCCGCAAGCTCGATCCGTATCCGGGACGGCGCTTCAACCCGGCCAACACCCGCCTGATCGAGCCCGACGTCGCCTTCGTCAAGGGACGGGCGGAGCGCTGCAACGTGTGCGGCTCCGAACACTGCCCCAATCAGTACCAGATCCTGATGAACGACGACGGGCTGCCCAACCTCAGCCTCAATCACCAGTACCGCGAGATGAAGTGGGACCGGGATCAGCGCGACGCCAGCCGTTATATTAAGGAGCGCTACGCCAGCGCGATCCAGTTCCTGCGCAACCTGGAGCAGCGCAAGCAGACGATCGCGCGCGTGTGCCACGCCATCGTGGAGCGCCAGGGCGAGTTCCTGGACTACGGCATTGATTTTCTCAAGCCGATGATGATCAAGGACGTGGCGGAGGAGATCGGGGTGCATCCCTCGACCGTCAGCCGGGCGGTGGCCAACAAGTACGTGCACACCAGCCAGGGGGTGTACGAGCTGCGCTACTTCTTCACCGAATCGGTGCAGGGGGCGCGCGGGGGCGAGACCTCGCTGCTGATTCTCAAGCGCCGGGTGAAGAAGCTGATCGAAGCCGAGGATCCCAAGCATCCGCTCACCGACGACCAGATCACGGCGGTGCTGCGCGAGCAGGGCATCGAGGTGACGCGGCGCACGGTGGCCAAATACCGGGAGGACATGCGCATTCCCTCGACCCATCACCGGAGAGTGCGGTAATGGCGAAGGCCAAAGCGAAGTCTCACGGCGCCGCACCTTCGCGCCCCGCCGAACTGCATCTGGTCATCATCACCGGCCTCAGCGGTTCGGGCAAAGGCTCGGTGGTGAAGGTGTTCGAGGATTCCGGCTACTACTGCGTGGACAATCTGCCGGTCGGGCTGCTGCCGCGCTTCGTGGAGCTGATCACCCAAACCGCGGAAATCCAGCGCGTGGCGGCGGTGGTGGACATCCGCGAAGGCCACCGCTTGGCCAGCCTGCCCTCGATCCTGGCCGAGCTGCGCGACGCGCCGCTGCGCCTGACGCTGCTCTTTCTCGAGGCGAGCGACGATGTGATCATGCGGCGCTTCAGCGAGACCCGGCGGCCGCACCCGCTGGCCCGGGCCTCGCAGGAGGACGGCGCGGGAATCGTGCGGCGCGGCATCCAGGCCGAGCGCCGCCAACTGGCCAAGATCCGGGCGGGCGCCGACCTGGTCATCGACACCTCCAAGTTCAACGTGCACGAACTGCGCGACTTCATCCAGCAACACGTCATCCAATCGGGCCTGGCGCCGACGCTGCAGATCGCGGTCACCAGCTTCGGATTCCGCAACGGCGTACCGGTCGACGCCGACCTGGTGTTCGACGTGCGCTTCCTGCCCAACCCCAACTACATCGCCGCGCTGCGGCCCCACAGCGGCAAGGATCCCAAAGTCGCCGCCTACATCCGTTCCTTCCCCCAAACCGGGGAGTTTCTCCACCGCATCACCGACCTGCTCGGCTACCTGATCCCGCACTATATTAAGGAAGGCAAGAGCTACCTGAACATCGCGGTGGGCTGCACGGGCGGGCGGCACCGCTCGGTCTACATCGCCGAAGCGTTGCGGCGCGGGCTGCGCCACCTCGGCTACAAGCCTTTGCTGGCGCACCGCGACCTGCGGCGGTAACCCCCCCCATGCTGCGTCTGCTGCGCTACGTCGCCCCGTACTGGAGCCAGTTCCTGGCCGCCCTGGCCTTGATGGCGCTGGCCGGGGGACTGGACGCGGGGGTGGCGTTGCTGCTGGTGCCGGTGGTGGACAAGCTGCTCAATCCGGCGAGCGGCGGCGGCGCGGTGGTGTTGCTCAGGGCGCATCCGCCGCTGCTCAACCATGCGGTGCTGCTCAATCAATTCATTCCGGCGGCGTTCTCGCGCAACCCCGGGACCATGATCGCGCTGGCGCTGATCGCGTTCGTGGTTTTCAAGGCCGCCGCCGAGTACGCCGGCACCTACCTCATCAACTACGTCGGTTACAGCACGGTTACAGATTTGCGCAACCGGCTCTATGAGAAGTTGATTCGGCAGTCGGCGGCGTTTTATCATCGGCAATCCACCGGGCGGCTGATGTCCATCGTCGTCAACGATATCGAGCGCATCCAGGTCGCCTCCTCGGCCAGCATGGCGGACGCGGTGCAGCAGGCGTTTACGCTGGCGTTCTTCGCGCTGGTGCTGCTCGCGCTCAACTGGAAGCTGACGCTGTACTCGGTGGTGCTGACCCCGCTGGTGATTCTGCCGGCGGCGCGGCTGGGCAGGCATGTGCGCCGCACCACGCGCAAGGGGCAGGACGAGATGGCGGATGTGCAGCACATCCTGCACGAAACCCTGACCGGCAACCGCATCGTCAAGGCCTTCAACATGGAGGCGCGCGAGGTGGCGCGCTTCCGGGCCGCGGCGCGGCGGCTCTTGCGCTACAACCTGCGCTACATCCAGCAGCAGGGCATCAGCTCGCCGCTGATGGAGATCCTGGGGATGACGACCATCATCGTCTTCCTGCTCTACTCGCGCGGGCTGATCGCCCACGGGGCGATGTCGACGGGCGCGGTGGTGGCGTTCATCTATGCGCTGTTCAAGCTGTACGAGCCGCTGCGCCGGAGCGCGGGCATCTACAACGCCTTCCAGACGGCGGCGGGCAGCGCCCAGCGGGTATTCGAGTACCTGGACGTGGACGAGGAGGTCCGCGACCGCGCGGGGGCGCGGGCGATCGCCGGCTTCCGCGAGGCGGTGCGCTTCGAGCAAGTGGGATTCGCCTACGATCCGGCCGAGCCGCTGCTGCGCGACATCGACTTCACGGTGCGCCAGGGCGAGGTGATCGCGCTGGTGGGTTCGAGCGGGGCGGGCAAGACCACGCTGGTGAATTTGATCCCGCGGTTTTTCGACGTGAGCGCGGGGCGGGTGCTGGTGGACGGCCACGACGTGCGCGAGGTGACCCTGCATTCGCTGCGCGAGCAGATCGCCTACGTCACGCAGGACACCATCCTCTTTAACGACAGCGTGGCCAACAACATCGCCTACGGCGCGGCGGCGGCGGACCGGGAGCGGGTGCGGCGCGCCGCCCAGGCGGCGCTGGCGGAGGAGTTCATCGACGCCATGCCGCAGGGCTACGACACGCTGTTGGGCGAGCGCGGGCTGCGGCTTTCCGGCGGGCAACGCCAGCGCATCGCCATCGCGCGCGCGCTGCTCAAGGACGCGCCCATCCTGATCCTGGACGAGGCCACCAGCGCGCTCGACAACGAGAGCGAGATGCTGGTGCAGCGCGCCCTGGCCACCCTGATGCAGCGCCGCACCGTTTTTGTGATCGCGCACCGGCTGTCGACGGTGCGCAACGCCGACCGCATCCTGGTGCTCGAGCAGGGCCGCATCGTCGAGAGCGGCTCGCACGAGCAACTGCACGCCGCCGGCGGAGTCTACCGGCGGCTGTACGACCTCCAGTTCGCCGACCTCGACGCCGCCGAACTGGCCGCGCCGAGCGCGCTCGATCCCGCCTGAAACCCCCGGTATGGCGCGACCCCGATTCGACCGCCCCAGCTGTTACCTGAACCGCGAAGCCAGTTGGCTGGCCTTCAACCGGCGCGTGCTGCAGGAAGCCCAGGACCGGCGCAACCCGCTGCTGGAGCGGGTAAAATTCCTGGCCATCACCGCCAGCAACCTGGACGAGTTTTTCGAAGTCCGGTTGGCCGACCTGCTGCAACAAGTGCGGGACGGCGAGGGCGAACCCGGCCCGGACGGCCTTTCGCCCACGCAGGTGCGCGACCGTCTCATACCCGCGCTGCACCGCTTCGTGGAGCTGCAGTACCAGTGCTGGAACCGGCAACTGCGGCCGCAATTGGCGCGCCAACAGGTGCGCACCCTGGCGCTGGCGGAGCTGAGCGAGAGCCGGCGGCGCTACGTGGCCGAGCTTTGCGCGCGCGAGGTGGATCCGCTGCTGACGCCGATCACGGTGGATCCGGCCCACCCATTCCCCCGCGTCCTCAACAAGGCCATGTGCCTGGCCTTCCTGCTGCAGCGCCGCGGCGCGCGCCAGCGCAGCCTGGGGGTGGTGACGGTGCCGCGGGCGCTGCCGCGCATCATCCGGCTGCCCGGCGCCGAGGACGAGTACGTCTACCTGGCGCATATCGTGGCCGCCCACGCCGACGCCATGTACCGGGGCTACCGCATCGAGGCCGCCGCCGCCTTCCGGCTGAGCCGCAACAGCAACCTGTATTTGCACGAGGAGGAATCGCACAGCCTGTTGGAAGCGGTGCGGCTGGAAGTGCACAACCGGCGCGAGGGGGTGGCGGTGCGGCTGGAGATCGAGGCCGGCGCCCATGCGCAGATCGTCGAGCGGCTGCGCACCAATTTTCATCTCGATCCCTGGCAGATTTTCTCCGTTCCGGGCCCGGTGAACCTGCCGCGCCTGATCGCGATCTACGACCACACCCGGAGGCCGGATCTCAAGTTCCCGGTCTACACCGCGCCGCTGACCCAGCCCGCGGCTCCCGTCGAGGTCTTTAACCGGCTGCGGCAGCGCGACCGGCTCTTCCACCACCCCTACGATTCCTACAATGAAATCGTGCAGTTCCTGGAGGCCGCCGCCGCCGACCCCCAGGTGCTCTCGATCAAGCAGACGCTGTACCGCACCACCGAAGACTCGCCCATCGTGCATGCGCTCATCTCCGCCGCCGCCACCAAGGAGGTGGCGGTGGTGGTGGAGCTTAAGGCGCGGTTCGACGAGGCCCGCAACATCGCCTGGGCGCGGCACCTGGAGGATGCCGGGGTGCAGGTGTTCTACGGCGCGGTGGGGCGCAAGACCCACTGCAAAATGGCGCTGGTGGTACGCCAGGACGAGGACGGCGTGCTGCGCCGCTACCTGCATTTGGGCACCGGCAACTACAACCACCGCACCGCGCGGCTGTACACCGACTTCAGCCTGATGACGGTGCGGCCCGAAATCACCGCGGCGGCGCACTCCGTGTTCGGCTACCTTACCGCCGGCTCCGAGCCCACCGGACATGCGCCGCTGCTGGTGGCGCCGCTCGACCTGGCGGCGCGCTTCACCGCCTTGATCGCGCGCGAGACCGAGCACGCCCGGCGCGGACGGGCCGCCCGGCTGATCGTGAAGGTGAACGGCCTGCTCGATCCGCACCTGATCCAGGCGCTGTACGCCGCCAGCGCCGCCGGCGTCGAGATTGACCTGCTGGTGCGGGGGATGTGCGCGCTGCGGCCGGGATACCGGGATGTCAGCCGCAACATCCGGGTGCGCAGCCTGGTGGGCCGCTTTTTGGAGCACAGCCGCATTTTCTACTTCCTCAACGGCGGGGCGGAGGAGGTCTATCTGGGCAGCGCCGACTGGATGCCGCGCAACCTCTACGAGCGGGTGGAGGTGGTGTATCCGGTGCTCGACGCGGAGCTGCGCCGGCGGCTGCGGCATGAAATTCTGGCCGCCTACCTGGCCGACACCGCCCAGACGCGCTGGCTTTCGCCCAGCGGGGCGTACCGGCGCAGCTCGCGGCGCGGCTTCAGCGCCCAGGAGTTTTTCATGGCCCGCAGCCAGGGCCGCGCTACGCTGGAAGATATACCCGCGCCCCAGGTGCATCCATGACCATCTACTTTTTACGCCACGCCAGCGCCGGGGAAAAGAAGAAGGACCCCACCAAGGACGCCCATCGTGCCCTCGACCGTGACGGTATCGAGCAGGCGGTGCGCATGGGGCGCGTGCTGGCGGCGCTGGAGTCGCATCTCGACGCGATCTTCGCCAGCCCGCTCAAGCGGGCGGTGCAGACCGCGGCCGCGGTGGCCAACGAGATGGGCTTTGAGGGCAAGATCCAGAGCGAGCCGGCGCTCGCGCCCGACGCCACCTACGCGGCTTTTCAGCAGATGCTGGCCAAGCACTCCGGCCACGACAGCATTCTGGTGGTGGGGCACAACCCCAACCTGAGCCAGTTTCTGGGGCGGATGCTGGGCACCGCGAGCCACCCAGTGCGGGTGGAGCTGCGCAAGGGAGGGATGGCCAAGCTGGTCACCGGCCGCCCCGGCGCGGCGCTGCACTGGCTGCTCACGCCCAAGGCGGTCAACGTCAAGCGGTCATGAACCCCAAGCCGCCGCTTGACGGAAATGGCGATGCGATCCATTCTTAGCCAAGCTGATATCTACGGCGGCTACCGGAGGTGTCATGAGGCTGAAGAAAACCGCTCGACTTGTTTTGGCGCCCCTTTTGTATCTCACGCTGCTGGCGGGCCAGACGCCGGCGGCGCCCGCACCCGGCGGGCCGACCTTCGACGTCGTCTCGATCAAAATCAATAACTCCGGGGACAACGGCGGGGCTTGGGGCTCGCGCTGCGAGAGCGGGCGCTGGAGCGGACGCAACATCCCGGTTTCCGCTATCATCGTCACCGCGTTTGGGCTGATGCAGGCGCAGGTGGCCGGTATTCCCGACTGGGACCGGCGTCCGCTGCACCAGTTCGATATCACCGCGACATGCCCCGCGGACGCCGTCGCAACACAGATTCGTCCGATGTTGCAGGCGATGCTGGCGAACCGGTTCCATTTCGCGGGCCATTGGGAGACACGCGACCTTGCCGTCCGGACGCTGGAGGTGGCGAAGACGGGGGTGCATCTGCAACCGCCCAGCGGCGCCTGTGTGGCGGCCGCCCCGGAAGCGCCCATGCCCCAAGGCGAGCATCTGTGCGGGCGGTTCTACGCCACGCGGACCCCGCTGCCCGGGCCCAGAGTGGACGGCGAGCCGATTACGATCCGCTACCAGGCATGGTCGGCCAGCACCGCGGATTTCATTGCGTATTTCGGACGAATGGGGCGCATCGGTCAGCCGCCCATGGTGGATGAGACGGGACTCACGGGGAAGTACGATTTCGACTTCGCCTACGAGGTCATCTGGAACGCGAAAGATGATGCGGGGCACCCGATTGACCAGTCCTACAAATTCGACCAGGGGCTGGAAAAGAGGGTTGGGTTGATTTATAACGAAACCAAGCTCAAGAAGAAGCCGATGCCGTTTCTGGTGATTGACCACATCGAGATGCCGACGCCGAACTAATCAGTCGGCGCGGGCGCGCCGGTCGAGGTCGCGGGCGAAGAGGGCGCGGAAGCGGGGGCGCTCTTTCTCCAGGGCCCAAAGTTCGAGCTCGCCGGCTACGGTCAAGCGGACGGCGGTGGTCCCCACCAGGAGGCGCGGAGTGGGGCTGGACGCGACTTTTCAGCAAATGCTGGCCAAGTACCCCATCGCCGCGCTGCACTGGCTGACTGACGCCCAAGGCGGTCTCGGTGAGAAAATAGGAGCGGGTTCAGAACCGCGAAAAAGGTCTCACTTTCTTCAGCTAACCCCCTTTGTTTGCCGCGCCGACCGCGGCACAGTCCGCCGGGGTGGCTTCCGTATTCTTCCATCGCCGGCGTTGTCCGTGGGATCTGGCCAGCATTGTACGGGAACGGAGGGCATTGCCGATGACGGCAGAAGGAACATCACGCGGACGGGGCCATCATCCATCCAGGTCTTGGAGGGTTCCCTACGCTTAACAGTTGAAGGCGAGGCGCGCAGTGTTCCGTCAAATAGTGTCGTGACCCTGGGGCATCGGTCAAGCACGAGGTCGAAGCCCTTGCTCCTTCGATGGCTCGATAGGGCGGCTCGATGGGCGAGACCGGGCTGATGGCGGCTTTGAGTTGTGCCGCTGGGGGACGGCGCCGCCGAACCTCGAAAAAAGTCGCACTCTCTCGTGCTGACCCCTGTGTTTGGCGCGCCGACCGTGGAACCGGCGGTATAGTTTGACGCGGCTGGTTGCGGCCCGTTTTGCGACCAGCGTTGCCCGGGATGTGCACGGCAAGGGCGGCCGCGAGGGGCGGCGCACCGCCCCTCGCCGGTTGATCCAGTTGTCAAGACTGCTGACCGCAGCCCCGCTGAGGGGCCTACAGGATACGATGCGTTCCTGGAGCGGATAGCCCGTGACGATTGTGTCCCGTTCTTGTTACAAAACGCCACGCGCGCTGCACCGCCGTGAGCACTCGCATCTCGGGGGTAACATTGGGAGCATTTTAATCCTGGCGACGGTATTCTCTGCCGCCGCATGGATGCCCTGCCTGTACGGGGACAAGCCCCGAGCGGGGTTGCCGCCCACGGGACGGCGGCGCGCGCCGGGCCGCATGGAATCGAGACCGGCGCCCTCACTCACGGTGGCGGCCTGGGGCGAGGGCCACTGAAGATCGCGATCCAGCCTGGTCCGGCGATCTTGCACCGCGTCCGCACCGCGACCGTCAATGGCGAGAGTGCGAATGCGCCGCCGCCGCTCGGTCCGCGGCTGGGCCAGGCGCGGCCGGCTCTCGGCTTCTATAATTAGACTTGTCCGATCATCGCTATTTTTCTTGACATGATTACTTGCGGTCGGTAACCCTTGTCCTAGACTGACCTGGCTGGAAGTTGGCCGGTGGCGGCCCTATGAGTCACGAACATCATTACGCTGACATATGTGCGACCGTCAGGAGGCGGGACGAGACCCCGGACTGGCCGCCCTGTCAGGGAAGTCGCGCTCAGGTTGCTGGCGGCGGGCGTACCGTTGGGAACGCCCGCCTGGGCCGCAAGCCGCGCCGGGCAAGCACCAGAATTCCCGCGCCCTCCTCGAGGCCGGCGGGGTGGCGCTGGGCGGAGGATAGGCTCCGCGAGGCGCACACGTCGATCTCCGCGGCGGGGAGAGGGGATGAGTGGAGTCGCTTTACCTCTTCGTGACTGGGCTCCGGGGCCGTATTCAGTTGACACGCTCAGGTACCTTGTGACGTTTTCTCTTTCGGAGTTGGTAGCCATGCGAACCAGGATGGGTCGAATACCGGTATCACTGCTGTCCGCTTTGTTCTTACTTGGTCTCCCGGCGCTGGGGCCGGCGCAGGCGACCGCTGGATCGGTCACGCTGACCGGCCGGGTGTTGGGCCGCGTTATGGGGCGAGCGCCCGGGCTCGCCCCACCGGCAGGAACCTACCAGGAGATCGCATTCTTCCGCATGCGGGGCGGCGGCATCGCCGTGCTCATCCACCGGTTTCAGAGCGCCTCCGACCGGCTGCCGCGCAAGTTTTGGAATCCGCATCCGGTCCGGTCGATTGCCGGGACGCCGGCGGCGACCTGCGCCGCGCACCTGCGGGTTCTGGTCTACAGGCAGTTCACCGGGCGCGATGGCACCGGCCTTACGAAACCCGCCGTCGCGCTGATGCCCGGCGTCTCGATGGCGACGATCTTGCCTCATCTCGCCGATGCGCCGACCTGCTATGTAATCAGCGGAGGTTCCCAATGAGGAGACGAATTTCGATTCTGGCGGCTCTTCTCATTGCCTTCGCCTGGGTCACGGTGGCGAGGGCGCAAACCGCTGACTACTACGGGCCGCAAGCTATCGATTCCACCAATCGGGTGGGGTCGTGGCTGAGCCCGGCGCAGCACGGCCTGTCCTATTCTCACGATCTGGCCACCGGCCGGATCAGCCTGCGGCTGGCGCCCTGGGGGGTAATCAAGTCGGCCCGCGGGCCGGCTATCGCTTGGGCACTGGAATATTCCTACGGCTTGGAACTTGATCAGGAGGTCGTCAACAACCAGCAAGAATACGCCTGGTATCCCTCCGGTCCGATGCAGGGAGGCAGTCTCGGTGGCTCCGACCTTACCGATGCTGGTTGGACCGAGACCACGCCGGCGGTGCGATTCTCCAGCGGCGACTATGAGAACGACCAACTGCAGGAGTATTGCGCTTGGTGGGGCCCCTACACCTTCTCCGGATTCGACGGGGTGCAACACGATCTGCTGGCCTGGGACTGGATGGACTCTGAGGGAGCGAGCGCCTGCCCGACGGGCAACACGAGTTCAGCCCAGTCTCCCGACGATCCCTCGTTATACTCCGCGGGAGGCCCGGTGATCGACGGCGCCGGAACGCGGTACATTTTCGATCCGAGCTCCGGCGCGCTGGAAAAGATCGAGGATGCCAACGGCAACTACGTAACCGTTGCCGGTGGCATCGAGACCGGCTCAGAAGTTTGGACGGACGCGGCCGGCAGGGTGGTGCTCCAGGTCACAAGTACCCAGTATGGCGGCTCCAATGGGCCCTATTTGCCGACCCTGGTCCAGACGCTGAACTCCTCGGGCGGGCTCGAGCAGTACGTCATCACTTGGGCCGAGGAGAGCGCCAGCGGGTATCCCCTGGCGAATCCGGTCTCCATGGGCGGCGGGGTGGGCTCCTTCAGCTCTTACCAAATCACGTCGATCGAGCTGCCCGACGGAACGTATTACCACGTTGCCTACGACCCGACCACGGGAGCGCCCAGCCTTCTCAGCTATCCCATGGGAGGGTACGTCCAGTTCGGGTACGGGGACGCCCAGAACGCGGCGAGCTGCCTGGTGTCCAGCCCCACCGCCCTCTCCTTCGGGTACATCCCTTGCGATACCCTGGCCATCACCGCGGAGATGCGGAATGACGGTTCCACGACCAGCGACTGGACCTATAGCTACGGCCCAGGCGGTACCGTGGTCACCGACCCGCTCGGGCAAACCACGGTCTATCAATTCGAGCACATATCCGAGCCGGGGTTCCTTGTGAACGCCTCGCCGATGGTCGAGTGGCAGCACACCGTCAAGTCGGCCGGCGGAGCGCCGCTGCGCACGGTGGCCACCGACTATGAGAGCCCTTATTCATCGCTCGGCGCAATGCCCACTGCCGTGCAGACGTATTTTGCCGATGCTGGCAGCGGTGCCAGGTCCACCGAGGAGGATTACTCCTACGACAGCTACGCCAACGTCACCGAGAAGGACGATTTTGACTTCGACTCCTGCGCCCCGCCCTCCAGCGCGCCGCGCGGCGGCTTCGGCTGCCGGGGCAGCCTGCTGCGCAGCATGTCATCCAGTTTCCTCGCGGACCTCACGCCTTGGATCGTGAACCGGCCGCTCAGCGAGAAAACTTTCGACAACGCGTTGAACAAGTTTGTGTCCGCAACGAACTGGGAGTACGACGTGTACGGTGGAGACGGCGATCACGCCGCGCTCGTTGCGTCCGGCGCGGTCAACCATGACGCCGCCTATAACGCCGGCGGTTCCATCGTGCAACGCGGGAACAATACCGCGATCACCCGCTGCGTCACGATGAACAGCGATGGCTCCTGCGCCCAATCTCTGGTCAGCTATGCCCAGTACGACGACGCGGGCAACCGCATTCTGGACATTGATGCGGCCGGGAACCCGACGCATTACTCCTTCACCGATGCCTGGACCAACTCGACCTGCGCGCCCGGCTCGGGCCAGACCGCCAGCTTCCTGACCAAGATCGTGAACGCCCTGAATCAGGTGACCACCGGAAGCTACAACTCCTGCACCGGGACGGTGGCAACCGTCACCGATCCCAACGGTCAGCCGACAAGCTATGCCTATTCCGACCCCTTCAACCGTCTCACCCAGGTGAATTATCCGGATGGGGGCGAAACCACTTACGCCTACACGCCCACCACGATGGAAACCAAGCGCGCCATTGACGGCACGCGCTGGACCGACTCGCTCGAAAGCTTCGACGGCCTGGGCCGCAAGATCGTCACCACCAGCGCCAACGGCGAGGCCACTCCCTGGGACCGGGTGGATACCTGCTACAACGGCGACGGGGAGGTGAGCTTCACTTCCTACCCCTTCCAGTCATCGAGTTCGGGTGGCGTTCCCAACTGCGGCGGCGTGGGCGATCAGTTCCTGTACGATGGTCTTGGCCGCCAAACCACGATCACGCACTCGGACGGCTCGACCTTCCTCACCAGCTACGCCGGCAACGCCACCGAGACCCAGGACGAGGGTAACGGCACAACCCGCCTCACGCGCATCATGCAATCGGACGCGCTGGGCCATCTGGCGGCGGTGTGCGAGGCGACTTTCGGCGCGCCGCCGACCAAGGGGTCGGCGCCGGCGGATTGCAAGGCCACCGCCGCGGCCCTGACGGTTCCGCTGACGCTGGACCTCGATGCGACCGGCTTTCTCACCGCCTACCAGCACGACGTCAGCGGAAATTTGCTGGGCGTCACCCAAGGAGCCCTCAGCCGCAATTTTCAGTACGATGGTCTCTCGCGCCTGACATCGTCGAACAACCCGGAGACCGGGACGGTGCAGTACGTCTACGATTCCGACCCGGCATGCCCGGCGCCGCCGACGTCGATTGAAGGCGAACTTGCCAGCCGGACCGATGCGCGTCAGGTTCGGACTTGCTACCAATGGGATAAGCTTGACCGCTTGACGGCCAAGATTTACTCCGACGGCACGCCGAACGTGAACCGGATTTACGATTTGGCCAACTATCAGGGCTGGTCCGCGTCCAATGCGGTG